>ERZ779865.642-NODE-642-length-29988-cov-6.719674_pt1 | contig 29988 bp, 17 predicted proteins | sample MGYA00433088_ERZ779865 | MGnify/ENA primary metagenome ERZ779865 (study PRJEB29588, sample SAMEA2151703) | human gut metagenome | biome: human gut; feature: human-associated habitat; material: faeces | place: Denmark | collected 2008/2010 ... | reverse complement strand
GAGGGCGTGGCTCCTCAAGCCGATGGTTTGTCGGTCAAGGTGAAACTGAATGAGGCAGAAATGGCTCAGACGAAGGTAAACAATGGCTTGGCTTTGTCGAGGATGCTGTTGGCGCAGTTGTGTGGCTTGCCTTTGACAGACACGCTGACGTTGGCGGATGAGCAACTGGATAACTTCCCGGTGGAAGAGCGTACGACATCCGTGGATATGAATCAGGCATTCATGAACCGCAATGAACTGAAGAGCCTGGATCTGGCATCGAAGATTTATAAGAAGAAAGAACGGATTGTATTGGCAGACCTGTTGCCTACGGTGGCTTTCTCGGCCAATTACTTTGTGACTAACCCGAATCTGTTCAATGGCTACAAGAACGACTTTGCCGGTATGTTTAACCTGGGTGTTATTGTCCGTGTGCCGATCACAGCCTGGTGGGAAGGCAGCTATAAACGAAATGCTGCACGGGCAGAAACACGGATCAGACAACTGGAATGGGAAGATGCCCGCGAGAAAATTGAACTGCAGGTGAACCAGTCGGTCTATAAGGTGAATGAAGCGAGCAAGAAGCTGGCGGCTTCGAACCGGAATATGGAGAATGCCGAAGAAAACCTGCGCAGTGCCAACCTGGGATTTGAGGAAGGCGTGATTCCGGCCTTGAATCTGATGGCGGCACAGACGGCGTGGTTCTCGGCTCGTTCGACACTGATCGACGCACAGATCGACATGAAGCTGACGCAAGTGTATCTGAACAAAGCCTTGGGAGTTGATTTACAGGAAAACAAATAAGAGAAGAAAATACTAAAAACGTAAACAGTCATGAGTGATAATAAGAAAAAATATTCGGTCAATAATATGATGTTGGCATTCATTGCCGTATTGGTAGCAGTTGGTTTGGTAGCTCTGGCGGGCTTTTTCCTGCTGACGCCGCCCGACGAAGTGATTATGGGACAAGCCGAAGCGACAACAGTCCGGATTTCAGGCAAAGTACCCGGACGAATTGCTTCCTATCGTTTTAATGAAGGCGATCAGGTGAAGGCAGGCGATACGCTGGTCTTTCTGAGTACACCCGAAGTACAGGCCAAGTTGATGCAGGTGGAAGCTGTGAAGGCCGCCGCTGAAGCTCAGCATGCCAAAGCCATGAAAGGTGCCCGTGATCAGGAAGTAACGGCTGCCTACGAACTGTGGCAGAAGGCACAGGCAGGCTTGACAATCGCGAAGAAGTCGTACGACCGGGTTCGTAACCTGTATGAGAAAGGAGTGATGTCTGCCCAGAAGAAAGATGAGGCTGAAGCCAACTACAATGCGATGGTGGCAACCGAGAAAGCAGCCCGTTCACAATATGAAATGGCAAAAGAAGGAGCCCGCAAAGAAGATAAGGCGGCTGCGGCTGCCCTGGTCAATCAGGCAAGCGGAGCTTTAGCCGAGGTGGAATCGTATGTGGAGGAGAGTGCGCTGGTTGCTCCGATTGACGGAGAAATCTCTGAACGCTTTCCGGAAGTAGGCGAGCTGGTAGGAACGGGTGCGCCGATCATGAACATTGCCGACCTGACCGATATGTGGGTTTCATTCAGTATCCGCGAAGACTTGCTTTCGCAGGTGAAAGTCGGAAATGAAGTCAAGGCTTTTGTGCCGGCTCTCGATAACCAAGAGATTACATTGAAAGTATATTATATGAAGGATATGGGCACGTATGCTGCCTGGAAGGCTACGAAAACAACCGGTCAGTATGATGCCAAGACATTTGAAGTCCGTGCCCGTCCGGTACAGCCGGTAGAAGGTTTGCGTCCGGGCATGTCGGTGATATGGAAGCATAACAACGGGAAATGAAGATGACAATACAAGAATCATTACATCGGATCGGACAAATAGCCCGCAGGGAAACGAGGCGGATGACATCGCAGCCCTTTTATCTGTTCGGGATGATTGTGGCTCCGTTGATCTGTCTGGTCTTTTTCCTTTCCCTGATGCGTGAAGGTCTGCCGACCAATCTGCCGGTAGCTGTCGTGGATATGGATAATTCGGCCACGTCGCGTACCTTGATCCGCCAGTTGGATGCCTTTGAACAGACGAAGGTAGTGATGTTGTCGCATTCGTTTACCGAGGCTCGCCAGGAGATGCAGAAAGGGAATGTATATGGTATCTTCTATATTCCGGAAGATTTTGCCAAAGAGGCCACATCGGGGAAACAGCCGAAGCTGTCGTATTATACCAATAATACGTATCTGATTGCTGCCTCGCTGCTGTTCCGGGATATGAAAACCGTTTCGGTGTTGGCAAACGGTTCGGTCGGTTTGCAGCTTGGAACGGCGAAAGGAAAGACAGAAGCGGAGATTATGGGGCAGTTACAGCCCATTGTAATAGACACGCACGCCATCGGGAATCCGTGGCTGAACTATTCGGTTTACCTGAACAATACGATTCTTCCGGGTGTGTTGCAGCTGATGATCTTCCTGATTACGGTTTTCAGTATCGGTACGGAACTGAAGAACGGTACGGCACGGAAGTGGATGGCCATGGGGAAGAACTCGTTGGTGGTTAGTCTGCTGGGAAAGATCCTTCCGCAAACCCTCGTCTTTACACTGGTAGGATTTCTTTTCATGGCTGTCTTATATGGCTTCAGTGCCTTTCCGCTGCATAGCGGCTGGCTGCCGATGCTGGTAGCGATTTTCCTTTTGGTTATCGCTTCGCAGTCGATGGGTGTTTTCATGATTGGTGTATTGCCGACCTTGCGTTTGGGGTTGAGTTTTGCCAGTTTGTTTGGGATGATCTCTTTCTCGATCGTCGGTTTTTCCTATCCGTTATTGGCGATGGATCCGATCTTGCAGGCATTGGCGCGGTTGTTTCCGCTACGGCATTACTTCCTGATCTATGTCGATCAGGCACTGAACGGCCGGGATCTGTTCTATACCTGGAGTGAATACGTCTGGTTACTCGGTTTTCTGATCCTGCCGTTGCTGATAGGCCGGAACCTGAAGAAGGCGTTGCTCTATTTTAAATACATTCCTTAATGGAGAGATGATGATGAAAGAAGAACATAAATTAAGTCATATTATCAAGGAAGGCTTTCAGGATATGTTTTATATCTGGAAGGACGAGCTGAAACAGGTGTTTCGGGATGAAGGAATCATGATATTCTTCTTCCTGGTGCCGCTGGTCTATCCGGTCTTATATGCGTACATATATAATAATGAAGTCGTACATGAGGCGAAGATGGTCGTAGTCGATCAAAGTAATTCTCCGCTGAGCCGGGAATTTATCCGCCGGGTAGATGCTTCGAGTGAAGTACATGTCGTGCAGGTGGTCGGTGAGATGGAAGAAGCCCGCCGACTGGTGGACTCAAAGGAAGCTTTCGGTATCTTGTCGATTCCTTCGGCATTCAGCAAGGATTTGCATCAGGGACGGCAGACAACCGTTTCCTTGTACAGCGATATGAGTGCCTTGTTGTTCTACAAAGCCTTCTTGCTGACGGCAACGGAAGTCTCGTTGGAGATGGGTTCAGAATGGACAGTCCGGAATCATCCGCAGTCGACCGAAGCCTTACAGGCCATAGCTGTGCAGCCGATTCCTTCGGAGTCGATCTCAATGTATAATCCGCAAAACGGATTCGCTAGCTTTCTGGTGCCGGCCATTCTGATCTTGGTGATTCAGCAAACCTTGATATTGGGAATTGGTATGTCGGCAGGAACGGCGAGGGAAAAGAACCGTTTCCATACGTTGGTGCCGATTACCCGGCATTTTCATGGAACCTTGCGTATCGTATTGGGGAAGAGTCTGACATACATTGTCCTGTATGTGGTAGTTTGTGCATGGGTATTGGTCATCGTGCCTCGCCTGTTTGCCTTCCCGCAGATCGGGCAACCGTTGGATCTGATTCTTTTTATCCTGCCATATCTATTTGCGTGCATCTTCTTCTCGATGACACTTTCCGGATTCGTTTCCAACCGCGAGGAACCGATGATCCTGTTTGTCTTTACATCGGTGATCCTGGTGTTTATCTCCGGTATTTCCTGGCCGATGTATTCGATCTCTCCGTTCTGGCGGGCGTTGGGTTATATCTTCCCGTCCACGATGGGCGTGCAAGGTTTTGCCCGGATTAATACCGCCGGAGCAACCCTGTACGAAGTTGCTCACGAATATCAGGTGTTATGGATTCAGGCCGGTGTCTATTTCATAACGGCATGCCTGGTTTACCGTTATCAGATTATCCGCAGCCGGAAACAATTAGTCCGGCATTATTTGGAGATGAAACGACGGCGAGCATCGAAAGCCGTTGCCTCCTAATAAGAAACCCGTTAGTTTCGGTTATGATTCTCGTTACTTTTGAATCCGAAACTAACGGGTTTTATATTACAAGTAAATTCCCTTATTTGACGACAGGCAGAATCAGTCGGGTAGCCGCATTCTGCTGATGATAAATACGGATGTTCTGTTTCATCACGAAGTCTTCTACCGAGCAATGATAGGTATCAATGAACCGTTGCGGATTGCGGTCGATGATCGGGAACCAAGAACTTTGGATCTGAATCATCAGTCGATGACCCGGCAGGAACGTATGGGCTACATCATACAAGGTATAATGAACCGGTGTGATTTGGTTGGGTTCAAACGGTTGCGGATTATCGAATCCGGTGCGGAAACGGCCGCGGAACAATTCGCCACGAACCAGCATTTCATATCCGCTCATCGGATAACGGCCGTTCTTCAGGTAGTCGGTCGCTTCTTTCGGATATTGGAAGTTTTCCGGAAAGACGTCGATGACTTTCACCATAAAGTCGGCATCCGTACTGCTGATAGCTGTCTGCAACTCGACTTCAATCGGACCGGCCAACGTTAGTGTATCAGTCAGCACCGGCGTCATGAATGAGATCACATCCGGGCGTGCCGTAGCAAAACGCTGGTCGTCGAGCATATACTCCAACGTACGAGATCGTGTCGGATTGCCGGTATAAGGCACAGGTTTACTCATATCCGATACATATTCGGTAAATGATTCCTTTTCTTCAGGTGCTTCGGTAGAGACAGAACCGTCGCCATGAATATAATACGGTGTCGGTTGCATTTCCGGAAGCGGCCATTCTTCTGCAAATACCCATTCATTCTTTCCGGTATGGAACACACTCACATGGTGTTTCGGCTTTTCTCCTTTTCCTTCCAGGTAATAGCGGAAGAACGGATATTCGATTTCTTCCCGATAGAACTTCGAGGTACTTTTCCCGAAATAGATATTCCCGAAGCCTTCGAAGCCGGGACGAGTCCATGCTCCGTGCCACCACGGACCAAAGGCCAAATAGAGTTCGGTTTCGGGAGACTGCTCTTTGATGGCCTTATATGTATTCCAGGCGCCATAACAGTCTTCACTGTCGAACAAGCCACCTACGACCAACATGGCCGGTTTCAGGTTATAGCAAGACTGGCGGGCATCGCGTTCCTGCCAGAAAGCATCGAAGTTGGGATGTTTCTTGATCAGATTCCAAAGTGTTTCGGTTGTGTCTTGTACCAAGGCATCAGCATCCTTGAAAGTTCCCAGGCGGAGGAAATCAGTATACACATCATTCTTCACGATCTCTTTCATCACTCCTTTTCCGGCATGGCGGCCTTCCAGCCAAGGCAGGAAGTTGGTAGTCTGCAAGAAGGTGAAAGCTCCGTTGTGATGTCGGTCGTCGCCCCGGAACCAGTCTGTTACCGGACCTTGCGGAGAAACCGCTTTCAATGCCGGATGATTGGATGAAGCCGTCATCGTAGCCTGAAAGCCATCGTAACTGATACCCCAAGTTCCGGCGTTCCCATTATTATAGGTATTCTTGAGTAACCATTCGATCGTATCATACGTATCGGTAGCTTCATCAATATCCTTTTTACTCTTCTTGTTCTTATTCAGCGGACGTACCTGAACAAATTCACCTTCGCTTTTATGGCGTCCGCGAATATCCTGGTAAACCAGAATATATCGGTTCTGCGTATAAATATTCTCTTTGATACCGAACTTGTCTCCGTAAGGCTCGCACGAATAAGGCGTACGCATCATCAGAATGGGATGCTTCTCGCTCCGGTCTTTCGGCTCGTAAATGGAAGTGAACAGCTTGACACCGTCGCGCATCGGGATCATGACTTCCCGTTTGGTGTAATTCTGTCTCAGCTTAAGTTCGGCACTGTCTATTTTACTGGTCTCTTGCTGTGCATACAGTTTCATACCGAACAGACCGCACAGCAGGCCTGCCAGCAACATACATTTTACGTGTTTCATTTTTCTTCCGTTATTCTGCTTCTTTATTCATGCGATGGTTCAGGTAAGCGATACGTTTCAGCGCTTTCTCTTTTTCGCGGGTCATCTGGTAAATATCGCTTAAGGCAGTCGCCAGATTATACGTAGCCACCAAGGCTTTCTTATCGGCTTCTGCCATATAGATGACATACGGTTTGCCTCCCTGATATTCTATCTTGATACGTTTGTCGGCATTGTCGTAGATGAACTTGATGGCATCTTGCCCTTTTTCGGCTTTATAAGTAACGACTTCCGTTGTGTTACCCATATCCTTGAAGTGATAGTTCACGCCACCGTCGTAGGGAATGGAAGCAGTTTCGGCAAAAAGGCCGTCGGGCGTGCTCACCTTGATACTGGTATGATCAATCGGCTTCCCTCCGAAATAGACACTGGCTAGGTACATTTCGCCGTTCTCGTTCACACCACAGCGCACATAACACCGCTGGACGTTCCGCTCAATTGTCTGTTGCCGCCAGATATAATTCCCGATTTCTTCGTATAAAGTATCTTTCTCGAAGGTGAAACCTGCCTTCAGTGAATCCGATTCATGCAGGCGGATCGGCATCAGACTGTCGCAATAGGCGATGTTGCGTTCGGCTTCCTTCAGGTCGATTTCACGCATCAGGGTTAGAGCTCCTTTCAGGGCATCAAACTCTTTCGGAAACTTGGCCCGCAAGCTGTCAATCTCCGACCGGGCGGCGAATAACTCGTTGTTCTCGTAATAAGCGCGGGCTTTATCCAGGCGTTCCTGGGCTTGTTTGGCCGCATTGTTGCAACCGGCAAGGGCCGTTGCAAGCATCAAACAGGCAATCGACTTTTTCATATCCTTGTTATTTATACTGTTCTTTGTCCGCAAAGGTAGAAAATAAATAGACGTGTTGCGGGCTCAGCCGGCGCGAATTTGCCATTTCGGGAAAGAAGCATTAATTTTGCTACCGAAACAGAAGAAAGATAAGCATGTATATAAGCAATGATGAATTGTTAGAACATATTTCTGCCAAACCGTTCCGGCTGGTTTCGGAGGCGGCAGACGAATTAGGGGTGGAAGCGTATGTAATCGGCGGTTATGTCCGGGATATATTCTTGAACCGTCCGTCGAAAGACATCGACATCGTGGCCGTAGGCAGCGGAATCGAACTGGCCAAGCGTGTGGCGGCAAAACTGGGCCGCCGGGCGAATCTTTCGGTATTCAAGAACTTCGGTACGGCACAAGTGAAATGTGGCGACCTGGAATTGGAGTTCGTCGGTGCCCGCAAAGAATCGTACAGCCACGACAGCCGTAAGCCGATTGTGGAAGACGGAACGCTTGAAGACGACCAGAACCGCCGCGACTTTACGATCAATGCCTTGGCCTTGTGCCTGAATAAAGACCGTTATGGTGAATTGGTTGATCCTTTTGGCGGACTGGAAGATATGGATGAACTGACGATTCGTACGCCGCTTGATCCGGATGTTACCTTCAGTGATGACCCGCTTCGGATGATGCGTGCCGTCCGTTTTGCTTCCCAGTTAGGTTTCTTTATCGATCCCGATACATTCGACGCGATTATCCGTAACCGGGAGCGGATTTCCATCATCTCCAAAGAACGGATCGTCGATGAGCTGAATAAGATTGTATTGTCGCCGAAACCGTCTTTAGGCTTCGACTTACTGGATAAAAGCGGCTTGCTCCCGCTGATCTTCCCGGAACTGTGTGCGCTGAAAGGAGTAGAGACGAAAGAAGGCATTGGGCATAAGGACAATTTCGCCCACACGCTGATGGTACTCGACCGTTTGAGCAAGACGACCGACAACCTGTGGCTGCGTTGGAGTGCGATCTTCCACGATATCGGCAAGCCTCGTTCGAAGCGGTTTGATCCGCGACTGGGCTGGACATTCCACAATCATAATTTCATCGGCGAGAAGATGATACCGGAAATCTTCCGGAAAATGAAACTTCCGATGAACGAAAAGATGAAATATGTACAGAAGCTGGTGAGCTTGCACATGCGTCCGATTGCCTTGAGCGATGATGAAGTGACCGATTCGGCCATCCGTCGTCTGCTTTTCGATGCAGGCGACGATATCGAAGACCTGATGTTGCTTTGTGAAGCCGACATCACCAGCAAGAATCCGGAGAAGGTTCGCCGTTTCCTGGCCAACTTCCAGCTGGTGCGTTCTAAACTGGCAGATATCGAAGAGAAAGACCGTGTCCGCAATTTCCAGCCGCCGATTAAGGGCGAGGAAATAATGGATTTATTCAATCTGCAGCCGTCTCGGCCGGTCGGTGTTCTGAAAGAAGCCATCAAGAATGCCATTCTCGACGGTGTCATTCCCAACGAACGCGAAGCCGCTTACCACTTCCTCTTAGAAAAAGCCAAAGGCATGGGACTTCAGCCTGTTAAGAGTCTGGAACTGTAACTATTTATCTGGGTAGCATATTCCAGTATGCTCCTTGTCTTAACATAAAAAGCCCGGCAGATTTGTTCCGCCGGGCTTTTCTTATGTATGTGAACTCCGATTAATTCAGGATAACACCTGCGTTGCTGGTCGGATTCTGTGTCAGGGTACTTCCACTCGGATAAGAGTTGATAGCTGTCTGCGGAATGTAATAAGTTACGCGGTAATCAGCCGGAGAAACTTCTTCCATCGCATTGTGCGGACCCGGATAATGACGAGTCAGCGTGTCGCCGTTACGATAAACGTCGAAGCTGCGTTCTGCCTGGTAAGCTAATTCCAGCTGGCGTTCCTTGTCAATCAGCTGATGAGCGTTCGAGGCATCCAGTGATTTGTATCCTGCACCCGGAATCGAGCGTTCGCGGATTAAGTTCAGGTCGCTCAGTGCTTCGCTGTAACGTCCTAACTTGGCGTAGGCTTCAGCCCGGTTCAGATAAACTTCGCCCAAGCGGGAAATGATGGGTGAATGCAGATGCGAGTCTTCACCTTCGCGTGAACATTTCACGATGTAGAACATCGGATAAACGCGGTTCAGCGACATCTGGTAGTCGATAACACCCTGGTAAGTATTGCCGTCGGAATACTTGATCGAATAGATTTCCTGCTCTTCGTTGACCGGAGTCAAGGCGTAGGTCGTCTCTTTTCCGTCGATGGTTTCCGTACAAGTCAGCTGGCTGCCGTTGCGGTTTAATGTTGCCTGTACATAATTGTAGTTGGTCTGTGCACCGCTCTGGTCGTACACATTCTTGATGAAACGGAATACTTCTGTGTAGTTGCCGCTCGCATCAGTTACGTATTGCGGTTCAATGAAGTTGGCACGGGCATCCACAATATTCTTCTTGTCAGGACGCCAGTCGTTTCGTCCGGTCTCGTTCAGCAAGTCGATGTATTTGGCACTGGCATACATTTCGCCCCAGCCCATGCCGCCGATCACAGCATACATACCGCCGATACCGTAATAATGGTCGTATCCGGAGAACTCAGTTGCCACGCGCTTCACCACGAAGATGGATTCCGAGTTGTTTTCCGGTACAATCGTGTTATATACCATGAATTCATTTCTAGGCAGCAGTGAATATGTGCCTGAGTTGATCACTTCCGAAGCATAATAAGCAGCTGAATCCGCATATTGTGTATTCGGATTCTCATACGTTCCACTCATGTACAAGTAAATACGTGACAACATCGCCTGAGCGGCTCCTTTCGAAGCATACGCCGGTCCGTTGTTGGTTGTCAGCATCTGTTCGGCCTTGCGCAGGTCGCCGATGGCCTGCTGGTAACATTGAGCCACTGTCGAGCGGTCCGGCAATTGCAGGTTTTCCATATCTTCCGGCGTACCGTTTACGATAGGCACACCTAAATTCTTATCGGGAGCCTGGTAATACGGACGAGAGAAAGCACGGGTCAAGTAAAAATACATCATACCGCGGATGTAATAACATTCGCCCAATTTGCTGTCTATTTCTTCACTTTGTCCTTCAGCCACCATGTTGATTGTGTTTGAAGCCTGGGCAACGGCTTTGTATCCGTAATCCCAGAAGTTCTGCAGACGATAGTTGTTCGGTGTACGTGAATAAGTGATAAATTCGTAGAAAGCATCGGTTGAAGAACCACGGATCATCATATTGTCGCCGGCATATTCACCCAGTCGGTGCATGGGGTCAGACCAGTCTTTCAATTGGGCATAGGCACCACGAACCATGGCATCGAGGTACGAATTCGGGTCTCCGGTAATGACCTCTGAAGCCATACTTCCGGTCGGCAGACGTTCGACATCGCAGGAAGTCGTCACCAGACCGAAACTTAAAGTTGCTAACAGAATTTTTGCTATATTATTCTTTTTCATATAATTCAAGTATTAAAATGTGACGTTAAGACCAAACATAAATTTACGGGTTGATGGATAAACAGAAGGACCGGCTGATCCGATTACACTTCCGTCGCTGGCTGGCAGTTCCGGATCAACGCCCGAATATCCGGTAACGGTAAACAAGTTTTCTCCCGAGAAGAAGATGCGCAGGTTCTGGATATGGTAATCCGGCAACTGCAGGTTGTAACCGATGTTCAATGAACGCAGCTTCAGGAAGTCATTGTCTTCGAAATAACGGGTAGAAGCCTTGTTGGAGTTCGATGAGTTGTTGTAGAGAGCCACCGGATGTGTTGCGATATCGCCCGGTTTTTGCCAGCGGCTCCATCCGTCCATCAGCTTCATCTGGTTACGGTCTGTATATGCACCGTCTGAATCATATTCCTGTCGTGAATAGTTGTAGATCTTACCACCAATTGAATAACCGAAGTTGGCTGCCAAATCAATGTTTTTCCATCTCAGCGAAGTACTGAAACCGCCGAATACCTTCGGTGTAGAAGGTTCCGTAATGATATAGTCGGCTTCCGAGTAGTTTTCTGTTTTCACGCGGCTGCCGTCTTCAGCTGTCTTGTACCATTGCGGAGCACCGTTGTCAGGATTTACACCGGCCCATTCGATCATGTAGTAAGAATCACTGCTGTAGCCTACTTTCAGGATCTTGTCTGCTTCACCAGCAATACCGATACCGCCACCACCGATAATTTCGAGGTTCGGATCATTACCATACAGTTTTTCTACGGTGTTCACATTGTGTCCGAGGTTGGCTTCAACGCTCCAGGTCCAGTCTTTTGTGTTGATGATGTCTCCGCCGATGCTCAGTTCAATACCGCGGTTGCTGATTTCTCCTACGTTCTGCCAACGGCTGGTTACACCAGTGATACCGGAAACCGGAGTCTGGTACAAAACGTCGGTAGTATATTTATTGTAATAATCGAAGTTGAAACGCAGGCGGTTGTTGAACATGGCTGCATCCAAACCAATACCTAAGGTAGAAGTCTGCTCCCAGGTCAGGTCTTTATTTCCTACCTGGCTGATCAATGTAGCCGGAATTCCATCGTAGCTGGCTGAAACCGAATACAGGTCGTACTGCGGATAGAGTACGCTCGGACGGTTACCCATCGTTCCGTAAGAAGCACGCAGTTTCAATATATCTACCCAGTCTGCCTTGAACCAGCTTTCACGGTTGATGTTCCATCCGGCACTGATTGAATAGAAGTTACCGTATTTGGCATTATCACCGAAGTTGGACGCTCCGTCTCGGCGGAGTGACAATTCAGCTACATATCTATTATCATATGAATAGTTGGCACGGAAGAAATACGACTGGACTGCCCATTCATTCAGGCTGCCGCCTACTTTTTCCGGAAGAGCTGCAACGTCGAGCACTTCAAAACCAGAAGCAAAACCGGTACCGATAGCCTGGGTAGCTTTTCCCTGGTAATCTTTGAACTCATAAGCCAGGATAGCGTCAACCGAGTGTTTGCCAAACAGCTTGTTGAAACTCAAATACTGGTTGGTGTAACGGCGTGACATGTTGCTCTGGTATTCATCAATACGTCCGTTGACACCCGAAGCACTGTTACTGCGCGGATCATAATAAGAATGGTAGTAATAATTCTGATATTTGTAGTTGTTGACCGAGTGGAATGTCAGCCAGTCGGTAATCTTGATATCAAAGTCGAAGTTGCCGAAGAATTCGTAGGTCTTATAGTCTGTATGATTACCATACGACAAATCGTTCAGGTAGTTCGTCTGCTGACTGTTTACCCAACCTTGATAACGGTCTGGCACGAGTGCTCCGTTTTCATCATACGGACTATCCCACGGGAACATAGAATACATGGCACTTACCGAATATTGTCCGTCGTACGTATCAATCATGGCTCCTGATATAGACGGTTTGATCGTCAACCAGTCGAATGGCTTGTAAGTTGAGCGGTAACGGAAGGTATAACGTGAATAGTCATATCCTTTTACAGCGCCCTCTTCATCGTAGTAACCTAATGAGAAGTACGAATTGTATTTCTCGCTACCACCCGACAGAGATACGTTGTAATCTTGTGTAAAGCCCGACTGTGTAGCCAAATTCCACCAGTCGAAGTTCGAATTACGCAGGTCAGAGTTCCAGCGCGGGAAATTGATCTGATCTGCATTCTGGAAAGAAGAATAGTAGTCATACAGCTCCGCTCCATTCATCATTTCCAGGTTTCCGTTATATAATGTGCTGATACCTAATTTGGCAGAAGCGTTAATGCGCATTTCTCCGCTTTTGGCTTGTCTGGTCGTTACCAGGATTACACCGTTGGCACCTTCCGATCCGTAAATAGCTGTAGAGGCAGCATCTTTCAGGATGGTCATGGTTTCGATATCTGCCGGGTTCAATGCACCCGCACCATTACCCACAATAACACCATCTACAACCCACAGAGGAGCCGTCGAACCGCTCAAAGTGGCTTTACCACGAACCACAACGGCACCGCTCGAACCCGGCTGACCGGAACCCGGTGCTACATAAACACCCGAAACCTTGCCGTTCAGCATGTTTTCAACATTGGCCGTAGTGATGTCTTTCAATTTTTCATCTTTCAATGTCTGCAAAGAACCGGTCAGACTCTCTTTTTTCTGTACACCATAACCCACAATAACGACTTCATCCAGCGTTTCTGAATCTTCCATCAGCTTTACAGTCAGATTTTCTGAATTGGCACTGATCTCTAAGGTTTTATATCCGATATATGAAATCTGCAGTGTAGCTCCAGCCGGTGCTTCGAGTTCATAATAACCATCCATGTCTGTGATGGTTCCGTTAGTAGTCCCTTTCACGATCACGTTGGCTCCAATGACAGGGTCGCCTGTCTTATGATCCAACACCTGACCTTTTAATAATTTGGTTTGTTGCGTGATGGCAAAAGGTGCAGCACTTTCTGCATCCGGAAAAACAGCGAATGCCGGTAGGGAAATACAACATAGTGCGCCGACTAAAATTGCATTTCTGCTTCGTTGAGTTACTGTATTAACATTCATAAAAAGTAAAATTTGATAGTATTTTTTGTACGTTGAGGATTTTTTTATATGCTCAATCTATGTTTGTTGAGTTTTGTTGTTTTTTTAATTTGAGTGCAATTTATGCCTATTTTTTCTCATGTGCAAACTTTAATTGAAATTTATTTATGATTTAGAGGGCTTAAAGTGTCTTGTCTTTAAACAATATGTTGTAGTAGAAGATGGATTAGGTGAATTTTACAATGGTTTGTCTTCAAATAGATAAATAATAATTGATAATTATTAATTTAATGTACAAATTGTCAATCTCAATTTTTTTAGTTGGATGGTTCTATAAAATGATTATCCTAAGTTGGAAAAAATACCTTATATTTAAGGAAAAAGCCGGCGTATTTTCATCAATTTACGCCGGCTTTTCAGTAAAATACGCCGGCTTTTTAGGAAAAACTGGCGAGAGAAAAATATATGCTAATGATTTTATAAAAACTTGCCGACTTTTGTTTTTCATTAATAAAACCAAACCTCCACTCACTTAATTTAAGTACTGGATATAATTTATAAAGTTTTGAATTTATCTCATATTTTTGAATAAATGAAATAATGATACAGAAGATAATTCTGTCAAATTGTTGTATCTATATTTATTATTCTAATCAATAAACGGAAAATAGGAATATGTGTACGGATAAATGTTATGATATAGATTGTTTCATTTTTCATTTTGTTATCATCTTTGATTGATAAATATTGATTAGTATTGATTCGGAACAAAAGAAAAATACTTTTTGTTGTATAAATCATTGATTATTATAGTGAAAATAGAATAATGATAGTGCAAAAAAGAAAAATAGAAAGGAAGGGAAGTTCGTTATGTATTTATTCGCTAAATGTTAAAAACAAACGTTATTAAATATTTTGTGTATTTGTTCTTGATATTTTCTAAATATTATTTATACATTTGCGACTGAAAGTTTTAATCAAAAGTAAGTATGTTGAAGTTATATTTTGTAAAAATGCGAGAACATTCTTATAGAGTAGAGCTTCAAGTTTAATTTTAATTGTATGGACTATACTAAGGCATTATTCGGTTCTAAGATGCTTTTAGCCTGTATGTTAGCAACTCAATTGGGGGGGGGTAAATGAAGCCTCTGCCGCAACAGGTTTGAAAGCCGTGAAAACAAATGCTCCGATTGTTAACCAGTCACAAATTACGGTGACAGGTGTCGTGAAAGACTCAAATGGAGAACCTGTAACAGGAGCAGCTGTAGTAGTTAAAGGTACGACCAACGGTACCGTAACAGACTTGGATGGAAAATATTCTATTAATGTAGAAGAAGGAGCAGTTTTGTCTTATTCATTCGTGGGAATGAAAGCTCAAGAAATTAAGGCAAATAAAACGGTAATCAATGTTGTATTGCAGGAAGAAGCCATTGGTTTGGACGAAGTGGTTGCCATTGGTTATGGTTATGTGAAAAAGAAAGATTTGACGGGTGCCGTTTCTTCTGTATCTGCTGATGATATGGTGATGGGTGGTACGGTTAGTAATGCAGCTCAGGCTTTGCAAGGAAAGACTGCCGGTGTACAGGTTCAGCAGACATCAAAGGCTCCGGGTGGTTCCATTTCAGTTCGTGTACGTGGTAGCAACTCTATTAGTTCAACCAACGAACCGTTGTATGTAGTAGATGGTTTCCCTTCAACCGAAGGTTTGAACATCAACCCGAATGATATTGAGTCCATGCAGATTTTGAAGGATGCTTCGGCAACTGCTATTTATGGTGCTCGTGGTGCCAACGGTGTTGTATTGATCACAACAAAAAGAGGTAGAAGTGGCGAAAATAAGATTTCTTATAATGGTTATCTAGGTGTTCAGCAGATTCAGAATCCGTTCACATTTATTAGTGCAAAGGATTATATGAATTTGGAAAATGCCTTGTATCAGGAAATCGAAGGACAGGAAGGTAATCCGAATGGTGTTTATACGCCTTCTCAATTACAATCTAATGTAGATACAGACTGGATTGATGTTTGTACTCGTTTGGGTTTGGTACAAGATCACAGTATCCAGTTTAGAGGTGGTACAGAGAAAACAAAGATCTTGACTAGTTTGGGTTATTATAGCCAGGAAGGTGTATTAAAGAACACAGACTTCTCTCGTTTTTCTGGTCGTGTGAATGTGGATCAGACCATTACGGATTGGATCAAGGCAGGAGCAACTATGTATGCTCATCGTGAACAATCCAATTACCAGATGTATAGTGGTAACTTGATTAGTTCGAATGTGTTGAATAGTATTATGACATACGATCCGACAGTCAAGCCTTATAATGAAGATGGTTCGTATGGAACAGTTCCGGGTGGACGTGGTGATAACCCATTGGCTAACTTGTTGGAACGTCAGAACGATGAAACCAAGGATAAGTTTAATGGAACAGCATTTGTTGAAATTAATCCGTTAGAAGGATTAACAGCTAAAGCTTCTGCAGGTGTTGAAATACAACATAATTTCCAAGGTACATACTTGCCTAAATCAACATATCAAGGTAGTATTGATGGAGGTGTTGCTTCAACTTATGATTATACAGGTACACGTCAGTTGTTTGAAGGAACAATTAATTATATGAAGACCTTCAACAAGGTACATGACTTTAGCGCAATGGTCGGATATACGTATGAAAAATTTATCGCAGAATATCGTCAGGAGAATGCAAAAGGATTTTCAACCGACCAATTCTCATATAACAACATGGGGGCTGCTTCAACAGTTACTAGTATTGCTTCCAATAAGACAGAAAATATTTTGATATCTTTCTTTGGTCGTGTGAACTATACGTTTAATAACAAGTATTTGGCAACAGTAACTGTACGTCGTGATGGTTCTTCTCGTTTTGGTTCTAATGAACATTGGGGAACATTCCCTTCTGGATCATTAGCTTGGCGTGCCAGCGAGGAAGATTTCATTAAGAATCTGAATCTGTTCAGCAACTTGAAAGTACGTGCAGGTTTTGGTGTAACAGGTAACGAACGTATTGGTGATTATGCTTCGTACGCATTGATGTCGAACACCCGTTATACATTTGATGGTTCTACTAATACTGCCGGTGTTCACATGAGCCAGAGTAGTGCTGAAAATAAGAGTTTGAAGTGGGAAACTACCAAACAGTGGAACGTCGGTGTAGATATGGGATTCTTGGACAACCGGATTTCAGTAGTTTTGGATGGTTACTGGAAGAGAACGGATGATTTGTTGTTGGCTATCAAGATGCCGATGTACACTGGTTTTACTTCAGGACAAAGTAATATCGGATCTATTCAGAACCGTGGTTTTGAATTAGATTTCACTTCTCACAACTTGACTGGTGATTTTATTTGGGATACGAAGTTTAACTTCTCTTTGAATAGAAATAAAGTATTGAACTTGGGTGATAACGGTGATATTTATATTCAATCATCTAAGCCAATGGGTGAAGTATCAGAAGAACATTATGCTATTGTTCGCGAAGGAGAAGAATTAGGTTCATTGTTCGGTTACAAATATATAGGTGTATTACAAGAGGGAGAAACTTATGCTCCGCAACCTAACTCAAAACCAGGTGATCCGAAGTTCGAAGATGTGAATGGTGACGGTATCATCGATTCAAACGACCGTACAATTATCGGTCATGCAAATCCGGACTTCATCTTCGGTTTGACCAACAACTTTGCATGGAAGAACTTTGATTTGTCTATCTTCTTCCAAGGATCAGTTGGTAATGATTTGTTGAATATGACTCGCATGAATTTGGAATGGAAGAAAACTCCAGAAGCATTGGATCGTTGGACTCCAACCAACACCGATACAGATATTCCTCGTAACGGTTTCTACTATTCACAATATGGTGGTTATGTAAACGATCACTTTGTAGAAGATGCATCATTCTTGCGTTTGAAGAACTTAACTTTCGGTTATACGATCCCGTTTAAGAAATTTGTTAGTTCTTGCCGGGTATATTTCTCTGCTGAAAACTTATTCACGATTACCGGTTATTCTGGCTGGGATCCGGAAACAGATACGAAGTCATACGAACAGCAGAAGCAGAGTGGTTCTAATCAGACAGCTAATGCTGGTGCCGGTTTGGATTTCAACGCCTATCCGAGCATGAGAACCTATACATTTGGTTTGAATATAACATTTTAAATAGTAGGATTATAAAATATTTAAGTATATGAAAAAGTGTTTACTTGGCTTTGTGGTGGCAGCTGGACTTTCAATGGGATTTACAGCCTGCACGGATTTGGAGCCAACATTATATAGTAATTTGACAACCGCAAACGCTTACACTTCAGAAAGTGATATTGATGCGGCACTGGTAGGTATCTATGCGGATTTGAACCCTTATCCTGGTGATGCTTGGATGTATTATGCAGGTTATATGGTGATGACTACGGATTACACAACAGATATGGGATATTCGACAGCTGCTGGTGACCCGACCAAATTGAGTAACATGACGTATGATGCCAATAACCGATATTTTAAGTATAATTGGCAGTGTATGTATCAGGTGATCTCGAATGCCAATGTGCTTTTACAGAATATTGACAACATCAGTATGGATGAAACCAAGAAGAAGCAGGTAATTTCTCAGGCTAAGTTCTTACGTGCTTTGGCATATCGTGATTTAACAGATGGTTGGGGACCTGTGCCTTTGATTACTGAATTAATAGATCCATCTACGGCGAAGAATATGCCTTTGACTTCAGTGGAAGATGTTAATAATTTTATGATTGCAGATTTGAAGGAATGTATTGAAAATCTTCCTGAAGAATGGACTGGACAGGATTTGGCACGCGCTACAAAAGGGGCTGCAGCTACTTTGCTGGGAAAAATCTATTTAAGAAGTCATGATTATACCAATGCCAAGACATATATTGATATGGTATTGGAATTACGTGATAAAGGTGTATATGCGTTGGAATCGGACTTTAAGAATGTTTGGTCTGAAAATAATAAATTCAATAAGGAGTTTATTTTCTGTATTCTGCATGAATCAGGAACCAATGGTGGTGAAATTACCAACCATTTTGGTCCGTCAGATCACCCAGATGTAACTAACCGTTGGCAGTATTATGGCGTATCACTTCCGTTCTGGCGTAAATATAATGATGCTGACCCACGTAAGCAGTTCTTCTATTACAATTATACAGGTGATGCCAATCGTGATGATCAGTCAGAATATGGTTTCTATTATATGATGCCGGAAAAGGGACAAACAGTTCCGCCTAATGATACGACTAAGTTACTGGTTAATGTAGCGACAATGAAATATTCGTATGATATGGTTTCGGATGCTTACTATGATGGACGTACTATTTCAATTTTCCGTTTGTCGGATGTTATCTTGTGTAAGGCTGAAATTGAGAATAACCTGAATGGGCCGGCAGCTGCTCTTCCTTATCTGAATGAAATCCGTGCACGTGCCGGTGCTCCGGAATATGGTTCAAGTACCGAATTCCCAGTACCAGGAAGTAAAGAAGACATGAATCAGGCTATTTTGGACGAACGTGGTTATGAATTGGTATTCGAATTCCAGCGTAGAGCTGATTTGATCCGATTCGGTAAATATGAAGAGACTGTTAATGCTCATTTGAAAGAATTAGATTTGGCAAGTCCGACAAATGTAACCGAAAGACTTCGCTATTTCCCGTATCCTTTGGATGATGCACAGTTGAATACATATATGGATGCTGAGAATCCATCTCGTTTGCCTCAATAATTAATGGAATATAAAGTTATTTGTGCCTCGATATAGTGGCACAAATAACTTTTCTTACTTTAGAAAGATTGATATGAAGCGTTTGATTTTTGTAGTAGGAATTTTGCTAATAATCGTGGTCGGATTCCTATATTGGAAAGAAAAGAATCAGTTATTAGAATTAACCTTGACTTCACCTCATAATACGGCTATGTATAATCAGGTAGAAGTAAAGTTGGAGAAAGAAGCTCCTGTTTATATAGAATATTGGGAAAAAGTTTCCGGACGTAAATTTAGGACCTGTGTTTCTTCGTCGAAGAAAGATCATCGGCTTGATTTATTGTTGTTGAAGGCTGATACCGAATATGAATATCAAATTGTTATTGATAATCTTTTCCATCAAAAATCAAAAGTGTTGAGTTTTAAGACCCGTGAACAGTCGCCTTGGCTGGTAAACCATTGGCTCAATGAAGAACGTCCGCATGATCCGGATGCTTTGGGTGATGACGGTTTTATATTAGTTTGTTTTGGACGCTTGCCAGGTTATATGGCTTTGTTGGATAACAAAGGAGATATGCGCTGGTATTGGCAAATAGATGATATAGGTGTCCGTGCGGCTTCAATTACGCCCCGGGGAACAATCTTGGCTATGTTGCGTCCGTTTGTAAAAGATTTTATCGATGACGAACCGATGACTCCGGAAGAGGTTCGTAACGAGGAACATAAGAAACCGATGCGCAGAGGTTCGATCGGTTTTGCCGGAGGAACAGGAATTGCCGAGGTTTCATTGACGGGAGAAATGCTTCGGCGTTTGGATATGAACAAGATCCATAAAGAAAAGGAATATCAGGTGATCCATCATGATCTTTGGATGGATGATGAAAATCATATATATACCATGTACCGGCCTAAGAAAGTAGCAGAGATTGAGGTGAACGGAAAAATGGTAAGAGATACTTTGGGCGGTGATGGTATTTTAATGCTGGATACATTGGGACAAGTATTGAAGACTTGGTCGGCATGGGATGTTTGGGATATAGAGAAAGATCCATATATATCCCGTTATATGTATGACCGTTTTCATATGAATGGTTTCTGTTTTGATACTGACAGCAATTATCTGGTATCAGTTCCTATAGAAGACCAGATATGGAAAATAGACAGAAATACGGGAAAAATGCTATGGAAATTTGGTCGTGCCGGTGATTTCAAGATGGATTCAACGGCTTATTTCTCATTCCAACATACCCCATATATCAATCCGAATGGCGATTTGATGCTGTTTGATAACGGATTGTATGAAATGCAGTCGGGTGCCTTGGCCTTTAAGTTGGATGAAAAGAACCGGACGGCGGAGACAACCTTGAAAGTAAAACTTCCGAAAGACAAATATACTTCGCGGATGGGAAGCGCTTATTTGATGCCCAATGGAAACCTGTTACAATGCAGTTCAAAGACAGGTTCTATCCTGATTACAGACCAATCGGGTAAGGTTTTGTGGGAAAGCAGAATGGCTTATGCTCCGTATCGGGCTTTGTATGTTTCGGCTGATTTGTTTAAGAACTATTTTACAGAAATCAAATAAAGGCCTGAAGTTATGCCCGAAATGACGAAAAGTACAGAGACTGGCTCTACGGAGAAAGTTTCTCTATTATATATATTCTGGGTTTTCTTGAAGTTGGGAGCAACAGCGTTTGGCGGTTATATGTCGTTGGTGGCAATTGTCCAAAAGCAGTTGGTGGAAATAGACAAGAAACTGAAGGAAGAAGATCTCTTGGATGGTATTTCATTGACATCCGTCTTGCCCGGACCGGTAGCGGTCAATGTTATTGCTTATGTAGGATATAAATTGCGAGGTGTTGCTGGTGCTATGGCTTCTTTTGTGGCCATTATCATCCCATCTTTTTTACTGGTACTTTTTCTCTCCTGGTTCTATGTGAGCTATGGAAGTGTTCCGGCCGTGAAGAATTTCTTCTTAGGCATTACTCCGGCTGTGACAGCTCTCATACTGACTGTTGCCATTGGAATGGCCCGGAAAAATATGAAATCTAAGATCCATTGGGCTATCAATTTGGTTTCGATGCTGCTATTGATCTTGATAGGAGGGATTCAGATTACATTTGTCGTAATGATCGGTGGTGCATTGATAGGTTATTGTTGCTTTTTCAAGCGGGAGGAAAAAGAAATAGGTGAGAATGACAAGCCCGGTTTAGCACAAATATCTAGGAAACAGTGGGGCATATCTGTTTGCGTTGTTTTATTGCTCCTGGCTTTGCTGCTGTTTGCGGGACAACAGACGGAATCACCGATTCTATGGCAGATTGCTTCAACCTTTTCTGGAATTAGTCTGACACTTTTTGGTGGAGGATATGTAGTGATTCCAGCCTTGCATGAGTTGTTTGTAGATAATCTGGGCTGGCTGACTTCTCCGGAATTTGCCGATGGAATAGCCATTGGGCAGGTGACGCCGGGACCTATCTTTATAACGGCAACATTCATTGGTTATTTGGTTGCCGGTTTTTGGGGTGCTTTGATTGCTACAGTTTCTATTTTTACGCCACCGGCTGTTTTGACGGTGCTGTTATCCCGGTTTATAGAAGTGATTCGGGATTCGAAAGTAGTGAAAGCTATGTTGCAGGGAATCCGGGCTGCAGTCATAGGTATGATCTTCGCTTCTGCTATCACTATTGGAAATACAATGCCTTTGGAGATCAGAACAATTGGTTTGTTTCTGATCAACTTTGGTATTTCTTATAAATATAATCTCAATCCGATATTTCTGATATTGGGATCAGGATTGATCGGATTAATATTATTTGCTATATGAAAGAAAAGATTCAAGGAATACAGATGATCGGAACCCAGCGTTCCGGTTCAAATTTGTTGCGGGTGATGTTGGATGCCGTAGATCAGATAACGGCTCCGCATCCGCCTCATATTCTCCAACGGTTTATCCCGTTGTTGGATAAATACGGAGATCTGAATCAGCCGGAACATTTTCACCGATTGGCTTCAGATGTATGCGAACTGGTAAATTGTAATCCGGTTCCATGGGAAGGTGTACGTATTGAAACGGAAGAAATCATGGCTTTATGCCGCCAGTCAACCTTATATGAATTATTCCGGGTGATTTATGAAACGGCAGCCCGACAGCATGGTGCTTCTTTCTGGTTATGCAAGAGCATGAAGAATATGTTTTATGCCAAGGGGATTGAATCGACAGGTATCAAACCTTATTATATTTATTTGTATCGGGACGGCCGTGATGTGGCCTTGTCATTCCAGAAAGCGATTGTTGGAGAGAAACATATCTATGCCTTGGCTCAGAACTGGAAGAAAGATCAGGAAGAGGCCTTGAAGCTCAAGGACTCCTGTGAGCCGGAACGCTTTTATATGTTGAATTATGAATCACTGATAGCTGATCCGGAGACGGAAATGCGGAAATTGTGTGATTTCCTGCAAGTGCCCTATACAGATAAAATCATGGAATATTATACAAGTCGTGAGTCGAAGAATACGGCTGTTGCAGGAAAGATGTGGTCGAATGTGACAAAGCCGATTCTTAAAAATAATTCAAAGAAGTTTATGAACGAACTTTCTTCGGAAGATATTCGTATCTTTGAATCTGTAGCAGGCGATGTCTTGGTGAAGTTGGGATATGAACTGGTGACTCCGGCTGATCAGTTGATTTCAGACTTTTCGGTAGATGAGATTGCCCGTTTCAAGGATCTGAATGCACAGCTGAAGCAAACTTTCCGGCAGAAAATGGATCCGGCAGACTTGGAAAAACGAAGAAAACAGGAAGAACTGTTGAACAGAATAAAACAATATACGTCTTATTAAAGACCTTTTAAATTTAAGAACATGAAGAAAATTTGGATTAGTTTAGCCGGTTTTCTGGCTATCGCGTCCCTTTCTGCACAAGAAAAGCCGCTTCCTTCTTTGTATGGAACAGGTGTTTGGGATGCGGATTCGTTAGGGAATCATCGAGTGGTTGTGTCGGTAGATAAGGCAGGTGATGCTGTTTTGGCTACGATGAATTGGCGTCGCCGTGATCTGAATCCGGAAGAGAAGAATTTGATTGTTGTGGATGCTAAGACTGGTAAACGGGTAACTAATGTGGCCCGGTTTACAGTGAACCGGGAAAAAGGTGAGGTTGTTTTCCAACCACAGACGGTCCCGGGTAATTATTATATTTATTATCTGAAGAATGTATCGTCTGGCAGTAAATATTACCCGACGGTAACATACCCTGCGTTTGAGGAAACAGCTGATGCCGAGTGGTTGAAAGCAAATAAACTGAATGGAAAACGGGCTCCGAAATTACCTCTGGCTGAGATAGAGCAGTATCAGGCAATTGATGATTTCAATTCGTTCTATCCGATGGAAATCATTGCTACTCAAGACGAGAAAGAGGCGTTGCTGAAGGCTCGGCCTAGTGAAAAGTATATATTATTTACGGAAGACCGTCGTTTCCCGATCCGTATGACGACAGATATCCCTTATAAATGGATTGAAGAAGACCGTCATGATGTCTTTACAGGTACGGCTGATAAAGGGGAATATTATACTTTCCAGTTGGGTGTCTGGGCAGCTCGCGGTGACGTGAATCACCTGAAGGTGGATTATTCGGCTTTGGTAAATAAGAAAACGGGTGAATCTATTCCGGCTTCTGCATTTACTTGCTTCAATACGGGAGGTGTTGATGTGACCGGAACAGTCTTTGAGAAAGATTGTTCGGTTCCTAAAGGTAAGGTACAGGCTTTGTGGATCGGTGCAATGGTTCCGGAACAGCTGGCTTCCGGTACGTATGAAGGTACGGTAACGGTTTCGGCGGAAGGTGTGGAAACGAAGACGGTTAATCTGACCTTGAATGTAACAGAGAATGTGATTGCCAACCATGGAGATAATGAACCGTGGCGTCATTCTCGCCTGCGCTGGTTGAACTCTCAAATAGGCTTTGATGATGAAGTGATCGCTCCTTATATTCCTTTGGAAATAAAAGATCAGACTATTTCATTGCTGGGGCGCTCGGTGACATTGGAAAAGACAGGTCTGCCTTCGCAGATTACTTCTTATTTCAAAGAAACAGTAACCGAGATTGGTACGTCTGGACGTGATATATTGGCGAAGCCGATGAACCTGACTGCCGATGGCGGTACATGGGAAAACTTGGATTTCGCGGTGACAAAGCGGAAACCGGGTGCTATCGGCTGGCATGCTACCAATCAGAACAGCCGTTTCCTGATGAACTTGGATGCACAGATCGAGTCTGATGGTAACATGGAATATAAGATCGTCTTGATTGCCCGCGAAGATGGCGAGATCAACGACATCGCTTTGCAGACGGAACTGGCTCCGGGTATTGCCCGTTATATGATGGGATTGGGCGAGAAAGGCGGTTACTGTCCGAAGAACTTCGATTGGAAATGGAGTGTGGAAAAGAATCAGGATGCTGTCTGGACAGGTGATGTGAATGCCGGTCTTCAGCTTCGTTTCTATGATGATAAATACGAACGTCCGTTGAACACCAACTTCTATCATCAGAAGCCGTTACATATGCCAGTTTCATGGTGCAACGACGGTAATGGCGGTATCAAGCTGACTACAACAGGCGAAAATATGTTGGTCAATGCTTATTCCGGTAAGCGTGCCGTGAAGAAAGGCGATCGTTTGTATTATTATTTCAACGTTTTGGTAACTCCGTTCCGTACCATCAATACAGATAAGCAGTGGCATGATCGTTATTATCATGGATATGATTTCATTGATAAGACACACGACTTTGGTGCGACGGTTGTCAATATCCACCATGCAACAGGCATTAATCCGTTTATCAATTATCCGTTCTTGCGTACGAAGGAAATGAAAGCCTATATCGACGGGGCACATGCACTGGATATGAAGGTGAAGATTTATAATACGGTGCGTGAATTGACGAATAGCTGTGTGGAAATATTCGCTTTGCGCAGTTTGAATGGTGAAATCTTCTCAAAAGGAAAAGGTGGTGGTTATTCATGGCTTCAGGAACATTATGATCAGGATTATATTGCTGCCTGGTTTGCTTATACGGTAAAAGATGCGGCAATTGTGAATACGGGTGTTTCTCGTTGGCATAATTATTATATGGAAGGCTTGGACTGGCTGGTTAAGAATGTCGGCATCGATGGTTTGTATATTGATGATTTGGCATTCGACCGGATGTCGATGAAGCGTGTGCGCAAGATCTTGAACCGGACTAATCCGGGTGCGATGATCGATTTGCATTCAGCCAATCAGTTTAACGAGAAAGATGGTTTTGCCAACAGTGCGAACCTGTATCTGGAACATTTCCCGTATCTGGATCGTCTGTGGTTCGGTGAATATTTCGACTATGATATGCCGCCGGAGTTCTGGATCGTTGAAGTCTCAGGCATTCCGTATGGTCTGATGGGCGAAATGCTTTGGGAAGGCGGTAACAAATGGCGTGGTATGATCTATGGTATGACAGGTCGTAATCCGGGCTATGGCGTAGATAACCGTCCGTTGTGGAATTTCTGGGATGAAGTAGGCTTGAAAGGCAGTGAGATGATCGGATACTGGGTTTCTGATAATCCGGTAAAGACGGGTAAAGAACGGACATTGGCTACTGTGTATCGTAAGATGGGACAGAAGGCTGTGATCTCGTTGGCTACCTGGGAAGATCAGGATGCTGAAGTGTCTTTGCAAATCGACTGGGCTAAGTTAGGTCTGGATCCGGCCAAGGTTACTTTACATGCTCCGGCAATCGAGAACTTCCAGCCTGAAAAGACCTGGAAACCGGGCGAAACAATCACTGTTCCGAAGGGCAAAGGTTGGTTGATCGTTGTAGAATAAATAGATGTATCGTCAGAGTGGCACTTAGATGTTCATCCGATTGCCACTCTGACGCTCATCAGTGAGCGACGCTGATACTCGTCAGGGTGTCTCTCTGATGATAAGCTCTTCCGATTGACAGAGCGTCGGAAGTGAATCATAGAAAGCTGATAGCTGTGTGTAGTTAATTATTAAGAATACCTAAGAAAGACAAGCTTATGAAGAAAAGAGTGCTGGTTCTGGCGGTATGTGCCTTTTGGACATGGCCGTCTGTTTTTGCTCAGCAGGCAGTGGTAAAAGAGCAGCCTAAAACCATGAAAAGTTATCCGTTCTCCGATCCGAGTCCGGTGGCTTCTCCTTCCAATTTGTATTATCCTTATTTCCGTTTTGATGGTTTTGCGGCTGAAGGAGTGAATAAAGAATGGAAAACAGTCGAACTGGAAAACGATTATATCCAGGTAACCTTGTTCCCCGAAGTCGGAGGAAAGGTGTGGGGCGCAATCGACAAGACAACCGGCAAGGCGTTTGTTTATGACAATGGCGTGGCCAAATTCCGTGATATAGCGATGCGTGGCCCTTGGACATCGGGTGGTATCGAATTTAACTTCGGTATCATTGGTCATGCGCCTACTTCCAGTACACCGATTGATTATCTGGTAAAGAAAAAAGATGACGGCAGTGTGAGCTGTTATGTCTTTTCGTATGAATGGCTTACTCGTACAGCCTGGACGGTGGAAGTGAATCTGCCGAAAGACAAGGCTTACTTCACGACGCATACGACGTGGTACAATCAATCCTCGATCGATCAGCCGTATTATCATTGGATGAATGCGGGTTATCGGGTAGGAAAGAACGCTGAGTTCTGTTATCCGGGTGATCACTATATCGGCCACGGTGGAGAGTTGTTTACTTTCCCGATGGACGAAGAAGGCCGGAACATTGGTTGGTATGAGAAGAATAACTTCGGAAACTCGAAGTCTTATCATGTATTGGGATATTATAATGATTATTATGGTATCTATTGGCATGGCGAAGATTATGGTTCGATCCATCATGCAGAGTTTGACGAGAAGCTGGGTATGAAGATTTTCTTGTGGGGACAGGCACGCGAAGGTGGCATCTGGGAAGATCTGTTGACGGATACAGACGGTCAGTATATCGAATTGCAATCCGGACGTGTATTCAATCAGCCGGCATCCAACAGTGCTTATACACCGTATAAACATTATGCTTTTGCTCCGCAGATGACGGACGAGTGGACGGAATACTGGTATCCGGTAAAAGGTATTCAGGGCGTTTCGAAAGCGAGCCGTATCGGTGCCTTGCATGTGACGCGTGAAGCAGGCAGCCTGAAGTTGGCATTCTCTCCGCTGGAAGTATTATCAACCGATGTGAAAATCTATCAGGATGAAAAACTGGTAGAAACGCTTCCGTTGAATACAAAGGTACTGGAGCCGGTTACTTTGTCTGCTGCCAAATCAATTCCGGAAGGACATCTGAAGGTTGTCATCGGAGACGATCTGCTGGTTTATTCAGAAAATGCTAAGGATTATGATTTGGAACGTCCGATGACGTTGCCGGAAGATTTTGATTGGAATTCGGCTTACGGTCTTTATACGCAGGGCGAACAGTGGCTGAACCAGAAAGTTTGGGATAAGGCTGAACAGTATCTGAAACAGGCGGTGGATAAAGATCCGTATTTTGCTCCGGCATTGGTACGTCTTTCATCTTTGTACTATCGCGAAGGCCGGTATGCAGAGGCCTTGCCGTTATTGAATACGGCCTTGAGCTTGAATACCTATGATGGTGAAGCCAATTATTTGTATGGTTTGGTGAATCGGGTAATGGGCAAGACAGCCGAGGCCAAGGCTGCTTTCTCTATTGCTTCATTTGCTGCGTCGGTTCGTACGGCTGCTTATGAACAGCTGGGCGAGATGTATGCCTGTGAGAAGAATTGGGCAAAGGCCGAGCATTATGCTCAGAAGAGTCTGGAATTTAATGAGATGAATTTGGATGCCCGTCAGTTGTTGATGTTGGTGTATCGTCAGACGGGTAAGACGGAACAGGCGAAGGAACAGATTCAATATGTGTTGGATCGTCTGCCGTTGTATCATGCAGCCCGCTTTGAAGAGGCTTGGTTGGCTGGTAAGCATACGGCTGATCAGCTGAAAGACTTTTCTTCGTTGATTCGGAATGAACTTCCGTTTGAGACGTATCTCGAGCTGGCAGGCTGGTATGAAAGAGTGGGTTGTCCGGATGAAGCCTTGGTTTTGCTGGCATGTGCCGGAAAATATCCGATTGCTTTGTATCAGTCTGCTTATCTGTTGAGCCAGCAGGGCAAAGAGGCTGAATCGAAGGCTACCTTGGAACAGGCGAATGCGCAGTCGCCCGACTTCGTTTTCCCTTTCCGTCCTGAAACGATGAAGTATCTGGATTGGGCACAGACTCAATCTCCGAACTGGAAGATTGATTATTATAAAGGTTTGATATATTGGACCAATCAGCAGAAGGATAAAGCTCTCGAGGCTATGAATCGTTGCACACCAACAGACTATGCAGAGTTGTATTTGTCGCGTGCCCAGTTGAAATCGGGCCAGGCTCGGTTGGACGATCTGTTGAAGGCAGAACAAGTAGAAACTTCTTGGCGGGTTGGTTTTGCTCTATTGAACTATTATACGTCCGTCAGCGATTGGCAGAAAGTGACAGAAGTCGGGAAGAAATACACCAAACTGTATCCAAAGAATTATTACATAGGCTTGAAATATGCCAACGGTTTGTGTGAAACCGGACAGTATGCAGCGTGCGTTTCCTTGTTGAAGAAGATGGAAGTACTGCCGAATGAAGGCTCGTATGCCGGTCGTGCCGTATATCGGGCTGCCAATTTATATCAGGCAATGGATTTGATTGGTAAGCGGAAATACGCATCGGCATTGAAATCAATCGAAGCTTCTAAGGAATGGCCGGAAAACTTGGGTGTCGGAAAACCGTACGACGACCAGATAGATAGCCGTCTGGAAGATTATCTAGAAGCAAAGGTTTACGATGGGCAAGGCCAGAAGGAGAAAGCCAAAGCTTGCTTTAATCGGGTTGCTGCAGTGAAAACTTCTCCAAAGTATTTCGAATCAGCCCGTCTGCTGACAGCTTTAGCGCTGCGGGAAGTCGGAAAACAAACAGAGGCAGATGTGATGGTTACTTCTTGGGCAAAAGATTTCCCGGATAGCAAACCGGCTCAATGGTGTGCGGCTATATATAATGGTGATACAACAAAAGCTTCTGAATTATTGAAGAGTCGCTATAGCCAGCAAGACACAACTCCATGGGAAGCGACCTATCGGGATACGAATTTTGATCTGATCGTACGATTATTCAAATAAGATAGACTTCTGATCAGAAGTAATCTCTATGCAAACCCTTTCAACCTCCGCATTCAAGGTCTTCCTTCACACCCTTCACAGGAAGTAACTGATAGTTAGGTGAATGAATAGGTGTGTGAAGGGTATAAAGAAAAATCGCCTATGGTAATAGTAGGTATATAATAGAAGAACACCAACCAAGATAAACGGGAATCGAAAGTAAATCCATCGAGGATTGAAATCGATTCCCGTTTATTTGTTTTTAGAAGATAGGCATAAAAAGAGAAAAAGCCGGCGTCTTTTGCTGAAAAGCCGGCGTGAATTGGTAAAAATACGCCGGCTTTTTGTCAATTGAGAAAGGAGGATTGAAAATTGAGAATTTGGGAAGGGAAAATAAATAAGAAAGAGAGGAAGCCAAAAGAACGGAGAAAAGTGCATTTGTAAATCATTGACAATCAAGGAGAGTAAAAAATAGTTGTAAAAAAGATGGCAAAACATTTGGAA
>ERZ779865.635-NODE-635-length-30204-cov-6.996285_pt1 | contig 30204 bp, 26 predicted proteins | sample MGYA00433088_ERZ779865 | MGnify/ENA primary metagenome ERZ779865 (study PRJEB29588, sample SAMEA2151703) | human gut metagenome | biome: human gut; feature: human-associated habitat; material: faeces | place: Denmark | collected 2008/2010 ... | reverse complement strand
GGCGCGAGAATGTGCCAAGGCACATTCTTTTTTTAGGGCAAGACCATGGGCATCATGGGTGACTGGATGGACAAACATCTTACCTTCGTTCCGGTTATGAAAAAAGCTTAAAATAATCTTAAAGATTTCCGACATAAAATATGATATGCTATTACCAATGAGCAGTACCGGAAAAAAGAGAAGAGGCAACCGGCTGCTTGCAGACGAGTTGCCTCTTCTCTTTTTTCCGACAGGGCGAATGCCCTGCAGCGAGGAAACGCGAAGCGTTTTCGAGGTGGTGCTGCGGGATCGAGGAAACGCAAAGCGTTTTCGAGGCGGTACTGCAGATAGCAGCGGAAACGAAAGGAATCAGAAAATGGCAGATAACAAAATACCGGTCATTTGTGTCAAGGATCTGTATAAAATCTACCGCGTGGGCGAATCGAAAGTGCGCGCCCTAAACGGCGTGGATTTCACGATTTATAAAGGAGAATTCTGCGCTATCGTCGGGACGTCCGGATCGGGCAAATCGACGCTGTTAAATATGCTCGCCGGGTTAGAGAAGCCGACAAAAGGCGAAATTGTCATCGCGGGGGAACATATTGAGAACAAGACAGAAAACCAGCTGGTTCGTTTCAGACGGGAGCATATCGGGTTTATTTTTCAGTCTTTTAACCTGATCCCGACTATGAATGCAGTAGAAAATGTAGCATTGCCACTGGTATTTCGGGGCATCTCCAAAAATGTCCGTATGAAGCGGGCGCAGAAGATGATCGATCTGGTTGGCCTGAAGAAATACCGCTTACATAAGCCGAATCAGATGTCCGGTGGGCAGCAGCAGCGTGTGGGTATGGCGAGAGCTCTTGTGCTGAATCCAAGTATTGTATTTGCAGATGAGCCGACAGGTAATCTTGATTCCAATACATCTGCAGAGATGATGGAGCTGATGCGCCATGTGCTTAGTGAGAGAGGCAAAACTCTGGTGATGGTTACACATGACAATGATCTGGCAGCTCTGGCTGACAGACAGATCCGCATCAAGGATGGCAAAATTGTGGAAAATGTACAGGAATGATGAAAAGAAAGTCCGAAATCATTCAGAAAATGGAGGATAAGATTTTGAAAAAGAAAAAATTATGGATAGCGGCATTGCTGAGTCTGGCAATGGTGACAAGTATGGTGCCGGTACAAAATACAAAAAATGTATGGGCAGCCGGTGAGGGGAGTGATCAGGGAATCACAGGCGGCCAGCAGGGAGATGACAGTCTCCAGAGCGAGATGATGACTGGCAACAGCGCAGATATCAGTTTATCCAATGTAAGCGTGTCCGGCAGTAAAGCAGGGGGAAAGGTTAAAGTATCCTTTACCGTGACCGGCAATAAAAACAATAAAAAGCATTATGACATAGAAAGCATTGAAAAGATTTATCCGGTACTCGATGACAATTTCCCGTTTGTGATGGATAACGAAGCATATCGTGTTACAAACGGCAATGGAGGCTCTGTAAACTGCAGCTATACATTCCGGGCAAAGGACAATCTGGAAACGGCATATTATATGGCAGGGTTTACCGTGGTATATACCAGAAAGTCCGCGGATGGAGTTGTGAAGGCATATGACAGTGAGTATTCTCTGAATAAGAGTATCAATGTCAAGATCACAGGGAAACCAAAGGCAACCGAAAAGCCGGCAGATAAGCAGGAAACGGCAAAGGATGCAGATATTTCCCTGCAAATGAAAAATGATCCTTATGGTGTTTATGGAGGAAGCTGCAGTGTGGCATTTACTGCAGGCAGCCGGAATTATAAAATTAAAAGTGTGGTGCCTGTGATTGACAATAATTTTCCGTTTGAGAGTACCACGGACGCATACAAGGTCGTTCGTTCCGGCGGCACGAAAAGCCTGTCCTGCAGCTATCATTTTAAAGTAAAAAACAATGTATCTACAGGATATCAGGGGGTTGTATTCCGGATCGGATATGTCAAAAACGGTCAGGATGTAACAGAAGACAAAACAGTTAATGTGGAGTTGAAGGGAAAGGCCAAGGAGAAAACAAACGCAAAGGGAAAAACAAGTACCCCGCGTGTGATGGTGTCAGGTTTTACCACAGATGTCAAAACGGTTCATCCAAATGCCAAATTCCTTCTGACACTGGAGCTTCGCAATAATGCAAGCCAGACAGTACATAATATCAAACTGACAATGTCCACGGAAAACGGAGAATTTCTGCCACTCAGCGGTGCAAGCACGGCATATCTGGACAGTATCGCAGCAAAGTCCACAGCAAAGGTATCCTTCTGGATGAAAGCGGCAGCAAGCCTTAGCTCAAAGTCTTATCAGGTTACGGTCAAGACAGAGTATGAGGATGGTAAAGCAAGTGGCTATAATGCAGAGGATCATGTTTCTATTCCAGTAGTACAGAAGGACCGCATCAGTCTGACCGAAGTTACACCGCCGGATATGCTCAGCGTAGGTGGCACAGGTGACCTGTCCTTCTCTATTAACAATCTGGGTGGCGGAGCGTTAAATAATGTCTCTGTTATCTGTAAAGGAAAGGAAATCTCCTGTGAGAAATCTTTTGTGGGAAATATTGCCGCCGGAGCAACAGGATATGCAACTGTGACATTAAACGGTGATCAGGCAACCCCGGATGACAGTGATGGAGAATGCACGATCATTGTTAAATATGAGAATGCTTCCGGACAGACCAAAAAGTATACAGAAAAGACAAATGTGTTTGTATCCGAGGATATGGGGGATGCTGATATGCCTGCTGATGATGGCATGGATGAAACGCAGACAAAGAAGGGACTTCCTCTGGCGGCAAAGATCGGTATTGGTGTGGCTGTCCTTGTGGTAGTGATCATAATCATCCGTATCATTGTAAAGAAGAAACGCAAGAAAAAAGAAGAGGAGTTGATGGACGATGAGCTTCTATGATCTCATGAGCATGAGTCTTGGAAATCTGTGGCGCAGAAAGCTGCGGACAATCCTGACGGTGCTTGGTGTACTGATTGGCACTACATCCATTGTTGCTATGCTCTCTCTTGCGTTTGGAATGAAACAGCAGATGATGGAGCAGTATGAAAGTATGGGTTCGGTGACACAGATCAATGTGAGCCCGGGAGGAGGGATGGACTCTGATTCCTCCGGCAGCCAGACGGATACTTCCACGATGTTGACAGAGTCCAACATGGAAATGTTTCAGGGAATGGAGCATGTCAAGTCCGTATCACCGCAGCTTACATTTGACGGAACGATGAAGAGTGGCCGTTACAGCGGCTATGCCAATATGATCGGTGTGGATCAGAGTATGTTAGATTCTCAGGAGTTAGACAAGGGGGAGGTTCCGAAAGCAGGAAACTCCGGCACGCTTCAGGTGCTTGGTGGCAATCAGCTGCTTACCGGATTTGGTTATGTGCAGGGGGACGAGTATGTAGATTATTATTCTACCGGGGAGCTTCCGCCAATCGATCTGATGACGCAGATCCATCAGCTGCAGGTGTATAATGATGCAGCTGAGTCCGAGACGGTGGATCAGACCGCTTCCACCGATGCTTCCACGGAGGATTCCTCCGGAGACGGAGACAGTGATTCTGCCGGGGACGACGCAGCTGCGCAGCCGGCGGAGGATAATTCCACGCTGAATTTCCGGATTAAGATCACGGGGATTATGGCAGGAGGTCTGGAGGAGTACAATAATTACAGCCAGAGCCTCCTGGTAAACCTCGATGATCTGAAAAGCTATCTGACCAAGAACTTTGGAAAGGGCAAGATACCGGGACAGCCAAAGCCAAACGGAAAGCCGTTAAATGAGTGGGTTTATACGACGATTGTAGTAGAAGTGGATCAGGCAGACAATGTAGAAGATGTCATGAAGAGTATTCAGGATATGGGATTTTTTGCAAACAGCAACAAAGAGTTGATCGATTCCGCACAGAAGAGTCTTCAGATCGTGGAGCTGGTACTTGGCGGTATCGGTATGGTTGCATTTCTGGTAGCGGCAATTGGCATTGCCAACACCATGATGATGTCCACCTACGAGAGAACCAAAGAGATCGGTGTTATGAAGGTGCTGGGCTGTGATATGAGAGATATCCAGAAGCTGTTTCTGGCTGAGGCCGGATTCATTGGGCTGATCGGAGGTATAGTGGGGCTTCTCTTGAGCTGTGGTGTGTCGTCGCTGATCAATCATTTCTCGGCCGGTATGGAAGGGATTGGGGGAAATATTTCTGTGATACCGTGGTGGTTAGCGTTGGCGGCAGTAGCATTCTCTACATTGATGGGTATGGTTGCCGGATATTTTCCGGCACGACGTGCCATGAAGCTGAGTCCATTGGCGGCGATACACACCGAATAAAGTCGTTTCTCTAACGTTAATTTTGCTTTGGGGAGGTGCCGAATAACTTTTTCCAGGCGCGGTAGAAGGTGGAGTAATTGTGAAAGCCACATTCGTAGCAGGCCTGGGTGGAGGGCATTCCTCCGGAGATGTATTGTCTGGCGAGAAGCAGGCGCTTGGTGGTGATATATGATCCCATACTTCTGCCGGTTTCTTCTTTGAAAGAATGCATCAGATAATATTTGCTGACAAAAAATCGATCTGCCAGCACGTCTGCCGTGAGCTTTTCATGCAGATGTGTGTTGATATAGTCGAGACATTCCAGAATCTTGGTGTTGGAGGTGCTTGTTTCCAAAAACTCCAGATTATCGGAGATGGCAACACGGTTCAGATGGATCATAAATTGTAAGAATAAAAGGCGCTGGGAAAGCTCCTGTGCATACTCCTCCGGGTGTTCATAGGAATTTTCCAGTGCCTTTATGGTATGATACAGGGTGCTTCCCTTGAAATAAGGGATCCGCAGAACATGGGCAGAAGCATCGGCAGCAAGGGTGAAGCATTTTTCCAGATCATAGCTTTCCCCGCTATATTGTGCAATGAATTCCGGGGAAAGGTATAAGATGATCCGTTCATAGGCAGACTCTGAATGTATGACCGGCCGGTGAAGCTCCCCGGCACGGACAAGAACCAGATCAAAAGGCTGGAGTTCATAGCTTTTTCCTTCGATGGTATAAGTGACATCTCCCTGAAGGAAGAGCAGGATTTTGTTGAAATCATGATAATGAAAGGGAAAATCCTTTCGGGTATTATCTTTGAGATGAAAGAATTTAAAATCGCTGTTAAGATATCCGGTTTTCAGATGTTTGTGAAAAGAGGAGATTTCCTGATCATTATTATAATTCATATTTATAACCATTCCTTTCGAAGAGAAAATTGATGTGGTGCCAAAATAGCGATTATTCTGTGTTGATAGTATAGCGCAGCTGTGGAAGGATGAAAAGTCCGAGATAAAAATTTGTTATGAAAAAGGTATGTAAAATCTATTGACCACCGGACCGGAATGTAAGATAATAGTGGCGGATTATTATATGATGTGAGGAAAGGACAGGAGAAAGGATTATGAGAAAAACAAAGATTATATGTACACTTGGACCTGCAACGGACTCGGATGAGGTGATTGAGCAGCTCATTAACGAGGGGATGAATGTCGCCCGTTTCAATTTTTCCCATGGTTCCCATGAGGAGCATAAACAGAGAATGGACCGGTTAAAGAGAATACGAAAAAAATGTGATAAGCCGGTAGCGATTCTTCTTGATACAAAGGGACCGGAGGTTCGTCTGGACACCTTTAAGGAAGGAAAGACATTATTAAAGAGGGGACAGAAGTTTACTCTGGTCTGCGGAGAAAAGGTTGAGGGAGATAATGCACATGTAGGAGTAACCTATGATCATCTCTGTGAAGATGTGACAGTGGGAGCCCCGGTACTGATCGATGATGGCCTAGTGGAGTTAGAGGTTGTAGCAATCGTCAAAAACACAATTGAGTGCGAGGTTAAAAATGAAGGTGTGGTATCCGATCATAAGGGCGTGAATCTGCCGGGAGGTCATGTAAACCTGCCATATCTCAGTGAGAAGGATCGGTCCGATATTTTATTCGGTATTAAGAATGATGTTGATTTTATTGCTGCATCCTTTGTGCGTACGGCATTTGATGTTAAGCTGATCCGTAATCTGCTGGATGCCAATGGTGGATCTGCGGTAAATATTATTGCAAAGATTGAGAATGCAGAGGGAGTTGCTAATATTGATGAGATCATCCGGGAATCCGATGCCATTATGATCGCCCGCGGAGATATGGGAGTGGAGCTTCCGGAGGAGGAAGTGCCGATCGTGCAGAAGATGATCATCAATAAGGTATATGAGGCCGGCAAGCAGGTTATCATTGCGACCCAGATGCTGGATTCCATGATGAAAAATCCCCGTGCTACCAGAGCAGAGACGGCTGATGTAGCCAATGCCGTTTATGATGGTACCAGTGCCATTATGCTTTCCGGAGAGACGGCAGCAGGCAAGTTCCCGGTAGAGGCATTAAAGACCATGGTGCGTATTGCCAGCCGTACGGAGCAGGATGTAGATTATCAGAAACGCTTTTACAGCAGAGCCAGACAGGCAAATCCGGATGTGACGGATGCGATCTGTCACGCAACGTGTACGACGGCATATGATTTAAATGCCAGTGCCATTGTGACCGTAACGAAGTCCGGGCGTTCGGCAAGAATGATTTCCAGGTATCGTCCGGCATGTGATATTATTGCGGGCAGCACCTCCGAAAAGGTATGCCGCCAGCTGAATATGTCATGGGGTGTTTCGCCATTCCCGGTTGAGGAAAAAAATGATGTCTTTGAGCTGTTTGATCATGCGATTGAGGTGGCAAAGGCACATGGTGTTATCAAAAGCGGAGATACTGCGGTTATTACCTCCGGTGTACCGGTGGGAGTTTCCGGAACTACCAATATGATCAAGGTGGAAACGGTGCGGTAATGAAGAAAATCTATGTGGGAGAAATTTATAAATAAACTGAGTGATTTTGGTGCTGCCCTTTTGGGGCGGCATCAGTTGATAAAGAGAGAACAACAAGTTTATAGAAAATTAGTGCGAAAGTAATAAGATAGTGGTACAATATATAAAAAGGTGAAAAGCACAACTGTATAAATATTGAATGTAGATAGAATTATTAGAAGCACGTTTTGGCTTGATTTATATATAATTAATGAGTTTTGCATTGTAATATAGAAAAATGTGAGGGAAATATGCAGGTTTATTTGAATTTTGAAAATTTTGGTAAAATAAAAGAAGGTCATATAAATATTAGTAATTTAAGCATTTTTGTTGGGGAAAATAATAGTGGAAAAACTTATGTCATGCAACTTATTTATGCAGTAATAAATGAAATATGTCAAGAAAAAGTTTTTTCAGATAATATTTTAGATGATAAATATGAGAGTGATTTTGAATTGGATGAGGAGTTACTTTCTAGTCTTGTTAAATCTATCAACAGGTTTCTTGATCTTGAAAAAAATGCAATTATTGAAAAAACATTTCATCGATCAATTAATATTGAGAAATTGTGGATTGAAATAAAACTGGAAGATAGTATTTTTCAAATTAAACATAATGAAATTCATTTGGCTGATGAGGCAAAAGAAAAAAAATTGGATCGATATACAATCGTAAATTGTGAATATGGCGTAGAAAGGATATTATCAAGATTCGCTTTTAGAGCTTATACAAAAGAAAACCATAAAAAGAAATTTATTTGTTCTATTTTGGTTTCTTTGGTATTAGGTGTACGAAGGACTTTTCGAAGAGAAGCAGATACAATCTTTTTTCCGGCATCGAGGACAGGAATGTTGTTGCTATATAAATATTTTTTTTCAGAGAAAGACAGGCAGCAAAGTGAGTATGAATTATTTTTTGATGAGGATGATGAAAAAAGGAATGAGATGGGATTAACTGTTCCTGTATATGATTTTTTGCAATTTCTATTGAGATATACCCAAAATGATCGTGAAAGCGAAAAAAATTCTGAAATTATTAATTTTATACAGGATAAGCTTATAGATGGAAAACTGTTAGAAAGTGGCAATGAAACATTATATCAGACGAATAATGGAGAATATAAAGTACCACTTTACTTAACATCATCTATGGTAAATGAATTGACCCCGGTACTTAAATTATTAACGGGAAGTCGGAGGTATAGTTTTGTTTTTTATGATGAAATTGAAACCTGTCTTCATCCGGAAAAGCAAAAGGAAATGGCAAGGTTAATTGTTCGATTAAATAATAGTGGATATAAGATGATTATTAGTACTCATAGTGACACGATGGCATCTAAGTTGAATAACTTGATGATATTTTCTCGGTTACACAAAGCAGATGAAAAACGATTCGATGATATATGTCAAAAAACAGAGTTATCTTCAGATGATGTATTGACGAATACCAATGTTAATGTATATCAGTTTACGAATAATGAAGATGGAACCAGTTCCATAAAGAAAATAGAGTATAGCAGGGTACCGGATATTGGATTTGAGTTTGAGCAGTTTAATAAATCTGCGTTGGATTTATATCGCGAGTCTAATATAGTTATGGGAGATTAAAATGAGTTCAATTACATCAATTGATAAAAAAGTACTAAAGGGACAATTATATAAAATAAAAGAGACACAAACCGTTACAATTACAGAAAAAGATGAAAATGTAAACCAAAGAGTCAGAATTCACTTTAAAATATCTGATAAAAAAAATTTTGCTTTATATGGTGAAGAATGGAAAAGCCAGTATGCCCCTGATTCCAATATAAAAAAACCGGATATATTAGCTATTTATTTTGACGATAAAAAAAACATATCAGAAAAAGTACAGGCCTATATATTGGATCTAAAAAAAGATGTGGGTGGAGATGAAGTGATTACCCATTTAATCGAGCAGTGGAATGATGGATATAAACATTGCAATGCGATTACCCAGTATTATCATAATGTTAAGATTAAATTCGGTGTTATCTGCGATAATTTTGACAGAGAGAGGATTGAAAAATCTTTGTCAGATAAGAGAAGAGAGCTTCAGGAAATAAGTTCTCATAAAGAAAAATTAATGTCATATAAGCTTGGTCAAATTGAGCAAAAAAATACTAAGATGATTAAAATATTGAGTGATTTTTTAGATAATATATTTATGCTTGAACAAAATGAAGAGTATTGTAAGTTTAAAGTATATATGACAGTGTATGATGAAGAATGTGATATTCATGAATTTGACATTTCACTACCGGAATAGAATTAATGATACCCCCATAGCTGCTGCTCGTGGGGGTATCATTGTAAAAAAATTATCCGAAGTTTTAAGCCATCTGCTTCTGCTCTGCCTCGTATGCCTCACGGACAGCCTTGGCAAGCTGATCTCCACAGGAGGTTGGCTTGAAACCACATTTGATGCCCTTTACCTTTGACTCGATCCAGTCTACGGTCTGACCGTCTACCAGACGGGATACTGCCTGTAGATTACCATTGCATCCGCCGGTAAAGGATACATTACTTACCACATCACCGTTAATATCGAAGTGGATTTCAGAGGAACAGGTTCCGCTTGTCTTATATACATAGTTCATTATAACATCTCCCTTATCTTATTGTGATTGTAGTGATGATACCGCTTTTTCCATCACTTTGTCAATAGAGTCATTGATAACCAGATCTGCCTTTCCGTCGGCAGGGGTAGAGCTTTTATTGATCAGTACCAGATGTTTCCCATGGAAATAATTGATCAGACCGGCAGCGGGATATACCACCAGAGAGGTACCTCCAATGATCAGGGTATCAGCTGCCTGAATGGCCTCGATGGATCTGGTGATCACAGTATCGTCAAGTCCTTCCTCGTAAAGGACTACATCCGGTTTGATCAGGGCATGGCATTTCGGACAGAGAGGAACGCCCTTTGACTGTAAAATGAAATCAGCATCATAAAATTCATGACAACGGGTACAGTAATTACGAAGGACAGAGCCGTGAAGCTCGTAAACCACTTTGCTTCCTGCCGCCTGATGAAGACCGTCAATGTTCTGGGTGACGATGGCCTTCAGCTTGCCCATATCTTCCAGCTTGGCAAGAGCTATGTGACAGGCGTTTGGCTTGGCATCCGGGTAAACGAGATTCTTTTTATAAAAGGCGAAGAATTCTTCCGGGTAACGCACAAAGAATGTGTGGGATACTAACTGCTCCGGGGTAAAATTCTGTCCCAGCTTTTTGCTGTACAATCCGTTGGAGCTGCGGAAATCCGGAATATTGGATGCTGTGGAAACGCCGGCACCGCCAAAGAAAACGATGTTATCGCTTTCGCATAAAATATTTGTGAGCTGTGAGATCTTTTCGTCCATCGGCAAGTCTCCTTTCAATTGGATGATCAACTCGACGAGAATTGCGAAGCAATTCTTGGAGGGTAAAATGCTGGTTATCCTCTTTTTAAGTGTAGCATATTTGAAAGTGAAATAAAATGGTTGCATTTTTCAAAAATTGTGATATTCTAATAAAAGATAAAACGTTGAAGAGACGAGTACATGGCGTGCGTGATTCCAGAGAGAGGCAGACCGGATACACCGGTTGCTGTGACTGCCTCATTCACAAAGCGATGGAAGACCAGCTCTGAGTGGCTTTAATCCAGCCCGGCCGACACCGTTACCGTCACAATGAAGGTGAGATCAGATATGATCCATAGCAGGATTATTCGTATGGGTTCGGTGCATATGACCGGAGTGACGACGATAAAACTTTTTGGTATTTTGATCCCACGAACGAGGGTGGAACCGCGTATGAATTTACGCCCCTTCTGACATGGTATGTCAGAGGGGGCTTTTTTGTTTGGATTTTACCAGAAAACTTATGGTCTTCTTCTGGCAAGGATTCAAAGACGGATCTGCGGCGGGCGCTGCGCCGGGATTCGTAAAAAGTGGCAGCGCAGAAAAGAGGGAAATCATGAAAGTAACATTAAAAGACGGCTCCTTTAAGGAGTATGACCAGCCAATGTCCATCTACGATATCGCTCTTGATATCAGTGAGGGACTGGCACGCGTAGCATGTGTGGGAGAGATTGATGGAGAGGTAAAGGATCTTCGTACTATTGTAGACAAGGATTGTACCTTAAATATTCTGACCTTTGATTCCGATGCAGGAAAGAAAGCATATCGTCATACCTGTGCCCATGTTCTGGCTCAGGCTGTGAAGAATCTTTATCCGGACGCAAAGCTGACCATCGGACCGGCTATTGACAATGGATATTATTATGATTTTGATATGCCAAGCCTTGACCGTGATGGCCTGGATGCCATTGAGAAGGAAATGAAGAAGATCATCAAAAAGGGAGACCGTCTGGAGCGTTATACTCTGTCAAAGGATGAGGCGATCAAGCTTATGACAGAGAGAGATGAGCCGTATAAAGTAGAAATGATCAAGGAGCATCCGGATACCGATGAACTGAGTTTCTATCAGCAGGGTGATTTCATTGAGTTTTGTGCGGGACCACATCTGATGAGTACAAAGCCGATCAAGGCATTTAAGCTGACCGCTTCTTCCGGAGCATACTGGAGAGGAGACGAGCACAATAAGATGCTCACCAGAATTTACGGTACTGCTTATACGAAGAAAGCCGATCTGGAGGAATATCTAGAGTATCTGGCAGACATTAAGAACCGTGACCACAATAAGCTTGGCCGTGATATGGATCTGTTTACTACCGTTGACGTGATTGGTCAGGGACTTCCGCTGTTCATGCCAAAGGGAACGAAGATGATCCAGAAGCTGCAGCGCTGGATCGAGGATCTGGAGGATAATGAGTGGGGCTATGTTCGTACCCGTACCCCTCTGATGGCAAAATCAGATCTTTATAAGATTTCGGATCACTGGGGTCATTATAAAGAGGGAATGTTCCTTCTGGGAGAGGATGATGAGGACGAGAATGGAAACAGCATTTCCGGCCGCGATATTTTTGCTCTTCGTCCAATGACCTGTCCGTTCCAGTATTATGTATATAAGGCACGTCAGAAGTCATACCGTGATCTGCCTTATCGTATGGGCGAGACATCGACTCTCTTCCGTAACGAGGATTCCGGTGAGATGCATGGTCTGACCCGTGTCCGTCAGTTTACGATCTCTGAGGGACATCTGATCTGTACACCGGAGCAGATTGCCGATGAGTTTAAGAATTGTGTCCGTCTGGCAAAATATTGTCTGGAGACACTGGGACTGGAAGAGGACGTGACCTATCGTATGTCCAAGTGGGATCCGGAGCATCCGGACAAATATCTCGGCGATGCTGAGGAGTGGGATCGTGTAGAAGGTGCGATGCGTGAGATTCTGGATGATATCGGTATGGAATATACAGAGGAGGCAGGAGAGGCAGCGTTCTACGGTCCAAAGCTTGATATTCAGGCAAAGAACGTGTACGGAAAAGAGGACACCATGATCACGATCCAGCTGGATATGTTCCTGGCCGAGCGTTTTGATATGTATTATATTGATCAGAACGGTGACAAGAAGCGTCCTTATATTATCCACAGAACATCTCTCGGATGCTATGAGCGTACTCTTGCCTGGCTGATCGAGAAGTATGCAGGAAAGTTCCCGACATGGCTTTGTCCGGAGCAGGTTCGTGTGCTTCCGATTTCTGACAAGTATATGGACTATGCCCAGAGCGTACTGGCAGAGCTGAAGAAGAACGGCATCGATGCTACAGTAGACGGACGTTCTGAGAAGATTGGTTATAAGATCCGTGAGGCACGTATGGATAAGCTTCCGTATATGCTGGTTGTCGGCGGCAAGGAGGAAGAGGCAGGTCTTGTTTCTGTCCGCAGCCGTTTTGCCGGAGATGAGGGTCAGAAGCCTCTGGCAGATTTCATCAATGATATCTGTCAGGAGATCCGTACCAAGGAGATTCGCAAGGAGCTTCCGGAGGACGAGAAGAAATAAGCAGTAATAAAAGTATATAACGAGAGGGAGCAGATCAACAGAATGGTCTGCTCCCTCTTAAGATTTTCTGCAATTTTGCCGATGTACATAACAGAGTATTCGTTGATGAAGCAAACGAAACAAACAGACTGGAAAGGTGAGCGAAACATGAATGTAAATGATATCATAGCACAGACCACTAATGTCAGCAGAAGGAAGACGGCATTTGGTTCAGATTCCTTTTTGCAGATTGGCAGACGGGGTCAGGTGGTGCAGGGAGTGATCTCCGGGGTATCGGACAAGGTTTCCATCAGCTTTAAGGGCGCAGAGGTTTCAGTCCCTGCGTCGTCAGTACAAAATGCCACGGAAGGCGAAATGAGAAATTTTAAGATCATGGAAGTGTCAAAGGAAAGGATTGTACTGAAAGAGGTTGGAAGAGCGGACTCTTCAGAGAGCAGGGCGATGATCGCAACAACGGTCAGCGCATCCTCCTATTCTTTTTCTGATCATCTGAATGACAGCGGAAAAGTTTCCGGGGCAAAGCAGCAGGCAGGACAAAATATTGCCGTGCTGACAGGAGAAGATTATCAGAATATAGAATCAGAGCAGGGAGCTCTGGAGGAATATAAAGCGTCGGCACTTGACCGGACCATTGAACGCCATAAGGAGAATCGTCAGTGGCAGCAGGAGAATGTACAAAAAAATATCGAGAACAGTAAGGAATACCGGGAAACCATCAAAAATCTGCAGGAACAGGGAGTAACACAGCTTATGGATCCGGCACAGATTGAAAACGCTTTAAGGGAAGCGGATCTGCCGGTAACAAAGGCGAATGTAGCGAGGGTAGCATCAGCGGTTCAGATGACCACGATCCTGCCGGAGCTGTCACAGGATGCCGAGGCTTATATTTTGGAGAATCAGATGGCGCCTACCATTGAAAATCTGTATCATGGACAGTATTCTGCGTCGGGAGCACTGGATATTTCAGTAGTAGATGAAGAGGTATGGCAGCAGCTTCAGGGACAGATTACCGGACTTTTAAAGGAAAATGGTATTTCCGTGGATGAAGCGGTGCTGACAGATGCCAAATGGCTGTTTGCCAATGAAATTGCCGTGACACCGGAAAATATCAATGTCATGCAGGTGATGAGGGATATTTCAGAAAATATGACACCGGAGAAGGTGTTAGATCAGATCATATATGCGATGCAGACAGGGGCGTCACCGGAGCAGGCATCACTGGATGACCGACAGATCGTTATTGCGATAGATGCCTTGCATACTCTGGAGGAGATCACTCCGGAGGATGTGGAAAATACTGTACGAAATGTCGGACAGAGTGAAGTGACAATGCAACAGTTGAAACAGTCAGTAGATGTCCGGAATAGTGGACAGAGTGAAAGAAAAGACTGGGACAATGTTACAGAAGCTTCTGAAGCGCAGCAGAATGGCGGCTCTCAAACAGATAATCGGCCAATTTTTTCGGAAATGATTACCGTGACACAGCGTCAGCTGGAGGAACTGCGGCTGCGAATGACACTTCCGGCTGCCGTAAGAATGGCGCAGAAGGGAATTGATATACAGGTCGCTCCGCTAAAGGCACTGGTAGAAGAACTGAGACAGCAGGAGCAGAAGGACTATCAGGAGATTCTGCCGGATATGAAACTGGATGAGTCACAGTGGGATCGGGTGCAGGACAGCATTGCCCGGGCGGAGGATATCCGGAAAGCACCTGCATCGATACTTGGCATTGGTGCCAGACAGCATGAGCTTCTGACGATGAACGTCCTTCACCGCGCGGCGGTCAGCACCGCAGCACAGACAAGACAGTATCAGACAGATTATGAGGCGGTGGGGACACAGGTTCGAACTGATCTGGGAGATTCGCTCCAGAAGGCGTTTCAGAATGTACCGGAGCTTTTAGATAGTCTTGGTATGGAAGATACACAGGCGAATCAGAGAGCTGTCCGTATTTTGGGATATAACAGTCTGGAAATTACCGAACAGAACATAACGAAAGTGAAGGAACTGGATGCACAGGTAAATTCCGTGTTAGACCGTATGAAGCCGACTCTGGTGATGAAGCTGGTACAGCAGGGAGAGAATCCATTGGATCTGCCGCTGGATGAATTGGATCAAAGACTCGCGAAGCTTGCAGATGAGCAGGATATCTCATCGGAGGAAAAATACAGCCGTTATCTTTGGAAGCTGGAACAGGAACAGGGTCTGACAAAGCAGGAAAGAGACGGGTATATCGGTCTTTTCCGTCTCATGCATCAGGTGGAGGATTCGGATGGGGCAGCCATTGGAAGTGTAATGGAGGCCGGCTGGGAGATGAATCTTCGCAGTTTATTAAAAGCAGTACGGACAGAAAAACGAAAAGGAGTGGACGCCCGCATCGATGATGATTTTGGCGGTCTGTCCGATTTACGGTATACTTCCAAAAATATTACACAGCAGATTGATAATGCGTTTTCCGGCAAAGAATTTTCCGGGGAATCTTCTTCCGGCAGTACACAGCAATATTATGAACGCTTAAGCAGGCAGATACTGAATGAAATGGAACCGGCAGCACTGCGAGAGATAAGCGATGGCGATATGGAACAGCTTTTGGATCGTTCCCTGGAGAGCCTGCAGGAGGAGCTGAAACAGGCAGAGGGAAGCCAGGAGACACAGCAGCGTTTGTATGAACAGCTTGCCTCACAGCTTCGGGAGACTGTGGAACAGAGTCAGGAAAGCATCCGGTATCTGGAGCAGATGGGGCTTCCGGATACGATTAACAATATTCAGGCAGCACAGCAATTGATCTATCAGAATTATGACGTATATCATGAGATCCACGAGCGGCGACGGGATGTGTCCGGGGAGGAACAGGATGAGCTTCGTCAGAGTATGGAGGAAATCCCTGATTCGCTGGATCAGGAGGATATGCTGCTTCAGAGTTATGACCGGCTTGGCCAAAGCATGGAAAAGATACTGGAACATTCTTATGAAAAAGAAATGATCACCAGTGATGAGCTTCGGGGATTGAAACAGCTTCGTACCGGTATGATCTTTCAGAGCAGCAGAGCCGGCAGATACAGCTATGATGTGCCGGTTGTGACAGGGGATCAGGTTACCACTATGAATGTTACCCTGATTCAGGGAGAAGAGGATACCGGCAGAGTGCAGATCTATATGGACAATATATCGGCGGAGTTTCGTGTTCAGCAGGGAGAGATCAAGGGACTTGTCTTGTGTGATGACCGGGAGGGATATGACACACTTTCCGGGAATGGGGAGAAGCTTACCCAGGCATTACAGCAGGATGGTTACAATGTAAAAAATATATCCTACAGTATGAACCACAGATCCCGTGTGGAAGCAATGACGGCAAAGGCAGGAGAAAAGGTACCGTCCTCTTCTCTGTACCGGATAGCCAAAACCGTAGTACGTTATGTAATGGATACGATGAAGCAGGATGACACTGACTTATAGAAAAGAGGTAAAATATGAGAATTAATCACAATATTTCAGCACAGATGGCAAATGTAAATTTAAAGAGAACGGATTCCCGTCTTTCCTCCAGTCTGGAGAGACTGAGTTCCGGTTACAAGATCAATAAGGCGGCGGATGATTCGGCAGGAATGGCTATTACCAATAAAATGAGGGCACAGATTCGTGCACTGGATCAGGCATCCCGCAACTCACAGGATGGACAGTCGATTATTGAAACCGCTGAGGGAGCGATGGGGGAGATTGAAACTATTCTTCAGAGAGTCAGAGAGCTGGCAGTGCAGACAGCAAATGATACCTATGCACTGGAGGATCGCGAGGCTGTTCAGAAAGAAGTGGATGAGCTTCTGGACGAAGTAGATCGTATTGCGACGACCACGGAGTTCAACGGAACAGCATTGTTGGATGGTTCTGCAGCCCGTACCTTTGGAAGCAGTAACATTGATATTAAACCGGTCTATACCTCTATGAGTGTTGAGAAGGGAGATTATAAGCTGACGGTGGATCAGGTGGCAGAACCGGCAGAGCTCACTGTTCCGCTGCCGTCTGTGCCGGGCAGTATCGAATTAAATAAGACATTAATTGAATTTCCGGCAACCATGAATGATGATGCCGTTGCAGAGAAGCTTCAGGCTGCCTGTGACGCCATGAATATTGACATGGAGAGAACCGGCGGGTCTGTTACATTTAAAACAAGAGCCACAGGAAGTCTGGAAAAGATTACATATTCTGATGGTACGGGAGAGAAGGTTGCGAATGGAAAAGAGGCCAAAATCACATTTCAGGATGGTTTTAGCAGTACTGCAACCTATTCCAGTGATGGAAATCTGGTAACAATCCGTGATAATGAAGGCTTTGAGATGCAGATCGAGACAAATGCGGTAGGAGATGCAGATTTAAGAATTTTTGACGCAGGGTATATGACAGTACAGATCGGAGCCAATGAGTCACAGACACTGAATATGAATTTTCCGGAGGTATCCTGCCTGAATCTGGGACTGCGTTCTTCCGATGGAAATGACAAGATCAATCTGTGTACTCAATACAGCTCAGAGAATGCACTGAACAGTATGGACCGGGCAATCAAAAAGGTATCCGGAGCCAGATCGACACTTGGTTCTTATCAGAATCGTCTGGAGACAACGACTTCCAGTCTGGACCTCAGCAGCCAGAATATTACAGAGGCAATGTCACGGATCAGCGATACGGATATGGCAGATGAGATGACAAAATATACACAGTATGAGGTGCTTTCCCAGGCGGCAACATCTATGCTTGCACAGGCAAATAACAGACCACAGCAGATCATGTCATTATTGCAGTAATGATAATGGCGAAAGCGAATGGAATCCGCTATGCCAATATTGTATCTGCGGCTCAATGGGAATGGGCTGGGAAAGGAATGCTGGATTAGTATGGACAAAGAAAATAAAAAAATATATACGACACGGATCAGTCAGGCAAACCGCAGCGAGCTGGTGGTGATCATATATGAACTGATGCTGGAAAGCCTTGCAGAGGCAGGTCAGGCATTTGAAAAAGAGGATTTTGATACTGCAGATGTGGAATTAAAACGGGTACAAGGCTTCCTTTGTGAATTAAGGGGCAGTCTTGACTTTCAGTTCCCTGTATCTTATCGTCTGGCTTCGTTATATCGATATGTGAATGAACAACTGGTAAAATCAATCACACGAAAGAAAAATGTTGGGCTGGCTTCCTGTGAGCGGGTGCTTCAAGGATTGAAAGAAAGCTTTGAGGAGATTGCCAAACAGGATACGTCGGGACCGGTCATGGAAAACAGCCAGCAGGTGTATGCCGGACTGACCTACGGTAAAGGCAGTCTCAATGAGGTCGCGATTGATCCCGGAACACTTGGGAGAGGATTTCAGGTATAGTGAAACATCATAAATATATGAGAAAGGCATAAATGAAATATGGAAAAGAAAAATTTTTTAGATGACAGAGGAGCAGGAGTATTGCTGCCCATCAGCAGTCTGCCTTCTCCGTATGGTATTGGTACATTGGGTGAGGAAGCATACCATTTTGTGGACAGACTGGTAAAAGCAGGACAGAAATACTGGCAGGTACTTCCGGCAGGACCTACAAGTTTTGGGGATAGTCCGTACCAATCCTTCTCTGCTTTTGCAGGCAATCCGTATTTTATTGATCTGGATACCCTGATTCAGGAGGGACTTCTGACGATTCAGGAGGTAGAAAGTGAGGAGTGGGGAGAGGATCCGGAGGACATAGATTATGCCATTCTCTTTCAAAACCGTTTTAAGGTGCTGAAAAAAGCATATAATCGAAGCAAGCATCAGGAAGAATCTTCATATCGTACCTTCTGCCGTCAAAATACTTACTGGCTCGCAGACTATTGTCTGTATATGGCATTAAAGTTTGAAAATGACAATAAGGAATGGCAGCTTTGGGAGGAGGATATTCGATTCCGTCAGAAGGATGCAGTGAAAAAATGGCAGAAAAAGCTGGCAGGCGAAATCGCTTTCTGGGAGTTTTGTCAGTATAAGTTTTATCAGCAGTGGAACCGACTTAAAAAGTATGCCCACAAGAAAAAGATTCGTTTGATCGGAGATATTCCTCTGTACGTTTCTATGGACAGTGCCGATGTATGGGCACATTCGGATCTTTTTGAACTGGATGAGAGAAAGAAACCCATCAATATTGCGGGAGTACCGCCAGATTGTTTTTCGGCAGACGGACAGCGCTGGGGTAATCCGCTTTACGACTGGAAAGCAATGGAAAAAGATCATTTCCGCTGGTGGTATAAGCGCATGGAAGCAAATGCAAAGCTGTATGATGTGATCCGTATTGACCATTTTATCGGGATTGTAAATTTCTGGTCCATTCCGGCATCCTGCCCGACAGCGGTAGATGGCAAATGGAGAAAAGGACCGGGCAAAAAGCTTACGGATGTGATCAAAGAGGCAACAAAAGGAACCGATATTATTGCCGAGGATCTGGGTGTGGTTGGACCGAATGTACGGAAGCTGATACAAAAGACAGGCTGGCCGGGGATGAAGATTCTGGAGTTTGCATTTGATGGTGCGGCAGATAATGAATATCTGCCACATAATTATAAAGATCCCAACTGTCTTGTATATGGTGGAACTCATGACAATGAAACGATCATGGGATTTTATGGAGCCAAAAAGAAAAAAGAATTGAAATATGTGATGGATTATCTACAGGTAAAGAAAAAAAAGCAGATTCCTATGGAGATGATCCGGCTGGGATATGGGAGCATTGCCAATACTGCAATTTTCCAGATGCAGGATATCCTCGGACTGGATAATCGTGCCCGGATGAACCTGCCTTCGACGGTGGGAACAAACTGGCGCTGGCGTATGCTTCCGGGAGCATTTACCAAGGAGCATTGCCGTTATCTGAAAAAGCTGTGCCGGATTTATAATCGTTAATATCTGTACGAAAAATAGTACAAGCCACTTGATCAACAGGTGCCCGGATGTTGATCAAGTGGCTTATTTTAATATTTTGGAAAATAAGTAATACCAGATGATTTCGTTTATAATTATTATCTGACTGCTGCTTTGATCTGAGCCGCAAGCTCTGCCGCATTTTCCTCCGGTGTACCGGGTTCCCAGGAGATATTGACGGTGTCGCCCTTGTAACGTGGAATCAGATGCACATGGAGATGAAAGACCGTCTGACCGGCGGCTTCTCCGTTATTCTGGAGTACATTGATGCCGTCACAGTGGAGTACCTCCTTCATCGCTTTGGCGCATTTGCGGGCTACCTTGAAAAGCTTTTCTGCATCTTCGTCCTCCAGCTCAAAGAGATCTGCTGCGTGATTTTTGGGAAGGATCACAGCATGTCCCCTGGAAGCCGGATTGATATCAAGCATAACCTTAAAATCGTCATCCTCATAGATTGTGGTGGAAGGAATCTCTCCCTTGTTGATCTTACAGAAAATACAATCGTCTACCATTTTTTTACTCATAATATTTTACCTCTTTTCTTTTTGATTAAGCCCGCTGAAAAGGAAAAACCGTGTCAAATGTACGGATCTGTTTGAAATCACCCTTTGCAGATACGGCACCGGAGAGAAATGCATTATGCATGGTAATCTCACCGTTCATAAGCTGTTTTACTGTTTGGTGATTTATTTTAATCTGGACATTAGCAGAAGGGTTTTCTTTATTACGGCATTCCAGATGTTCGTTATCAATCTCAAGGGAAAGAATTCTTCCGTCCTCAAACTGGAGATTATAACATACGTGCAACGGTGTCACAGCTTGAAAATGCTCCTTCAAAAATGAAGCAAATGGATCTTCCGAGATATCTGACGGTGTGGTATCCGTTTCTTCTGCATCATCTCCCAGAAGCCCCTTAAACATACTGGTGAGTTCCTCGATATCCTCTTTTTGTTTCTGAACGTAATTGGTGTCGGAAACATACATAGATAACTGCTCACTTTCCTGAGGGGTCAGGTGCATGGTTTTGGGCTGAAGTACATTTTCGCAGATGGAATTGGTACTGGATGGAAACACCGTTATCTTTTTGGAGAAGGAACGGTAAAAGCTCTCAGCTTTTTTCTCGATCAGAAGAGCATAGTCCGGATTGGTTTCAAACTCCGTATAATCCTCCACATAGGCACAGATTCCTTCACAGGGAATGCCTCCAAGTATTTCCCATGCCTGAACCAGCGTCTGGTATGCCGTTTTCTCTCCGGCAGCTGTCGCCGTGACCAGTGGGAACATATAGAGATTTTGGATGCGGTCCCGGTCACCGTACAGCCAGCAGGCGTCCAGAAACTGTTGGAGCAGACCGCCAATGCCAAGCCATTCTACAGAAGCGGCAAGAATGACGCCGTCTGCCTCCTTCAGTGTTTTGGGGAGTACGGAAATACCGCGTTTATCCTCATATAAATTATATTTTTTTACATCAATGTTCAGCTCGTTAAGAACCTCTGTGAGTTTATTCATTACATAGATGGTGGGATCCTCAATGAGTCCGCGGCCACCATAATAAATATTGATTCGCTGCATATAGTTCCTCATTTCCTAATTATTTCCAGAGAGAGCCGGATCCGAAAGAATCCTTTGTTTGCTGTCTCTGCTTACGGATGCCAACCAGAAGACCCAGGAGAAGTCCTCCTAAGAAGCCTCCGAGATGGGCTGCATTATCCACACCCTGATCCGTCAGACCACTGTACAGGCTCAGGAAAGCAGCAAATATCATCTGGCGGTAATCAATTTCAATTTCTTTACGGTGAAAAAGTACCAGTGCAAGAAGACCTCCGGTAATACCAAAAATCGCACCGGATGCTCCAATGGATAATGTGTTTATTCCTAATAGCATATTATAAACCATAGACGTAAAGCCTGCAATAATTCCTGAAGAAAAATAAAGGATCAGAAAGCGGGGAGTGCCAATGTGCTGTTCAAGAAAGCTTCCCATAAAAAAAAGGCAGAGCATATTGTTAAAAATATGATCAATTCCTCCATGGAGAAACATACAGGTCAGTACACGGTAATATTCATGCCGGTAAAAAAAATGATACCAGGAGAGGCATCCCTTGTCGATCCAGACGTCCTCCCCGCCGATCATACCGGAAATATCTGTCTTCAAGAAGATAATTACATTGATCAGGATCAGAATAGCGGTGGCAGAGTGCAGATAACGACGGATATCGCTGTCATCATTTTCGGAGACGTCTTCTGTCATATCATTGTCTGTATATGGTTCCATATCATCGTATCCTTTCTGTTTTTTTCTATTGTAGTCATAAAGAACAGAAAGGTCAAATGGATTGACATTTTCCTTAAATGTGTGTAATATGAAAACGGTTTTCAAATATGACAAATAACTCCCCCCTGGAGGCTTTGGGGTGGGAGCCGGAAAATTCTTTTATGTGGGAATGGAGTGAATTAAGTGAATAAAGGAAAACATTATCATACAAAACAGCAAAAGATCATTCTGGAATATCTGATGACAGGGGGAGAACGTTATGTGACCGTGAGCCAGATTGCTGCTCATCTGAAGGAGCAGGGACAGTCGGTTGGTCTCACGACGATCTACCGTCATTTGGATAAATTTGAGCAGGAAGGCCTTGTCCATAAGATTGTATTGGATGGCAACAGCGGGGCACACTATCAGTATACCGGAGAGGATGAGGGATCGTTTTTACTGAAATGCGAAAATTGTGGCAATATGATCCCCATGGCCTGCAGCCATATGGAGGAGTTATATGATCATGTGCTGGAGGAACACAGCTTTCAGGTAAATCCTCACAGAACGATGTTTTATGGTATGTGTAATGAATGTATGGAGAGAAAAAACAAAAATGAGAATTAAAAGAACAGATAAAAAAACAACAGGAATGTTTTTATGGAAGATAGTGGCATGTTTTAGTGCCGTCATGCTGGTTGTCAGCGGATGCAGCATTTCCGCAGGCACAGACCAGACATCCGGGCAAAACAAAAAGGACAGCAAGGTTAAAGTGGTAGCAACATTATTTCCATATTATGATTTTGCCAGACAGGTGGCAGGCAAATATGCCGATGTGTCTCTGATCCTGCCGGCCGGGATGGACACCCATTCCTTTGAACCGACGGCATCGGATATGATTCAGATGGGACAGGCCGATCTGATTTTGTATAATGGCGGTGAAAATGAGCAATGGGTTGGACAGGTATTAGAGTCTGCGGATAATAAAGGCATTGTGGCAGATGAGATGATGCGGCATGTGGATACTCTTGTGGAAGAGCATGTCGAAGGGATGCAGGAGGAAAAGGGTGAGGAACATGATCACGAAGAACATGGCACAGAAGATTCGGATCATATCGCATCTGAAAAGGAAGAGCACGATCATGAAACAGGCGAAGCTTCTGATGCGTCAGGTGAGATAGATGAACATATCTGGACTTCCCCGGTAAATGCACAGAAGATCGTGGCACAGGTTGCGAAGGATCTGGCAGAGGTGGACCCGGAGCATCAGGAACAATATCAGAAAAATGCGGACAAATATATTAAAAAGCTGCAGACGCTGGATAAGGATATCCGGCAGGTGACAAGCCGGGCGAAGCACAAATATCTTGCATTTGCGGATCGTTTTCCACTGCGGTATTTTGTGGAGGAATATGGTCTTGATTATACGGCAGCATTTGCGGGCTGCAGCAGTGATACGGAGCCAAGTGCGGAGACGATCACATATCTCACACGTCAGGTGAAAGAACGGAAGCTTCCGGTGGTATTAAAGATTGAACTGACAAGTGATAAGGTGGCGAAGGCAGTAGCGGAAGCAACATCCACGAAGGAGCACGAGGTAAAGGTGGAGACCTTTTATACCTGCCACAATGTTACAAGGCAGCAGTTTGACGCAGGAGAAACCTACGTGAGTCTGATGGAAAAAAATGTAAAGGTATTGAGGGATGCATTAGAAGGTTAAAAATATGGATCTATGTCAGGCTTAAATAATAAAAAAAGGTTCATAACAGACAGAAAATTTTTTGATGAAAAACAAAATATCCGAAAAAATTTGGCAAATTTTCATTCGTCTTGACAAGCCCGAAAAACCGGCATACACTTTGGGTGAATCATAAAAATACTTGTTGTAATATCAACAGACGGACAGCAATGGAGCTTTCAAAAGTTCTATTGCTGTCTTTTTTATTTTAGAAATGAAATGGAGGAAAAACGATGAAAACTTTAGGATATTATAATGGGAAATTTGGAGAGCTTGAGGAAATGAGTATTCCCATGAATGACCGTGTCTGCTGGTTTGGTGATGGAGTATATGATGCCGGTCCATGCAGAAACTACAAGATTTTTGCAATCGATGAACACATTGACCGCTTTTTTAACAGTGCCGGATTATTGGACATTGAAATGCCGGTTACAAAACAGGAGCTGAAGGAGCTGCTTCAGGAAATGGTTCAGAAAATGGACACCGGTGATCTGTTTGTTTATTATCAGGTGACCAGGGGAACCGGTATCCGAAATCACGTCTTCCCGGAGGGAAAAGCAAATCTTTGGATCATGTTAAAGCCTGATACGGTAGATGCCGGAGACAAACCGATCAAACTGATCACAACACCGGATACCCGGTTTTTCCATTGCAATATCAAGACCTTAAATCTGATTCCATCCGTCATGGCAGCAGAAAAGGCAAAGAAGGCAGGGGCAGATGAGACTGTATTATACAGGCCGGGAAAACGCGTGACGGAGTGTGCACACAGTAACTGCCATATCATTAAGGATGGAAAGCTGATCACAGCACCAACAGATAATCTGATTCTTCCGGGGATAGGAAGAGCACATTTGATAAGAATGTGTAAAAAACTGGAAATTCCGGTCAGTGAGACTCCTTACACCTTGGAAGAGATGTTTGCAGCAGATGAGATTCTTGTGACAAGCTCCAGCAAGCTTTGTTTATGCGCGGATGAGCTGGATGGAAAACCGGTTGGCGGTAAGGCAACGGAGCTTGTAAACAAACTTCGACAGGCACTTTTAAAGGAATATATGGATGCAACGGAATAAGAAAAGAGGGATGTAGGATTATTATGGATATAAAGGTAATGCCGGCAGGTGACAGCGCACTGGTGGCGGAATTTGGAACGTCGGTAGATGAAGAAGTCAACGAGAAAGTACATGCTCTGGCGAAGAAAATACGCCGGGAGAATATTCCCGGAATTACGGAGATGGTTCCTACTTTTCGCTCTCTGATGATTTATTACGATATGCTCCGGATATCTTATTCCAGACTTTCCATGATAATCTCTGTCCTTGGCAGAGAATTGAAAACAGACACGGCGGTACATAAAAGAATTATTCGGATTCCGTGCTGTTATGGTGCAAGGTTTGGCGTGGATTTATCGGGAATGGAACAATTAACAGGTCTTTCCAGACAGGAAATCATAGAGCTTCATAGCGGGACAGATTACAAAATATATATGCTGGGATTTTTGCCTGGGTTTGTGTATTTAGGCGGGTTGGATAAACGTCTGGAGGTTCCGCGTCTTGATACACCACGGGTCAAAATTGGCAAGGGAGCGGTTGGAATTGGTGGTGATCAGACAGGAATTTATCCCATGGATTCCCCCGGAGGCTGGCGTCTGATCGGAGGAACTCCGGTAGATCTTTATGATCCGCACCGGGAGGATCCTGTTCTTTTTAAGGCCGGAGAATATATCCGTTTTGTGCCAATTTCTATTATGGATTATTACGATATACGACAGGAGATTTTAAAGGGAACATATTCACTTGATGTAATACAGGAGTAAAAGGAGCGATTATGGCAGTTGAGGTTATTATTCCGGGGATGCTGACCACTGTACAGGATTTAGGACGGTACGGGTATCAGCAGTCAGGTATGACCTGTTCCGGTGTTATGGATCAGCAGGCGTACAGAAAAGCGAATTATCTGGTGGGAAACCCAGAGACTGCAGCAGTTTTGGAATTTACGGTATATGGTGGCAGCTACAGGTTCACGCAGGATACCGTCTTTGCACTCACAGGAGCTGATATGGGGGCTGAGATAGGGGAACAGCCGGTGGAGACAAACCGGGCCGTTACAGCGAAGCAGGGAGACGTTCTGAATCTGGGGATGGCGTCCAGGGGATGTCGGACGTATCTTGCTGTATCCGGTGGATTTTTGGTTCCATTGGTTATGGGAAGCTATGCCACAAATATACGATGTAAAATGGGCGGCTTTCATGGGAGAAAATTGAAACGGGGAGATGTACTGGAAATTGGACAGAATAGTGCGTCGTTTTCCAAAATTAAAAATCGGAAAGTAAGTATCCCGGAGTATTCGGGCGAGGTGGAAGTACGGGTGATTCCGGGTCCCCAGGAAGAAATGTTTACCCAGAAGGGGCTGCATACTTTTTATTCCGGGTACTATCGGGTGCAGGAGGATAGTGACCGTATGGGCTACCGGCTGGATGGCAGCATGATTGAGAGCAAAAATGGTACAGACATTGTATCCGATGGAATCACCTTTGGTTCCATTCAGGTTCCGGCAAGCGGAAAACCGATCATCCTGATGGCGGATCATCAGACAACGGGAGGTTATGCCAAGATTGGTACCGTATGCCGGATGGATCTTAGTAAGGTTGCACAGAGTAAGCCGGGGGATCGGATCCACTTTAAAAAAATAGATGTAGATAAGGCACAGAAGCTGTACAAAGAAATGATATCAAAAGAATGTTTTTAGAAGAGACGTCAAAAAAATGATGATATGGAAGGATGTGGGTTAATGATGGATTATTTTTATGCAAAACCAAAGGACATAAGAAACAGGATTGCAGCGCAGGAAATTACCGGACCAACGGCTGGTATGTGTGCAGGATATGCACAGGCCAATCTGGTTATTTTGCCAAAGAAATATGCGTATGATTTTCTGCTGTTTACCCAGAGAAATCCCCGGTCCTGCCCGTTGCTTGAAGTGGGGGATATGGGAGATCCTTTTTTGAAAACAATGGCACCCGGTTGCGATATTACAAAGGAGATTCCCAAATACCGCATTTATAAAAATGGAGAGCTTCAGGGGGAATATTCGGAAATATCGAGTTTTTGGAGAGAAGATCTGGTGAGCTTTCTGATCGGATGCAGCTTTTCCTTTGAGGCAGAGATGCTGGAGACCGGCATACCTGTCCGTCATATTGAAGAAAAGTGTAATGTTCCAATGTACAAAACCAATATTCCATGTCAGTCTGCAGGAGTGTTTCGGGGAAATATGGTGGTCAGCATGCGGCCGATACCGTATCAACAGGTGTCGAAGGCTGTTATGGTAACCGGGGCAATGCCCCGGGTTCATGGGGCTCCGGTTCATATTGGAGCACCGGAGCAGATTGGGATCAGTGATCTGGACCGGCCGGATTTTGGGGATATGGTTACAATCCGGCCGGGAGAAGTGCCGGTATTCTGGCCATGTGGCGTGACACCGCAAAATGTCATTATGGAATCAAAGCCGGATTTCTGTATCACCCATGCGCCGGGACATATGCTGATCACAGATGTCAGAAATATTGAATTGAAGTATGGATCAGATTAGGAGGGATCGTGGATGAAAATGGTAGATTTAAATTGTGATCTGGGTGAGAGCTTTGGAAATTATAAGATTGGAATGGATGAGCAGGTATTGCCATGGATCACATCGGCAAATATTGCATGCGGTTTCCACGCATCGGATCCGGTGATCATGGACAAAACTGTCCGGATGGCGGCAGAATGTGGCGTTAAGATTGGAGCACATCCGGGATATCAGGATCTGGCAGGGTTTGGAAGACGTAATATGAAGGTCGCTCCCGCAGAGGTCACGGATCTCATTATATACCAGATTGGAGCATTAAAAGCGTTCTGTGCAGCGTATGGCGTCAAGATGCAGCATGTAAAGCCCCATGGTGCATTATATAATATGGCAGATAAGGATGAGGAGCTTGCCATGGCAGTCTGCAGGGGAATCCGGGCAGTGGATGAGGAGTTGATCCTGTTGGGACCCGGCAATGGCAAAATGGTATGGGCTGCAAAAAAGCTTGGGTTGAAAACGGCAGGAGAGGTATTTGCCGACAGGGCCTATATGGAGGATGGTTCGTTAGTGCCGAGAACACAGCCGGGAGCAATGATCGAAGAGGAAGAAGAAGCAATCGAACGTGTACTGAAAATGGTACAGACGGGGACTGTTACTGCCATAACAGGGAAAGAAATACCGGTGAAAGCAGATTCTGTCTGTGTTCATGGGGATGGAGAGAAAGCATTGTTGTTTGTACAAAAAATAAAAAAGGCATTGGATGAAGCAGGCATTGCAACAGCACCAATGAGCCGGGTGATTGGAGAATGTTATGAATAAAGGGACACCGGAGGAAGTGACATTGCGTTATTCCAAACGGGGAATGACACTGTTAAAAGAATATCTGCAGAAAGATTATTGTAAAAGGGCAGCAGAGAAGCTGATTCAGGCACCAAAGGGTAATGTACTGATCACAACAGGTTTTTATGTTGCCGGATATGCGGAAACGGACGGACCCATTGGGACACTGGCTGTGGCAAAAGCACTGGAGGGATTAGGCTATCATGGGATTGTGATTACAGACAAATATTGTGAAGGTTTCTTTGAATTAAAAAATATTTCTGTGGAGTATGTTGCGATCGATGCAGATCAGTCTGTTTATGAGGAGATTCTTGAAAAATACCGGCCGGTATACATGATCTCTATTGAGAGGTGTGGTCATAATCTGGAAAACGAATATGCCAATATGCGGGGAGACAGTATAACCGGACAGACGGCATGTATTGATACTTTATTTGAACTGGCTGCCGAAAAGAAAATCCCAACAATTGGAGTAGGGGACGGAGGAAATGAGATTGGCATGGGAAATGTCAGACAGGTGATTTTGGAAAAACTTGAATTAAATCCATGTGTCGTTACCGTGGATGATCTGATCATTGCTACCACATCCAATTGGGGGGCATATGCGCTTGCAGCTTATATGGCGAAGCTTTCCGGAAGGCCGGTATTTATTACTTATGAAGAAATCGAGGAATATATGGCACAGATCGTGGCACTGGGATGTGTTGATGGTGTTACGAAACAAAAGAAAATGGGAACGGACGGATTTAGTATGGAGATAGAAAAAGAAATCATTACCTCCCTGAAGGAGGCAATCGCCTGAAACTTTATGCAGAATCCTTTGGAAGTACATGATAAATATTTTTGGTGGTTTTCAAGACAAAATGAGTGCAGGTATTATCGACACCGGGATGATTTTTGATGATCTGATGAAGCTGCTCCAGATGCTTTGAGCAGCGGCAGCTGATTTTTATGAGATAATCAAAATTCCCGGTAAGATAATAGCAGGAAACCACATAGGGGATCTGATTGACGAAGGACACAAAATCTTCAGTGTACTGTGGATGCTCCAGACGCACTTCGATGAGCGCAGTAAGATCGTTACCCAGACTGTTCTCATCGATCAGAGTGGTGTATCCCTGAATGATCCCCTCCTTTTCCATATGGTGGATACGCTCAATAACGGAAGAAACAGACAGATGTATTTCCTTACTGATATTGGAAGCTTTTTCACGGGCATTTTTCTTCAGGATTTCAAGAATTTTGTAGTCGATCGGATCCATATGCGATACCTCCTGTTTCTGATTTTTGTTAAAAGGAATTTACTGTATACAGTATACACTATATAACGTTTTCATCAAAAAGAAAATAGCAATTCTATGTATGGGAAAGTAAAAATAAAAAATGAAACATCATTTGATATACCAGATGATATTATGAATACAGAATTAGACATAGACAAAAATAATATATTAATATTTCACACACATACATGTGAAAGTTATACACCAAGTGAAACATATCCATATGAACAAACAGGAAATTTTAGAACAACAGACTTAAATTATACTGTTGCAAGATTAGGAGATGAACTTACAAATTATTTACTTGGATTTGGATTTAATGTAAATCATGATAAAACATATCATGATTATCCTGCATACACAGGCTCATATACTAGGTCACTAGAAAGTGTAAAAAAAGATTTGCAAGAAACATCAAGTGATATAATAATAGATTTACATAGAGATGCAATTGGAAGCAAAAGTAATTATGATCCAAGTGTCAAAATAGGTGATGATGTTGCATCACAATTAATGTTTGTAATAGGAACAAATGGAGGAGGATTATATCATCCAAATTGGCAAAATAACCTTAGATTTGCAATAAAAGTTCAAGAAATTGCAAATGAAATGTATCCAGGATTATTTAAACCAATGATAGTAAGAAATTCAAGATATAATCAACATCTAGGAAAAGCAGCAGTAATAATAGAAGTTGGTTCAACTGGAAATACACTAGAGCAAAGTTTAACAAGTATGAAATATTTAGCAAAAGTA
>ERZ779865.634-NODE-634-length-30284-cov-2.964339_pt1 | contig 30284 bp, 26 predicted proteins | sample MGYA00433088_ERZ779865 | MGnify/ENA primary metagenome ERZ779865 (study PRJEB29588, sample SAMEA2151703) | human gut metagenome | biome: human gut; feature: human-associated habitat; material: faeces | place: Denmark | collected 2008/2010 ... | reverse complement strand
GCATTGGTGCTGGTGCTTTATAATCTGGTAAAAAGTAAGGGCGAGTCGTACAATCAGATAGTCCTGAGCCATCAGGACTATGAGAGCCGCACGATTCCCTACAAGCGCGGCAATATTATCGACCGGAACGGGACGTATCTGGCGATTAGCGAGAAAGTTTACAATCTGGTCGTTGATCCGAAGCAGATTCTGGATACGGAGGAGAACTACCAGTATCTCGATGCCACGCTGGACGCGCTGGTGGAGTGCTTCGGTTACAAGCGGGACGAGCTGCAGGCGATGATCGAGGAGAAAAAAGACAGCCAGTATGTGATCTATGCGAAACAGCTTCCAGCGGAAGACAAAGAGAAGTTTGAGACTTATGAGAAGGACAAGAACAAGGAATACCGGGCGCTGCCGACGGAGGAAGGCGGCAACCAGCGTATCACGGGCGTATGGTTCGAGGAAGAATATAAGAGAACATATCCGTACAATGAGCTGGCATGCAATGTGGTTGGTTTTGCCCTCAAGGATGGCAATGCATCCGGCGGTGTTGAACAGTATTATAATGATATCCTGAACGGTGTGAGCGGTCGTGAGTATGGTTATTTAAACGGCGATTCGAACGTCGAGCGAACGGTAAAACCGGCGCAGAACGGAAAGACGCTGGAGTTGACGATCGATGTCAACATCCAGAAGATTGTCCAGAAATATCTGGATGAGTGGCAGGGGGGCATTGGAAGTAATCTGGCGGCGGCGATCGTCATCACGGCGGTGGCTCTTTCCGGTAAGAAGGACAACCTGGCGGACGCCCCGATCGACAATCCCGTAGATATCGTGACGCCCGGCGGCAACGACGATCCCGCACCCGTCGGCCCTTCTGAGCCGGACAAGCCCGACGATCCCGCGCCCGTTGTAAAACCGGACGGTTTCTATGCGCCCGTGGCGAAGATGGAATCGCTCAATCAGTACGGATTTTACTACAACAAAACGCTGAACTGCTATCATCTGCACGACGGCATCGATTTTTCCGCTACGGCGGGCGATAAGGTGTTTGCGGCGGACGACGGCGTGATCGAAGAAGTGTATACTTCCGATCTGCTCTGCGGCGGCAAAATCGTGATCAGACACGCGGACGACGTGCGCACCGTTTATGAATATGTAGACGTGGCGGCGGGGTTGAAGGCGGGCGACAGCGTGACGCGCGGTCAGGAAATCGGCGCGGTGGCTGCGGCTACCGGCGCGGAATACAAAGAGGGCGCGCACCTGCACTTCGAGGTGATCGAAGAGGGTTCTTCGGTAGATCCTTCGAAATATCTCACGATGGAAGAGAAATAAGTCGGTTTTGTGCCGCCGCGCTGCTGCGGAACGCGGAGATACCGAGCATAAACGCATCATAAACGCATCATAAACGCCGCCGACGCGGCATAGAATAACCTGCCGGAAGATTTTTTCGGGAGGTTATTTTTATGAAAAAACTGCGCGTGCTTTTGTGCCTTGTATTCGCGGCGGTGTTTGTGCCGTGGGGCGTTTCCTGCAAAAAAACAGAAGAATCGCCCGCGATATTTTACGATTTGCGTCTTGCGTACGAGCCGGAAAGCCGCGTATTGACGGGCGAAGAAACGTTTGTATACGAAAACCGACGGGATAGCGCGCCCGCCGCGCTGAAATTCAATCTGTATCCGAACGCTTACCGAGAGGACGCCGTTTTTCGCCCCGTATCGGAAAGCGCGGAAAGCGCGGCGTATTATGCGGGCAAATCGTACGGTAAAATCGAGATTTTAAGCGTGACGGGCGGCGGCGAATGGGCGATCGAGGGGGAAGACTGCAATCTGCTTTGCGTTTCGCTTTTATCGCCGCTCGATACGGGCGATCGGGTGACATTGAAAATCTCGTTCGCCGCCACCCTGCCTATGGTAAATCACCGTTTCGGGGTTTCGGAAAGCGCGGTGAATTGCGGGAATTTTTACCCGATTTTGTGCGGCGTGTACGGCAACGGATTTTACGAAAATACGTATGCGTGCGAGGGCGATCCGTTCGTTTCGGATTGCGCCGACTATTCTGTATCGCTCACGCTGCCAAAAACGTACGTTGCGGCGGCATCGGGGCGGGAAATTTCTTCGTCGGCGGAAAAGAACGGGCAAAAAACGTACGTATACGAGGGAAAAAACATGCGAGATTTCGCGTTTGTCTGCTCGGAAAAATTTAAGGTGGCGGAATGTAAGGCGAAGACTTCGAAACGGACGGAAACGGCGGTGAAATACTACTATACCGAGGACGCCGAGCCGCAGAAAACGCTGCGCGCGGCGCGGGAGTCTTTGGAATATTTTTCGAAAACCTACGAGGCATACCCTTACGAAACGTATTCCGTGGCGCAGACGGAGTTTTGCTACGGCGGCATGGAATACCCCGCGCTTTCCATGATTTCTTCGGAACTTTCCGAAAAAGAAAAAAACTACGTGACGGCGCACGAAACGGCGCATCAGTGGTGGTACGGCATTGTGGGCAGCAATGCGGCGGAAGAGGCGTGGCAGGACGAAGGGTTGGCGGAATACTCGGCGGCATGCTTTTTCGGTGAATACGCGCATTACGGCATTGAAAAAAGCGCGCCGATACAGTCCGCGGAGAAGGAATATCACGCCTATTACGACGTATATTCGCGGGTGTTTCACGGCGCGGACACGCGCATGAGCAGGTCTTTGCGCGATTACGCGGGGGATTACGAGTATCGCGCGATTGCCTATGATAAGGGACTGATGCTGTTTTGCGCGCTGGAAAACGCCGTGGGCGGCAAGCGGACGGAAAAGGCTCTTAGGTTTTATGCCGAAGCGTGCGCGTACAAAATCGCCGCGCCGTGCGATCTGATCGCGGCGTTTGAAAAGGCGGGTGCGGACGTATCGGGGCTTGTAAACGCGTATCTGAGCGGCGAAGCGATTGTTTAGCTTTGAAATCCGGCGTTTGGAACGCTTGCGTTTTTTGAAAAAAAGGAGTATAATATGCGTATCATCGTGGTGAGATGCGCGCGAAATCGGCGCGCGACGAAAGAAAAAGAGGTGAACGAGATGCCCATTCTTCAATACAAATGCAAAAAATGCGGAAAGCGCTTCGAAGAGCTTGTAAAATCGCATACGGATACGGTGGTTTGCCCCGACTGCGGCGGCGAAACGCAACGCGATTATTCGGGCGAAATGTATTCCGCTACCGGCAAACAGACAAAAAAATGCACGGGGCATTGCGCCACGTGCGGAGGATGCCGGTAAAAATTTGCCGGCGGCTGATTAAGCTGTAAATAAATTCGGGCGGGGTATAGGAGCGGCGAATATCAAAATAGGGGTTAATCGGGATATTCCGCGCTGTCGATCGTGCCGCCGCCGAGACAGTTTTCGCCGTCGTAGAGAACGGCGAATTGCCCTTCGGTTACGGCGCGTTGCTTTTCCTTGAAATCGATGTGCAGTCCGCCGTCCGGTTTTACGGTGACGCGCACCGCCTGATCGGGCTGACGATAGCGGAATTTGGCGAAACAGTCGAACGAATTTCCTTTTTGCGCCACCGGCGAAGAAGGAATCCAATTCATGCCGCTCACCTCGCACGAAACGGAATAGAGGGGCGTTTCGTCGCCGTGGGAAACGTACAATACGTTGTTTGCGAGATCTTTTTTCACCACAAACCACCTGCCTTCTTCCTTTTCGCCTTTCAGACCGCCGAGATACAAGCCTTTGCGCTGACCGAGTGTGTAGTACATCAGTCCTTCGTGGCTGCCCACTTCTTTCCCGGAAAGATCGAGAATTTTACCGGGTTTCGCGGGCAGATAGCCGCTTAAAAATTTGCGGAAATTGCGTTCGCCGATAAAGCAGATGCCTGTGGAATCTTTCTTTTTGGCGGTGGCAAGACCGTATTTTGCGGCGATTTCGCGGATTTCGGGTTTTTGCATATCTTGCAGCGGGAAAAGCACGTCTTTGAGCTGTTCTTGCGAAAGCTGATTTAAAAAGTAAGTCTGATCTTTGTTTTTATCGGCGGCTTTTTGCAGAAGATGCACGCCGTTTTCGTGGGAAATCTTGCAATAATGCCCCGTGGCGATATAGTCGGCGCCGAGCTTTTTGGCTTCGCGGAGAAACGGACCGAATTTGATTTCGCGGTTGCAAAGTACGTCCGGGTTGGGCGTTCTGCCCGCGGAATACTCGGCAAGGAAGTAGGAAAACACGCGATCGAGATATTCTTTGGCGAAATTTACGGTGAAATAGGGGATGTCGATGGCGGCGCACACCTTGCGCACGTCGGCGTAATCGTCGGCGGCGGTGCATACGCCGTTTTCGTCGGTTTCTTCCCAATTGCGCATGAAAAGACCGATCACGTTATAGCCTTGTTGTTTTAAAAGCAGCGCGGCAACCGAGCTGTCTACGCCGCCGCTCATACCTACCACTACCGTTTTTTGCATAAGAGATACTCCCGAAAAAGAATTTTTGAAGTCGCGCCGCGTTGAAAAAAGGGAAATCGCGGGGAAAATCGCCGAAAAAAGGGGCAAAATGCGCCGAAAAAAGGGCGAAAGAAAAAAATTTTTAAAAATTTGAAAATATTATACCATAAACGCTTGCAAAAAGAAAGCAAAAAAGAGTAAAATAGATAGAGAAAAATAAAAAAAGGCTTTGGACGGCAAAAAGAGTTGTAAATAAAGTTTGTAAAAAGAGTTTGTAAAAAGAGTTTGTAAATAGCCGAAAATTTGTGCCCGTGGTGGAATTGGATACCATTAGAGCCTCCGACGTAGAAAGGGAACGGAAAACGGACCCCGCAAAACGCAGGAAAAACAGTGAAAAAGGAGTAAAAAACCGCAATTTCAGAAAATGCATAAAAATTTTACACCCAAAATTACACCCTGAGGGGTGTTATGCAAAAGCCTATGATTGGTGTTGGGGTAAAATCGTCATAAATGTACTCGTGGTGTAATTGGATAACATTACGGCCTCCGACGCCGTCGATTTCTGGGTTCGAGCCCCAGCGGGTACACCATCTTCAGTACCCGAAAAGGATGCTGATGACAAGACACCGAAAATATTGTGTTTTCGGTGTCTTTTTTTATTGTTAAACCACAATATATAGTAAAACTGAAAGAAGAAAATATCTTTTATTTTTGAGGATGCTTTTTAGTGCTTTTTATAAAAAACAGGAGTCGAACTACTTTCATTTTTAAGAAGTGTATATGCTGTGTAAAACGGCAGATTGCTTAGCCGTTATTTTTTTATCTTCTGCGCATACTGTCATTATGGCATACAGTTATAAGGGCAGCATAAGTTTCGGGTTGGTTTATATCCCCGTAACGCTACACAGCACAATAAAAGAGAACGACATTGGCTTTAATATGATAGACAAAAAGACAATGAGCCGAGTTAAATACAAAAAGACCTGCGCCGATTGCGAAGGTCGTGAAGTCCGTCAGGAAGATATCGTCAAGGGCTTTGAATATGAGGACGGTAAGTACGTTATATTCGAAGAAAAGGACTTTGAAAAAATAAAGTCTAAAAAGGATAAGAATATCACGATAGAAAAGTTTGTGAACCTATCCGAAGTCGATCCGCTGTATTTCGATAAGCCTTACTATGTCGTACCTACGGGCGCGGAGAAAGCGTTCGCCGTACTCTTGACCGCAATGGAGCAGGAGGGCAAAGCAGCTATTGCAAAGACCGTTCTCGGCACAAAGGAAACGCTTATACTCATAAGAGCTAAAGACGGGCAGATGCTATTGAACACGCTTTTCTTTGAAGAAGAGGTAACGAAGAATCCCGCAAAGGAAATAACCGAGAAAGGCAACGCCGCCGAGCTGAAAATGGCAAAGGCGATTATAGAGGGGATGACGGGCGAATTTAATCCCGAAGAATATAAGGACGAATACCGACAAAAGGTACAGGAAGCGATAGAGAGAAAGATAGCAGGTAAGGAAATCGTTGCGCCGAAAGAAAAGGGCGTAGGAACGGTTGCTAACCTTATGGACGCGCTTACAAAATCGTTGGAACTTACGCAGAAACCTAAAACAAAAAAGATTACGCCAAAGAAAACATCGGCAAGGAAGAAAGAAGCGTGAGAGATTTATTCGACGAAAAGAATATCTCGCCTATGCTCTTGAACGAGGTCAAAGAGCCGTTTGATGACGAGGATTATATCTACGAATTAAAGTTAGACGGAATACGGTGTGTGGCTTATATCGAACCTAAATCAGTAACTCTGCAAAATAAGCGTTTTAAAGATTTAACTCCTATATATCCCGAACTTACGGATATTTGCAAGTGCGTAAAGAAGCGGGTAATACTTGACGGAGAGCTTGTCGTTTTAACGGACGGCAAGCCCGATTTTTATGCCTTGCAAAAGCGCAGTCTTATGGGCGACAAATTCAGAATATCCCTTGCGGCAAAGAAAAATCCCGTGCAGTTCGTTGCCTATGACATTCTATATTTTAACGGCAAAGACTTGACGGATAAACCGCTGATGGAACGAAAAGAAAAGCTGTCAAGCGTGGTAACGGAAGGCTACAATTTGAGTGTTTCCCGTTGGATAGAAAAGAGCGGCATCACCTTTTTCGAGCTTGCAAAGAAAGAGAGTTTGGAGGGCATTGTCGCCAAGAAAAAGGACGGACTGTATCATATTGGCAAGCGTACTTCTGATTGGATAAAAATAAAGGTAATGCAGGATGAGGACTTGTTTGTGCTTGGCTATCAACCCGACGAAGATGGAAAGGTTAAAGATTTAATACTCGGCTACTATGACGAAAAGGGTGTGCTTAAATGTCGGGGCAAGGTCTATCTCGGTGTATCGAAAGCTGAGCAAAAAATCATAGCAGAGTTTGCTAAAAAGAATACGGTCAAAAAACCGTGGTTCGATAAGTATAAAAATGCGGTGTGGTTGAAACCGCAGCTTGTGGGTACGGCACACTTTATGCACGAAACGGAAAGCGGCGGTATGCGTCAACCTGTATGGAAAGGGATGAGAGAGGATTATTAATAACAGAGAAAGTATTAATGATATGCGTTGATTTATCCTTGATATTTTTGATAGAAAGTGATATAATAGCTATGCGACATTATTGAGAATAGCGTGATGCAGGTCTCGAAAAGTGAATTATATCGACACCTCACATAATGTATTTTGAGAAATGAAGTAATAAATTAGCTTATCGCTTCGGAGGTAGACGAAACCGAGTAAGAGAGCTTATTATAGGCTCGATAAAAGCTGGATACGCTGTTAAAGCCGCATTGGAATGCTAAATCGATAATACTTTTTTCGTTATTTTCGGGAAGATTTTTTAATGCAATAACATGTTGAATACGAACGTTATTGATAAAATTTCTGATATCTATTCTTATATAGCGACCAAATAATCTACTTAAAGATAAAGGGGCATAATGAAATTGTTCGGCAATAGAGGAAAGAGTAAGTGGCTGACTGTAATTATCATAAATGTATTGAATAATTTGAGGCATGGCATTAAACCCTTTCTTTTTGCCGGGAACAGATCGAACTCTAACGCCGTATTCGGACGTTATGAGATGAAGAAGCATATTGGTATAAGAGAAACGCTCCAAAGGAGAGAAAGTATTATTTTTATTGGAGAGAAAAGTTATATAATCAAAAAGACCTTTATTTTTCTCTTTGTCGTTCAATAGAACGGGAGGATACCGGTTGGGATAAATATCGTAGAAAGTTTTCATATAAAGGCTTCCTAAAAGTGCAAATCCGACTTCGGTACCTTTTTCGCATGTATAAGAATGTATTTGCCAACTACTGACAAATACAGCGTCCCCTGCCGTAAGTTCGTATTCTTTGTCATCGATAAAAACCTGAGCAGAGCCGGAGAATATGCAAAATATTTCTACATTACGGTGAAAATGAGCATAATACCCGGTTGAAACATATTTTTCAACGTGGAAATAATCGCTATGGTCGCGTTGAGTTTCTAATTGAAATTGAGATTCTAATATATCGTGTTGCATACTTTTATTCTACCGCTAAATAAGAGAAAAGTCAACATATTATAGAACAAAAATAACGCCAAATGCATATATTTGGGAAAAAAATGAATAATTTCGGGTTGAAATTCGGGAATGGTAGTGTTATAATATATGTATAAATTAGAATATAATAGTTGTTTGTGCCAAATAAGAAAGGCTAGAGAATATTTGCTTCATCGTGGAAATATTTGCAGAGGTAGACACTCTGCTTAGAAATAAAAAAAATTTAAAGGTAAGAGGTGGTTTTTATGAAAAAATCAATTAAGAAGACGGCTATGGCGTTAGTGCTGTCCTCGACTTTACTGTTTTCAGTTGCCGGATGTGCAAATGGATCAAATGAAGAAGTTCCGGAGGGTTTCACCGGTATCACGTTCTATTACGATCCGCAAACGCGCGGCGACGCTGAATATCGCTAGTTGATAGAAACATATAACAGAACGCAGGGGCAAACGGATAAGGTTAAGGTTTCCGGTCGTTCCGTGTCGGGAGTAACCAGTAGTGCGCAGACGCATATGATGAGGAATAATGCGCCTAACGTGGTAACTGTTGGCGACAAATCATTTAAGTCCTTAGCAGTACAGGACTTGATGCTCTCGTTGGAAGAATATAATGAAGAAACCAACACAACCGCAGATATGCCTGCCGAATTGGTTAATCGCTTCCGTTTCTCCTACAGTACTAAGGAAGCGGGGACTGGGGCTGATTTGCTCGGGGTACCTAACGGAAACGATCCTAAAATGTTATATTATAACGCTGCATATTTCAAAAATCAAAATATAAATATCATTTCCGTCGCAGAACAGGATTTGGATAACTATAATAAACAAAACGGGACAAGCTTTATGCCTCACGGATATGCGGAATACGATGCAAGCAATACGCAAATAAAAGCTTGGGCGAGCAAGGCTAGTTTAGTTGCGTCGACAAATCTTGCCGGCGAAAGCGTATATAAAGTTTTTAACGAACAAATTCCTACCAATTGGGAAGAATTACGCTATCTTTCCAAATGTTTTACCAAAACTTATAATAGTAGTTCTCCTTCAAAGTTTGGATTTATGACCGAATGGTGGTTCTCGTGGGGATGGTCTGTAGGTGGTGACTGTATCGGGTATAATGGTGAAAAATACGAATTTACCATTCTTGATGATACGTCTAATTACCTTGTGACGGGCAAAGAAACAACAGTTAATGGTAATACCTATCAAAGAGGCGAGATTATTTCGTATGAAGATAAAATCAAGGATTCTTCGGTTGCAACTAATGCTAATCTCTATGCAATAAAGTCGCAGTATGACGCTTTTTTGGAATTTAACCGCTATACGAAAACGCAGTCCGGAGTTGCAGATGAGAAAACCGTCAACGGGGAGAAGGTAACTTATAAAGGTTACGGGCTTATCGATTCAGGTAATTTGACCAACAGAGACGGTGAATTCATCGCCGGAAACGCCGCTATCCTTGCTCGTGATTATGCGTTCGGCTATACTCTTAAAGCCAGCGGATTACAAGATTGGGATGTTGCGCCTGATGTGCAATATCGAGAATATGTTGGTGGTAGTGTTTATTATAAGAATGACACCGATAATTTCGCTGATGAATATCTTAAAGTTATCGGAAAAACTTATGACAGCGAAACCTATACCGGTGAGCTTTATACGGTAAACGGGACAGATATTGTGGGACTCAGGGCTGTTAACTCCGTGTCGGAAGCCTATGTAATTTCCAAACGTTCTGATCCTGATAAATATGAAGCTGCTTGGAAGTTTATTACTTGGGCATCGGGGACTGAAGGACAGCTGATTCTTGCAGGATGCAATCTCTGCGTACCTAACCAGATGTCATTGGCTGTAAGCGATGACTTTGTAAATAATCAGAATCGAATAGTAGACAATCTTGCGGCAGTCGGAGCATCGGTCGTGGAAGGAAGAATAGGCGACTGGGGATATTTCGAAGAGGGTTCTTGGGTAACTGCTTGGGCAAATGTACTCAATGGTTCAGTCCGTGCCGGAAGTATGACTTTGTCAGAGTTCTATGAGAGTACAAAAGCAAATGCAAATAATGCTCTTGCGAAAAAAGAAATTGTCATCCGGAGATAAACTATGAAAGAAAAAAAATCTCAAAGAAAAAAGAGGAAGTTACTCGCTGATTCCGTCATCGGGTTGGTAGGGGTGCTGATTCCGATTATTGGCTTTGTATTTTTTAATATCTTTCCAATAGCTGTTTCGTTTGGTGCGATGTTCTGTGATATGGAATATTATGATATCGGATCAATGATATGGAATAACTTTCAGAATTTTAGCAATGTATTCCAGGATGCGCGTTTCTACAAATCGTTAGGTATAACTTTTTGGGTGGCTGCGGCACAGTTCATTTCTTTGGCTATCGCTTTAATTGTTGCGGCTCTTTTAAAACGTAACCGTAAGGGTTCAAAAGTATTCTTAGTGCTGTTCTTTATACCTTATATATGTTCTACGGTAGCCGTTGCTATTATGTGGGGATGGATTTTTGACTGGCAACACGGTATTCTTAACAGCATATTGGGAACAAATATCAACTGGTTGAACAATCCTGTAACGCCATCTACATTAACTTGGGCTATTATCATAACAATCATTTGGCAGGCGCCGGGTTATGGAATTGTAATGTATCGAGTGGCTTTTGCCGCAGTCGATCCATCTCTTTACGAGGCGGCTTCATTGGATGGAGCGGGAGGTTTCTCGCAGTTCCTGCACATCACTCTTCCCGGCGTTGCGCCGACGACGTTCTTCCTGTTAATGGCAGGTATTTTAGCCGGATTAATGACCTTTGATGCGGCGACGATTCTTGCTCCGATAAGTTGGACAGGTATTGCGGGACAGGACGATATGGCATTGACATTGGTATATTATATATATGTTTTAACAGGTTTTAATGCGCCGAGTTATATGGATATGCCAAAAGCTTCAGTTATATCTTGGATATTGTTCCTTATGACGTTCGTTTTCGCTTTCAGTACGTTTTTAGTTCGCAATAGGAGAATGAAAAATGAATAATATGAAAAACGTAGTAGTGAAAACCAAGTTTATAAAGGCGATCAGTAAACGAAATCCAAAGAAACGCATCGTCTATATTGTTGTATTTTGCTGCTTGATATTATATACCCTGTTCCTGTTTGTTCCGTTTTATACTATCATCGTTTCTTCTTTTACGAGTAACGCTGAAATCAATGGTTCATTGGACTTCGTTTGGATACCTTCGCAAATCTCGTGGGAAGGATATGAAAAGATATTTTCCGCCGACTCTTCGTCGGGTTCTGTTCTATTCCTTTCCGGTCTGTTAAATACGTTATGGCAGACGCTTTTGCCACTTATAATTGGCTTATTTGTTTCAGGATTTGCGGCATATTGTTATTCCAAAATTAAATTTCCTTTCAAAGAAAAATTATTTTTGGTTGAAATTGCAACTATGACGATGCCTCTTGGGGCTTTTGGTATTATTTCTTATCTGTTTTATTCTTGGCTCAGATGGGAAAGCTCGGCATTGCCCATTATAATTCCCGGTATGTTTGGTTCTGCCACTATGATATTTTTCCTGCGAACTTATTTTGATGGGATTTCGGATGGAATAATCGAGGCTGCTAAAATAGACGGAGCCGGAATTTTTCGCATATTCTTTAAAGTAATCATGCCGATAGCTCTTCCTGCTTTTGTGGCGCAATTCATTTTCGGATTTGTAGGTGGTTACAATAATTATGTAGGTCCATTGATGTACCTTTCTTCGGAAAAGAGTTTGTGGCCTTTGCAGTTAGTGCTGTCCAATACGATTAACGATTCTTTGATTGCACCATATGTAAACGCAAAATGTGCTGCGGCACTTGTAGGAATGCTTCCTTTGATTATTTTATATTGCTTTATGCAAAAGTTTTTCATTGAAGGAATTTCAGCCGGCGGCGTCAAAGAGTAGATTGGAATGCTTAACATAGTGTTTAAGATAAAAAATAAAGGAGAAAAAATTATGAAAATCAAACCGATAATTACGGCTTTGATCGGGGTGACCATTGCATCCGTCTTTATGTTTTCAGGGTGCGCAGAAAGTGTTCAGACCGTTTATAAATTGCCTCATTATAGCGGTACAGAATTTGAAGAATTGACTGGCGAACCCGTTTATAATCAAGAACTTTGGCGTCTCAATACCAGTGAAATCGGGCTTCCCGATCCGTTTGTTCTCGATAATACGGAAAGGGATGGTTACTATTATTCATATGGTACAAACGGATTATTTAGTTGTTATCGTTCGCAAGATCTTTCTATATGGGAGCCTGTTGGAGAAGTATTATCACTTCCTGCAAAAATGAGCGGAGCAAGAGACCTTTGGGCTCCAGAGGTGGTGTTCGATGCCGGTGATCCGCAGACGACGGATGACGATTGCTATTATATGTTTTTCAGCGTAACGCCCGAAAGTGATGGATTAAGTGGAAAATATGAAGGTACCGCACAATATATGATGATGGTAGCTCGTTCAAGCAATCCTGACGGTCCGTTCACAATTATTGATTTTACGGATGAAAATAGTTGTGGCAAGGGAAATGTTCATACATATCAGACGAGTGATTTTCCTCAGTACTATGCTAAATACGCATACTTTGATCCTCAGATTCATTACGATAAAATTCAAGAAATCGATCCTTCTTTGTATGAGGAAAACGGACTTAAGGGCGGATATCTCGACAATATAGACCCGCATCCGTATGTAGCTCCTGATGGACAAAAATATTTATATTTTATCCGAAATAATCCCTATGGTAGTATTATCGGCGTAAAGATGAAGGACAACAATTGGTTGACGCCCGATTATGACACGTACACGATTCTTACTCGTTCATTGTATTATACAATAGAAGATTATGAAAAAGCACAGAGTGGAGAAGCGGTAGAAAAAGTGTCGTACGAAATGTGGGGTAGCGGCCCTGTTAATGAGGGACCCGAAATATATTACCATAACGGCAAATATTATTTGGCATTTTCTGCTAACGGATATGGAGATGCAGGTTATTGTGTAGCACAGGCGGTTGGAGATTTTCCGTTAGGACCTTTCCGTAAATTGAGAGAGGAAGAAGGCGGCGTTATTATTTCGGGAGATCTCGGTATGAATCCGAAAGTCTCCGGCAGTGGTCATAATTCATTCTTAACCGTAGGCGATAATCTTTATATTGCTTATCATAAACATAATGATATGTCGACCGTAGAGGCAGGCAGACATTTTTGTATCGACGAGATAAAATGGGTAAAGATTGAGGATATTAACGGGGAAGAACTCGAAGTAATGTATTCTACTCCGACTACCACTGTTCAACCCAAGATTGTTTCAGATTATAAGAATATAGCTGCGGAAGCAGAAGTGAGCTTAAAAAGCGGATCGCTGGAAAATGGTTCGTCGCTCGACTGCCTAACCGACGGATTACTGTCGTGCTATAAATATGTAAATGTGGATTTTATCGAACAATACGTCAACGAAACGAAGATTACGAAAAAATCAACGTTTAGTCTGAATTTTAACGCACCCAGACAAGTTAGAGCCGTAATGCTTTATAACTCTAAAAACGAAACGGATATTTTTACAGAGATTGATGAAATTCGTCTGTTCTGTGAAGAAAACGGAAGAGAAGAAATCTATATCATTCGCGATGTTCCGTTCCTTGTGGAGAGGTTTGCAGAAGTTACACAGTTTGAAGATGAGGTTAGTATAGACATGCTTGTGCCTTGTGCAGCAGCTTATGTCGAATTTAAGGAAATAAGTGTAAAAAGCATAGAAATAACTGTTTCAGTACCTGATTCAAACAAATGCGTCGGAATTTCTGAAATTGCGGTACTTGGTAAATGAGAAGGGAAAGAGTATGAAAATGAAAAAAACACTCGTTGGATTGATTACCTTTGCTCTTTTAGGTTGTTCCGTTGTTCTTGGTTCATGCGGACAGAATGTAACAGAGAAAATAATAGAAACAAACGAAACGTATTCATTTGTTAACCCTCCGTATTCTTTGGCTACGATGGATGAGGATGTAACCATCGACGGAAAATTCGATGAACCCTGTTGGTCAGAAGCAAGAGGACGCAGATGGTTGCATGCTAAAAAAATTTCAGGCACAAACACCGCCGACGTGGGAGTTACCACCTATTTTGGAAACAATGGAGTATACTTCGCATTTTCTGTCAGCGAAAGCTCTCCTATTAGTTTCAATCCTGTCCGTTCTGCCAACTATAACAGCGGAATTGAATTTTATTTTGCATTCTCTGACGCATCAACATGGTTAGACGGTTTATACGAAATCGACGTGTCTGCCGGTGAACAGTTCAATATTCGTAAATATGCAACCGGAGGATACAGATTCTACGGTTACAACCGGGAAAGTGCTCCTGTTATGGCTGTAGTACGGAACGGGGATATTTATGCTGGAACTTGTACGGCATATGATATCGAATTGTTTTTACCTTATTCGATGTTTGGACGTACAACAAAACCGACGTCGATTTATTTAAATCCCACTCATATTGCACCAACAGATCCTAAAACGCAGAATCGCGAGTGGTATAATCTCGGGCAAAATCAAATTTCTTTCTACGGTTGGGAGAAAACGAATCAAGCCTATACGTTTGATATAGGAGGATTTGTAAGTGATAAGTTGATTTTGGAAGCTAGCGGAGGCGTTGTTTCCGAAGAATGGGGTTATGATTTCGTTGTGGCTGGGGACAGAGTAAATTTGTTTCTTACGCCAGAAGATGGAAAAAAACTAAAGGTCTTTACGGTAAACGGAATCGATCGTCTGTCGGAGGTCAAAGATTCAGTTTACAGTTTCACGCATGACGGAATGGGACAAGTTCTTGTGCATGCTGAATTTGATTAACCTTGTATTACCGTTCGGTAAAAAATAGGTGAAGCGTGCTGTTTATTAGGTGGATCTATCATTAATTTACAGAATAGCAGACACTCATATAAATGATAAATTTGTTAAGGAGGCTTATATGAAAAGAAAAGCATTTGGTCTTATTTTTGTATGTATGGCGATGGCAACGGTATTAGGTGTTGCCGGTTGCGGCGGCAAAGATAACCATGAATTGCGCTTAGTCGAAGGAAAAGATTCAAGTTGCTATGAGACGGGTTACGAGGCATATTATGTATGTGATGACTGTGGTCTCTTGTATGCGGATGAGGCGGGAAAACAACAGATTGAAGAGCCTGTTATAATACCTTTGAAGTCGCATACATTGACTGAGGTGGCGGAGCATGAGGCTACTTGTACGGAAAACGGAATTATTCACCATTGGGAATGTACCGTTTGCGATAAGAAGTTCTCTGACGCAGAGGGTAGAAATGAAACTACCGATGTTGTTGATTATGCTGTTGGACATGACGTTGTTTATTTCCAGGGGCAGATGCCGACAACTGAATCTGATGGCACAATTGAGCATTATGAATGTAATAAATGTGGCGAACTCTTCCTGGATGAAGCAGGTTCTAAACCGATAACGGAAGATAAACTTACTATTCCAAAGGTGCAGGAAAATTTAGATGGAGCATTGACTGAGTCGTTCTATTCTTCTGATTCTACTTTATATCTGGGTGGAAGTGATTTGAGTGAAGGCGGAGTCGGTTTAATCGTCAATGCCCGTACGGGAGAACGTGGTGTATATCTGCATATGCAGCTTAACCATAATTATTCTCATACAACTCCGGATGGATCACCAACTTCTTTCATCAGGCTTTATTTAGCTGCAAACAATAATGAAACGAATTCATATACCGGAAGAGGTGTGGGTGAAGTCGGTCGTGACATTAAGATCGAATTCGGTTTAGACGGTACTATAGATGGCGACTCGTTGTACTTCGTTAAGTATCAAAAAACGGTCGAGAATTCTTCAAATAGTAAAACGCCTTATACTTCGTTGTGGGAAGTATTTATTCCTTTTGAAAACCTTGCTTCTGCTAACAACAACGCACTTGCCGAAGCATTTGAAGATAACAACGGCATTTGCTCGATAAAGAAAGGATATAATATGTTCTTTACCGTTGTGGGAAGTATGTTCGTCAATACGCAGGAACAGGTAGAAGTCTTTACGCCAACGGATGCGTCCGGTTGTGACGACAAGGATGGTTGGTATTTCTGGTTTGTGAAAGGTTATGGCGATTGGAGCAATGACCAAAAAATGTGGGTTTTGAATGAGAACGGTCTTGTTCAGTACATTCCTAATGCGTATGATGTTTTAGATATACAAACTATAGAAAACGAACACATAGCAAATTGGCAAGTTGACAAGACGGTTGACTATGACGGAACTATCAGCGGTTCAGTAACGGCTGATAGCGGATATGTCGTCAGCGGTATTAAAATTAACGGAAAGATATTTACGCTAAATTCTTCTCTTGTTGAGGGGGAAATCGCATTTGGCCCTATTGCAACATCCGATCTCGGGTTGCGTTGGTTCGACTCAGTTATTGAAATCGAAGCGATTGTAACAGAGCGCGCATTCCAGGATATTGAGATAAACATAAATGTTCATAAAGATGGTACCACAACTGCTCTGCCTCAAGGCGCTTCCGTGGTTCTTACAGACGTTGGCGGAAATGAATATACCGGTATAGTCAGCGATGATAATGGTAAAGTAATATTCAGTAACGTTTTGATTTCCGATTGTACGATTTCATCTGAAGAATGTTTTGGAAAGTTCCCCATCACCCTCACGAAAGGTATAACCGCATATGGTCCTGTGACTCTGGAATATAAATATGCAACGTCAACGGGAACCGACGGCTATGGTAAGCTTGACTTATCCAATATGAATGAAGCAAACCATGCGCTGACGTTGGACGGACTTGGTGGCGCAACGGGTACGAACGTATACGTTGAAGCAAAGTTAAATCTTCCCGAAACAGTAGCAAACTCTAAATATGTGATTGTAGAAACTACGTTGAAGTTCAACGGTTATGTAGGGTTCTGGTCGCATCGTTTCGGAATCAAGATGATCGAAAACAAGGGTATAGGAGTAACCATGCTTCCTGCGGATGCCGCCGAACCTCGTCTGCAAGTATTCGAAATGCACGCAGAAAACGCATTCGACGGCTGGAGCGATACATATACGCAATATTATAGTGCGGTAGCAACAGCGCTTAACGGCGAAGGATTACAAATTCGTATAGTTCGTTCTGATACGCAGATTATACAGTACGCATATATAGACGGAGCATGGGTACAATTCGGACCTGCAGTGACCTGTGATACAAACGCAAAGACAGATATTCGTTTCCTCATTTGCGACGGTTCGTGGACGTTCAGCAATATTGTGATTTCAGATAATACGACGATGGAATAAGCCTGTTACCGAAGATAGAATGGCGAAGGCCGCTATTGCGGCTTTCGACATTCTACGGCAAACGATAAATGGATGGTAGAGGATGGCGTTTACGAAATAATCGTTGGGGCGTCAGCGACGGATGAAAAGCTCAGAGAGAAGGTAAAGATCAAAGAAGGAAAAATTATACTTTTCTAAATTATATAAAATTATGGAAAAAAAGATATTTATTGGGGCGGCGTATTATCCCGAATTATGGGATGAAAGAGAAATTGAAAAAGATATTTTACGTTGCAAAGAACTTGGAGTGAATACTTTGCGCATAGGCGAATTTGCCTGGAGTAAAATGGAACCCAAAGAGGGCGAATACAATTTGTCCTGGCTTTTGCGCATAGTAGAAGAACTGTATAAAAATGGAATTAACACGGTGATATGCACGCCTACCTGCACTCCGCCACGCTGGATGCTGAATAAATATCCCGAAATGCGGCGAGTGATGCCTGATTTAAATAGATCGGACGTTTCTTCACGTTGCCATGTATGCAAGTCCTCAAAAACTGCAAGAGAGAAAAATGCGCTAATCGTAACGGAAATGGCAAAGACTTTTGCGGGCGTAGAGGGAATTATTGGCTGGCAGATAGACAACGAGCTGTTTCCTTATGATGACGGTTGTTTTTGTGAAGATTGTAAGAATGGATTCCGCTCGTATCTGAGAGACAAATTCGGAACGACGGAAAAGCTAAATAAGGCATGGGGTATGGCTCGCTGGTCTTTGGAGTACAACTCGTTTGAAGAGATCGAGCCTCCATATCCGAATCAGTGGCGGCATCCGTCTTTACGAAAAGCGTGGTGGGATTATCAGTGTCATCTCATTAAAACATTTTCCGACGAACAGGCGGACATTTTGCATAAATACGGCTGTAGCAATATCGGAACAGATATGATGCCGCATAACTTTCTCGATTACTATGCGGTCAATGAAAAACTTGACGTAGTGCAGTATAACCATTATGATGCGGCGGATGGATTATTTAGGAATGTGTTTGCATACGATTTTTTGCGTTGCGTAAAGGATAAGCCTTTTTGGGTGACGGAGACACAGGTTGGTTGGAATGGCAGCGAATTTGCGGAGTGCGGATACCGTCCGGTGGGGAACTGTTATGTAAACACATGGCTTCCGATTGCAAAGGGTGCGGAGATGAATCTATATTGGCTGTTCCGTGCGCATCCAAATGGTCATGAGATAGGGCACGGTGCACTCTTTTCTTCAGCAGGTCGGGCATACCGTGTATCAGAAGAAGTAAAAAAAGCGAGCGAAGAGTTCGAAAAATGTGAAAAGTATTTGACCGATACAAAAATTAAAAGCAAAATTGCATTGCACTATTCGGCGACTGCAATGAATATGTTTAATGTCGCTCCGCTTTTGAAAAATTTGAACTATCGTGAAACCATATTAGGGAAATATCATTCGGCACTCCGCCATTACAATGTGGATGTTATCGATACGCCGCACTCTATCAATGAGTATGATGTAGTTATTTCTCCGTTCCTTGCGTGCATAGATGAAAACGGATTTAAGGAACGTATAACTGAATGGGTTAATGCGGGCGGAACGTGGATCGTAGGTCCGATGAGCGATATAATGGATTCCAATGTAAGTAGATATACGCATGCGCCGTATTCTTTCCTTGAAGAAATCGCAGGCGTATATACCAAATATCAAAAACCTATCGAAAATGACGTTTTTAAAGCGGAATGGCAAAGCGGTGAAAGTTGTTTGGTTTCAATGTGTTACGACGCTTACGTATGCAACGATGGAACGACAAGTTTGGCGCAGTATGTTGTAGGTGAGTTTGAGTCGCTTTCGGTTATTACTGAACGGAAAGTGGGAAAAGGTAAAGTAATACTTGTGGGAAGCGTAATTTCACACGAGGACTTACGCCGTCTGGTCAATATACCACCGATTGCGGAAGCAAGCGAAAATGTTGTTTTAACCGAACGCACGGGCGAGCACAACTGTATAATTGCCGTTGAAATAGAGAATAAATGCGGCTATATTTCCTTGGACAGCGAATATACCGATCAGTTGAGTGGGAAAAGGTATAAAGGAAAAACAGAGATTGCGCCTTACGAAGTTTTAGTATTAGAAAAAGTAAACAAATAGGATACTGAATATACAAAATACGAAATCAGATTTTATCTGTAGGGATAGGTAGGGAACAGATGAACAAAGGAGAAACATCGGCTATGACAAAAGATTCAGTAAGAACGAGAGAAGAAGAATTATATTATGCAACGGCGATACCGTGAAAAGACTGTATAACGGCGAGGACTTGCGCGGCAATCACAGCAACAGCGATATGTCGCTTATGAATTATCTCGCGTTTTGGAGCAATCACGATATAGACCAAATGCTTCGCGTTTTTGCTACGAGTGGATTAAAAACGATCTTTTATCTTTTGAGTTTGTAAGTAAAGTTGTTGATGCTATTCTTGTGAATAAATCAGGCGAAATAGTTATCCGTTTCGTAAATGATGTTGAGGTGAGTACATTAGAGGTATGTTATGAGTGATCAAACACAGGTAAAGAAAATTGTAACAAAAATTGAAGCCAATCCTCTGTTGCAAAAAAGAGGGGGTGAGAATGGTATTTTGCGAGTGGCTGCATATTGTCGTGTCTCTACAGATAGCGAAGATCAGCTTGAAAGTTATAATGCGCAGGTTTCGCATTATACAGAAACCATTATGAAAAACCCCAAATGGCAATTTGTAAAGATTTACGCAGATGAAGGTATCACTGGAACGCTCGCAAGGAAAAGAGAAGAATTTTTGAAAATGATTAGGGATTGCGAGAAAGGCAAAATCGATTTGATTTTAACAAAATCTTTTTCGCGTTTTGCTCGTAATACCGTAGATAGTTTGAACTATGTTCGTAAATTGAAAGCTCTTGGCATTGGAGTTTTTTTTGAGGAACAAAACCTAAATTCTTTGACAGCAGATAGCGAAATGTTTGTTGGCTTATACAGTGTCATGGCACAGGCAGAGAGTGAAAATATTAGTGCCAATGTGCGTTGGGGATTGCAACAACGTATGCGTTCAGGAACATTTGCTTTTCATTATAATATATTAGGTTAGATGAAAAAAAATTACATGCAGCAATTTGTCGTGGATTGACAAAGTTGCTTGAAAATAAAGATGAGGTTTTGGATATGATTATTTCTAATCTTGCGAGTGTGATTACAGGGGATGATGACGTTTTAGACACTGGTGCAATAGAAAATCAGATTCATTATTTGAACGATGAGGTAAATGCAAACGTACAACTTTTAATCACGACGGAAGGTGATAAGCAAAAATATGTTGATGTGATTAGCCAATTAAATGACAAAATCGCTGTTCTAAACAAGCAACTTGAAGCAGAAAGAGAAAAAATCGCTGCTAATCCCAATTTGAAAATGCAGATAGAAGATATTAAAGAAACCTTATCCAACACGGAACTTTGTTTTAGTGAATACGATGATGTAATGATTAGACGGCTTGTCGGTTTAATAAGAGTAATGAAAGATAAGTCAATAGTTATTTACTTAAAAGGGGGATTAAGTATAACTGAGATGGTAGCATAAAAGAAACGAGTCGATTAAGTCGGCTCGTTTTCTTTATAATAACCTTGAAAGAAGAAAAAACATTGACAAGATAACACAATTTTGGTATAATGTAAATTGTAAAAACAGTTTGAAGAGCCATTGCGTTAAAAGTTGTAACTCAAAATTCTCTTACACATAAATGAAAAATTATTGGCAAGGCAAGCCGTTTTGGGTGAATAAAAAAAGCTACCGAAATGGTGGGGGGGGTAGCATTTTTATACACTAAACCCAATACTTAGCAAAGCCCTACGCATTATACGCGTAGGGCTTTAAACTTTTTATTGATGAAATGTTAAATGTTCAAATTATAAAAAATTATTGCCAATTAAGAATTTACGCAATAATGTTTTCCGTTTACGGTAACGTTGTTGTCCGAAACGGCAGGATTGCCTTTTCCGCAGGCGCGAATTAAAATGTGGTGCGAATCGGCGTTCGCTTTCGGAATATTGCCGAACGAAAAATTCTCTTCTTTGGCAACGGAAACAATCTCAAAGCCTTTGCATACGAAAAACGATGAGAATTGCCACAGTTTTTCAAATTTACCGTTGCTGTCGGCAATCAGGCAAACGTTCGAGTTTTTGTGATAAGCGGTAATGCGATAGTAGTGATTCATAGTAAAATCTCCTTAAAAATTAAAAAATTTATTTGTCGTATTTCATAAAACGCGGATATTGCAGGAAAAAAGCGGGCGTTTTCCATGCCGACCACGTTTCTAAGGTAAGCGAGTTCCGGTGTCGGACAATCGCAGGAACGCCCGCAAGAGCCAACTGCAAATACGTCATATGCACGCACCGTAAATCGATGTCGGAACAATCGATGAAGCAATGCCGGGCGTAATTGATATTGTAAGTGTTTTTCAAAACGTCAAGAGCGGCAATCGCCATTCCGCCCCCGCCACAACACGGATCGCAGATAGAAATAATGCCGTCGTTGTCGGTTAAAGCAAGTGCGTCTTTTTCGGCGAGCGTTATTTCTGCCATAAATTTTGAAATATGGTACGGCGTGAAGAATTGCCCCTTGTTGTCGTTTCCGAGATTACACCGCATAAACAGTTCGCCCAAATGATCGCCGAAGCGACCGTTATCGTAGACGCAGGACGAAAGCAGAGCAAATAATTTCGCGAAAATGTCGGCGAGTGCTTGTCTTGCGGAAAGCGGGTAGGCGGACATAACTTGCTTGTAGCGTTCTTCGCGTTTATCTTTTTGCATTAAATCTACGGTGTTAGCAATCGCGAGTGCGCCGCATTCGAATAAATCGGAAACGAATTTCGATTTATCTACATTGCGGCTTTCGTTGTCGATATCCTTGATAATCTCGTCGAGCGAAGGAATCGGATGCGGGCAAAGGTTTTGCGGTTGCTTGGGGCGTTTAATGTGTTGAAAAGGTTTTGATGCTACGTTTTCGGAATAAGAACAAGTACCGAAATCGAAATCAAAAGTAAAAGGTTTCATAAATAAAAGATCTCCTGTAAAAAGCAAATCACGCGGCGGACTTTTGAATTTTGCGAAGTTTCTTATTCGCATAGGGCAGCCACGTGAGATTGACAAACTGCAAAACGCCGTCGTCGGGCGTAGAATCGTGATAAGCGTAACATTGCAGTATTTTTCTTCGGCTCGGCGAGTATTCGACGGTAACGAACGGCACGTCGGGGTGTTCTTTCGTGCGGATAAAGAAAATCAACGATTCTTCCCGCGCGAATTTCTGATCGTAGCCCATGCGACCTACGCAATGATCGAGTAATTCGCCTTCACGGATAAGCTCGGCAGGGCTTTGCGCAATCACGGCAATATAAACGGATTTATTATCGTATTCGAGCCCCGAATACTTGTTTGCGACGGCGGCGAAAGTATCGTAAAAGGCTTTCCGCCTTTTTTCGTCCTGTACCGCTTTCGCGGTGGCGTATTCGTCAATACGGATATCGTGCCAACGCTTGAAGTCGTGAGGATAACGATTCTTTTCAATCGTCATATCCAGATTCAGATAACAGCAAGCTTCGAAATAATCTTTGTAAGAGTAAACGGAAATTTGTTGTTTATTGAGATAAAAAATCAATTTCTCTATGTCGTTTTTGAAAAAATCACGAAGTTCGCCGGTGTTTTCCGATTTCAGTAACTCCAGACGGCTTTTACGTAACATTTGCAGTTCGGGTAAGGCTCTGCCCGTTTTAAACGCGCGAAGGATCACGTCAACGTAATACTTATTTTCCGTAAGTTCTGCGCGGTTTTTCATAAGCCATTTTGCAAACGATTTGTTTTTGCCGATTTTCTGTAAAATCTGCGTTGAAAAGACGTAATCGTCAAGTCCCGCTTTCATAAGATATTCGATTTGCGGATATGTTTCGTAAAGTCGCAAGTATTTAAATATTTTTACGCCCGTGTATCTTTCAACGGCGGAATATTTGTATTCAGGGAATTTCTCTAAGTATTCCCGGTTTACGATAGAGGCTTGCGGATCGAAATATTTGTCGTAAGCAAAATCCCATTCGGCATTTTCGTACCAACGCGGTGCTTTTTGCGCGCCTTGTTCGTACCAGCCTACGAAATAGCCCCAGATATTATAAAAAACCATATCTTTCACGAAGCATAAATCGGAATGAATCCCGTGTACGGCGACTTGTTTATACAGCCACTTTTTATACCGATATTTCACGGCGACGGTAACTTTTACGATTTCGCCGTCGTTTTTTGTAAGGTAGGCATAAAAGCGCGTCTGGTGTGGCAACGTAGCATTGTTTTGCTTGTCGGATTTTTTGATGCGGGCGAGAATGTATTTGGGAATAGGTTTAATTTTCTCGATTTTCATAAGAATGTACCTCGGTTAAACTAAAATAAAGCAATCTCCGAGCAGGTCTGCAAGCGCGCAAACGGCTTCGGGATCGAACGCTTCGGCAAACGCCTTTTCTTCTTCGAGCAAGGTATTTTCTACGTCGGTTTCGTTCGGTGCAGGCAAATCTTCTGAAAGATGCAGAGGCTCGGTAATATCGCCGTCGAATTCTTTCATTTCTTCGTAGGAAAGGATTTCGCCCGTTTCTTCGTCTACTTCTTGCAGTTTAGGCTCGGGCAGAAGTTTTATTTTGTCGAGTCGTTCGCAAACGGCGATTTTATGCCCGCGTTCGATGATTTTCGATATGTAAATATCGGCGGCGTGATAGGGAAAGCCTACCATAGGCACGCGGGTATCGAGTCCGCAATCGCGGCTCGTCAAAGTCAAATCGAGTTCGTTTGCAACCGTAACTGCGTCGCTTCCGAGAATTTCGTAAAAATCGCCCAGACGGTAGGCGACGATACAATCGGGATATTTCTCTTTGATTTTAAGATACTCTGCGTAAACGGGCGATAAGTTGCGCGTTTTTGGCGGATCGATAACGGCTTCTTGAACGGGTTCGGGTTTGTTAGCCGTTTCTTCCAGAGCCTCTTGTAATTCTTCGGGCGTAGGCTCGTCAGACGGCGTTGGTTCGGGGACGGGTTGCTTAGAAGAAAGTATATCGAATAAAGATTCCTGTTTGTTTTGCGGCGTTGAAACGGCAGGGATAGTAGCGGAAGCAACGCTTGTTTTCGCTGCTTTTCCGGATACGTGTGTGGACTTTTTCTCGGGAATATATTCCGAGCCGTCAAGCGTGTACAACGTGCCTTCGATGGAATCTTCTTCGAAATAGTGAATCGCCCAACCGTACACCACGGAATCTTCTACGCACGCGGCGGTTTCGTTTTTCGCGGCAAGATTTCTCGCTTCGCCGCAGGCGTATTTCATAAATCCCGATAAAGATTTTTTGTTTGTCAGCGGCTTTCCGTCTTTTTCGAACGGCGTGCCGTTGTTTATCTTTTCGGCGAGCGTTTCGCTTGCGTTGTTCTGTAAATATTCTAAAATTCGTTGTTCGGACGGCGTATTTGCCGTTAATTTTAATTGTATCATTGCGTGATTCTCCTTAATTTGCGTAATAAAAAAGCTTGGAAAGACGCCTTGTAACGGGCAATCTTTCCATAGCCTTTCGGTTGTAATGTTTTATTGCAGAAGCGAGAGGATCTTAACGGGCAGAAACGGTAACGAAACATAATGGTTTTGCCCGCCGTGATAGTCCTTTTCGTTCATAGCGGTGCGGATAAGGATATGATAATACCATTCGTTGTTTTTCCCGCGCACGTCGGAAACGGAAAGGAAAACGAATTTTTGCGCGTCCGTTATGAATGCGGTAAAGCAGTAGTGATTTCTGCCCACGTTGACGAGTTGCCAACAATGATTGCGACACATAGTGCGAAGATAATTGATATATTTCGTTTCAAACGTTTTATAATCTTTCCCTGTATAGCAACCGGAAGAAAATTCGAAATCGATATATTTTTTTAATTCTTGAAGTTTTGCCATAATCGTTATTCCTTTACTACCTCGTAAACGTCGTCGGCGTAATATTCGCAGACAAACCAGTTGAAAATCGCGTGGCATTTAATGCCGTTGTATTCTACGATGTAATCGTTATCGCCGACGTTTTCAAGTACCGTGATTTCGGCAAGTTTGCCGTTCAATGAATTGATATGCGCCATTGCTTTATATTCTTTCATATCAATACCACTCCATATAATAAATTTCCGCGTCGGGATCGGTTTCTAAAATTTGTTTTGCTTTCGTAAATGCTTTGACGGTGTCTTGCCAGTCGAGCATTTCGTATTCGTCTTTGAATGACTTTTGTTCGAGCGTTTCGTTGGCATAGTCTAAAATTTCGAGAACTTTATCATAAGATATTTCTTTATCTTCAAGATTAAAGTCATTATCAATTTCAAGGACTTGTCTGAGATAATCCGAAACGGCATACGCTTTACGCCAGTATCCGATTTCGGTAGTTCCGTTGTCCGAGGGGGCAATGGAGAATAATCCGTTGCAAGCCCCGCGAGAAGATTTGTGCTGTATCGAGTTTGTTTTTGCTCTTAAATATTGATCTAATCCCATAGTAAAAAACTCCTTTGATTTTTTGTTATGCAACGCGCTTGATACCGCCGCCGAAAGAACGGATACCGATCGTTCCGAATTCCGAACACATATCGTCCGACTTGTTCCATACGTATGCCGAAACGTAAAACATCGTTTTTTGCGGCATCAACATATATTTCCAGTCCGATTTGTCATCGGGAATATAAAGAAAATCGTAGCACTCGCCGAAGTTCGTGTATTCGTGCGTAACGGCGTATACAAGTACGTTGTATTGTGTTTCAAATTCTTTAATTTTTGCCATCAATTCAGGCTCTTGATAAGCCCAGAAACCGCCGAACGCTTCAAAAAAGCACACTTGATTTTCTTCCCGGAATCCGCGGATATACGGCGCGTAAATATCTAATTTTTGCATAATTTGGATTGCTTTGTTTTTCTTTTGTTCGTTTGTAATGTTCATAATGTTTTTCTCCTGTTAGTTATAAAATTTCTATAAGTCCGTCGCTGTATTCATGTACGTAACAATCGCCGCAGGCTCTTCCGTATTTATCGAAGTCGATATAATCTTCTAAAAATTCGGGAATTTCATATCCGCAGTCATTGAGTCGCTCTCTGCCGTAATCATCCCAGTCATAGCCCGAATACAGGTAAATATCGTCGTCCCAGTTTTCGCCGCGTTCTTCTACTTTTCTTTCAAAATCGTCGAAATCGCGGATTTCGAGAAACGCGCAGAATACTTTGTATTTGTAATCGTTATCGAGAATGCCCGATTCTTTTAAAGTTTCGAACAGCGTTTCGGGGTTGGTATAATCCCAGTTGCAGCAACCGGAAGGGATACCTTCTATGTCCTGAATGAATAATTCTTCGTCGATGCCGTCGAGTTTGAAACCTTCTTTTTTCAGTTCGGCGACGATTTCATCCCAGTCGTAAAACTCGGATAAATCGAGCCATTCCGAGCCTAACGCTCGCTCGTTGCATTCGTTATAACTGCCCCAAGAGCCGATTACGATTTGAATGTTACCGCTCATTTTATTTGTCCTCCGCAAGTTTGTACCAGATTTTATACTCGACTTCGAGATCGAGCATATCGTATGCGCCGTCTTTTTCGCGGTACACGGGAACGTCGGTGAAATACATTGTAACGTAACCCTGAAACTCGTTCGGACGATCTTTCAAAGGCTTACAACGATTTACAACGTCGTCGAACACGCGAATATACGGCTTGTTGTTTTTCGAGATGCAAGGGCAGAGCAGACTGCCTTCGGCAAGATAACCGAAACCGGATAATTTTTTATCCGACTTGCTGCGAACGCTTTGAATAGAGAAAACTACTTTTTTCATTTGGAATATACCTCCGAAAATAATTTTTTTTGCCTTTTCGGCAACAAAAAAACAGCACGGAGAAAACTGAGAATCCGAGATAATACAAATAGGGGAAGCGCGAAAGTCAACGAAGAAGCAAGAAATTATTGCATACAAGTTAAGCAAAATTGAAAAAAAGGGAAAATAAAAAAAGCCGAAATTGAAGCAAATCAATTTCGGCGAGACATATAAAATTTTTAAGCAATAATTTTTGCCGTTGACTTTCGTTTTTTTCTGTGCTACACAAAACCAACCGAAAAGGCAAAAAATTTTTCGGAGGGGGAAACTCAATCGGTACCTAAATCGGCGAACACTTGTCGTTCTAATTGATCATAGTTAATAAGCCAACGCCGACCGTGGTTTGTTTTGAAAACTTTATCCGAAAGAATGGCAAATTCTACCATATCTCTTGTAACACGTAACTGAGGGTGCGTTTTTGCAAAATTATCGACGATATAATCGTGGTTTCGGATTCGAGGAAGAGAGGAGTGTTCGCAAATTTTGCGCGGATTTAATTTTTGTAAAAAGGCGGGGTAATCGATTTGCCATTTTGTATCCGGCGAAATAAAATACGGAAGATTGTTTTTTGAGATAAAATATCGAATATTCAATTTTCGTATAGGCGTATCAGGGTCTTGAGCAAGAAAAGCACGCCAAATATCCCCGGAAGTAGCGATTCGACTTGTAGCGGAAAATACGCTTTGTTGTTGATGCGCGGTAAGGGAAGGCGGGGCGATTCCTTGCAAATAAAAGAATAATTCGTCGAGATTGATCATCCATGAATCTCCGTACATTATGGGATGTAAGACTTTTTTATCGATCAGACATTCAATGAAATAGCGGGAGATAACAGAATCGGGATCGGCGGATTTGATTTGCCGAACGGCGTCGTTTAATTTTCTTAAAATCGGAACATACATAAATTTATTCTCCTTTGTCGGTAGAGTTGAAAATATTATCGAGAGCCTGAACGGCGACGGCATCTTGCGATTTAATAAAGTGGCTGTAAATATCGGTGGTGGTGCTGGTTCTGGAGTGTCCGGCGCGAGCGGCGACGGTAACAAGCGGAACGCCGGCTGCAATTTGCAACGTAATGTTTGTATGCCTGAGACTATGCACCGTAACGTGTGGCAAATCGGTGCCGTTTAAAAGTTTTTTGAACCAAAAATTGATTGTATCAGGGCTCATTGGTTCGCCGTGTTCCCGAACAAAGAGACGGTCTGAATGTACCCACTTGGCGCCCCATTTATCTGCGAGATCGTTATAGTACAAACGGTATTCCTTTAAGGTGTCGAGTAATAATTGAGGAACAGAAATCTGTCGGATAGAGCCTTCCGTTTTCGGCTCTTTTGTGAAAACACCTAAAGTTTTGCTGTAATTGCTTGTGCGGCGGATTGAAATAATATGATTTTCAAAATCAATATCTTTCCATTCAAGCCCGGCGGCTTCGCCCCGGCGCATACCTGTAAGCAAGAGAAGCAGAATGCATGTTTTGACGCGTATATCCGGGTAAGCGAGTGCGGCGGAACATAATTCCCTGGCTTGTTTGTCGTCAAGAAAATTGATATTACGTTTTATCTTCTTGGAATAAGTAACGTAATCGGCGGAAGCGAAATTATCGTCGATAAGGCGTTGTCGTTTGGCAAGAGCGAAGATGCAGCGAGTAGCGCGCTTGATTCTCGCGATGGTATTAGAGGAATATAGTCGTTGTTCGCTGCTGACATTGAAAATCGATTCGACTTTAACGTTAAGAATTTTTGCGACGGAAGTCGCGCATTCCATACCGACAGAAGCTCCGCCGAAAAGTTTTGCCAGCGTTGCCGGATTCAAAGTGAATTTATGCCTTAAAACGGAGTAAGAAATATGCTTTTCGTCCATTACTTCGCGTAATGCGTTGAGTTTGGGAGTAATATGAGTAACGGTATAAGTTTCTTCGTCGAGTTTATCGTAAAAAGATTGAATGATATACGGCGTAATTTCTACAAGTTTAAATCCGCCGAGATAACGATTGATCCACTTTACGGATTCGATGCTCATTTCGTAGTAGTGCACGGAAAAATCTTTTTGAACGCGTTCAAGCCATTTTTGAGCAAAGGCGGCGAAGGTAATTTTTCGATCGAGTGTATTTGTGCAAGCGGACGAGTAGAGTTTTTTAATGCTTTGTTCATACAATTCGGCGAATTTTTCGCATTCAATCTGCGCTTTTTTATGCGTAAGCCCGTCTTCCGGTTTCCAAGTTGTGGATTTGATAACCATGGTTCCTGTTACGGGATTTTTGACTTTGACCTGAATGGTGTATACTGTACCTTGTTTAGTTTCTCGTGTTCTGATAGTAGGCATAATTTAATCTCCTGAGGTGTTTTCTATAATCCGAAGCAGATCGTCAAAGTTAAGGATAACTTTTTTCCCGGACATAAAATATCTGATTTTATTTTCGGAGATCAGTTTTCGGATAAAATTGTAAGTGATTGCAGAATCGGGATCTGCTGCTTTGATTAAAGCTACGGATTCATTGATAGTTCTCATTTTTGCTAAATTCATACAAATAATTTTAAGCAGATGATGTTTTTGGGGGTTGCGTAAAAATTATATCACGTAAAAATATGAAATAATAGCGTAAAAACGAGCAAGTTTCCCAACGGCGCGGATAAGTTTCGCAACTTTTTCCAACAAAACGGAACAAAATGAAACAATCGACTCATAGCGGAATCTCCTTTTGAATTTTTTTGCCTTTCGGCGAACAAGACTTCATCGGATTTTTCTGCTGCCGTCAAGGATTGAGTAAATCGGTATTGTAAAAATTTGTAAAACAACAAGAAAAAATTGCATTGAAATCTTTATTTTGAAACATATAAGCAATATTTTCTTGCCTTGACGGCAAAGAAAAATCTGATACCACCCAAAAGCCGAAAGGCAAAACATAATAAATTTTTATTGGTAATACCGAAAAAAATACTTCGGAACGCTTGACAAGAGAATGATAAGGTGTTATAATCTACTTACAAAAACGAACAAATGTTCGTATTTTTTGCGGCGAGTGAAGAGAATTTGTGAAAAAATACTATT
>ERZ779865.627-NODE-627-length-30530-cov-10.697752_pt1 | contig 30530 bp, 31 predicted proteins | sample MGYA00433088_ERZ779865 | MGnify/ENA primary metagenome ERZ779865 (study PRJEB29588, sample SAMEA2151703) | human gut metagenome | biome: human gut; feature: human-associated habitat; material: faeces | place: Denmark | collected 2008/2010 ... | reverse complement strand
GGCCTGCCAAGGCGATGGACAAAGGCGTAGTAACCACTTCTGGATACCCCGAAGAATTTGCACATAACAGATATTGGGTATTCTCCCCGGTGACGGTGAATGACGGCGTACTTTGCCTTTGGCCTCACTTCCTTTCTGTGGACTGCAGAAAATCCTGCAGCAACTTCACCTCCATCTGGAGCCGCCTATTCTCATACTTATATTCCTGCAGCGTCTTTGCAGGCTTCCTTCCACGAAACTTCGGCGCACCTTTGGCGGCTTTTCTGCGTTGCCGTTTCAGCAAATTGTGAATCGGCCGGTCTCCCTCCAATCCCAGTTCCGCTTCTATCTCTCTGTGGCTCATCCCTGTCTCTATCATGCGTTCTATTGTCGGCAGCAGAGCCTGCATCTTTGTGTATCTTCGCTTGCTCATAATTTATCCCCCCTGATGTTCTTATTATCCTACATCAGGGGGGATTTTGTCTATTGTCCTGTTTTACTGGTTCTGTTCCGTCTTGCCCTGCGGGGTATTTTGTGATAAACTGGAGAAAAATTTGCAAGGAAGTGATCGGATGTCGCTGCGGGAAAAGCTGCTGCGGGTCGCGCCGGAGGAATGGGAAAACGAGTTCGTCCGCATCCGGCCGATGGCCACGCGGGACGACCTGATCTACGCGGGAGACGGCTGCCGCCTGACAGATGAGCAGAGGGAATTTGTGAACCCCGTGTGGTTTTCACTCGGCCGGGCCTATCTGGCCCCGGAGGATCACGATCCCTGCCTGATCGAAAACGAGCGCCGGGAGCCGATCGGCTTTCTGTGCTTCACGGCATGGGCCGATGCCTACAGCTGGAGCTATTTTCTCGACGTCCGGCAGCAGGGGAGGGGCTACGGAAAGCGGGCGGCGCAGCTGGCGCTCCTCACGGAGGACGCGCGGCGCTATGTGCGGCTCCTCGGGGAGATCCCCTCGCTGGGGCGTCCGCAGTGCGTGGTCTACAGCGCGATGTGGTGCCCCACCTCGGAGGCGGTGGTGTGCCGCTTTCTGAGGAATCGGGCGGACCGGTGCGAGCTGGGCCGGCTCGAAGCGGTGCACAGGCTTTTCCGCACGGAATACGTCGATGCGGCGGATGTGCGGGAATACCGCGCGGCCTATGAGGCGCGGGCAGACCGGACGTATCAGTACGCGGCGGCGCTGTAACGCCGCAGAAGGGCGGGCCTTTCGGGGCCCGCTTTTTGCGTGGGCAATTGCATTCCCTTTATTATCTGGTATAAAATAAAAAGACAGCAACAATGGACGGGAGCAGGTCTCCCGCATCGGAGGGAACATATGAAGGAACATTTTCGCACGGTCCTGTTTGTAGTGGCGCTCGGCATGGTGTGGATGAACATTCAGGAGAACGGACTGCAGTGGGGCAATGCACTCATCGGCGTGATGCTCATCGCCGTCTTCGGGGTGAGCTTCTATTTCAAGCGGAAGCAGGCCCGGGAAGCAAAGGAGCTGATCCGCCAGCAGGAGGCGGAAAAGAAAGCCCGCCGCCGCGCGAGAAAGGCCGCGCAGAAGTCGACGAAGAAGCACTGATGCGCAGGCTGTGAGGTTAAAGGAGACAGGTATGGACAAGAAACAATTCCCGGCGGCCGTGGACCATTCGGTCCTGCACAAGCCGTATCAGGTGATCATGTGGTTTTTCTTCCTCGTGTGGGCGGGGTACGTGGTATGGACATGGTCAGCGGCCATCCAGCAGGGCACCTATCAGGTGCTGGCCTTCGTGGGGGCGCTGCAGGCGCTGCTCCTGTGGTACATGGTGAATACCTACACGGCCCGGACGGAATACCGCCTGGAGGAGGACGAGCTGGTGATCGTGATTTCCCGCAAGTTCAAGGGCGTGAAAGAGATCCACCTCGGCTACAATGACATCTTCGGCGTGTACCGCATGAAAAAGGAAAATACGAAGGCCATCGAGACGGCGCCGGCGTATTACGCCTATTCCCGTCTGGACAAGCGGGAGATCTGGGTGCTCCTGTACAATTACAACGATGACACGAAGAAAGCCGGCCGCATCCTCATGAAGGCGTCCGACGAATTCTGGGAGGCCTTCAAGGAGATCATGCCTGACCAGATCTGCGTGCCCCAGGCGGAGGTGCTGGGCTACGCATACAAGCACATGGGCGATGTGCTCCGCCGGAAGGAAGCGGAGGCCGCCGAGGAGTATGAGTATGACGATGACGACGAATACGAGTACGAGGACGACGACGGCGAGTACGAATATGAATACGAGGACGAAGCGGACGAGGAAACGAAGGAACCGGACGCACCGGAAAAGGACAGCGGAAAGGACCGCCCCGCTTCGGATAAGTCCGCCGGCAGCAAGCCCGCAAAAAAGAAATGATCCAATAAAAAAAGGCACGGATGCATTCCGTGCTTTTTTGCTGCGCCGGTTCAGGAGCGCAGCCGGGAGAAAACGTACAGGGCGAGCAGCATCTGGCAGAGGACGAGGAGCGCCAGAAAATCAAAGACCACGGCGATGTGGAAGTGATGGGCCACGAAGCCGAGGAAGGCCGGCCCGAGGAGGATGCCCGCGTAGCCCATGCTGGTGAGGGCCGCCACGGCAAGATTGATGGGCATGACGGTCTGGTATTCCAGCAGGGAGTAGAGCACCGGCACCACGTTGGCCACGGCGACGCCCAGAAGGAAGAAGAAAATCAGGAGAAGCGGCAGCGTTTCCGCCCAGCCTACGGCGGCAAAGCACACCGCCGCAGAAAGGGTGCTGGCGAGGATGACCTTCTTCTCCCCGAAGCGGCGCACCAGCCGGTCGCCGGGGAGGCGGGCGAGAAATTCCGCCACGGAAAAGGCGGTGAGGCCGAAGCCGGCCTGCGCGAGGGGGATGCCCTTGTCCTCGGAGAGGAGCACGCCGCCCCAGTCCATGATGCCGCCCTCGGCGAGGAAGGAAATACTGCACAGCATGCCCAGAAAGACCACGATGCCCCGGGGCAGAGCGGTCTTTTTCTGTGCGCCGTCGGCGTGATAGGCGAGGTAGTACCGGTCGCCCAGCAGCAGGAGCGTTACTACGAGCCCCGCATGGAGCGCGGCGATGATGCCCGCGGAGAGGCCCGCCGCATCAGCGAGGAAGGAATAGAGGCCCGCTGCGACGAAGCAGCCCATGCAGTAGAAGGCATGCATGGCGGACATGATGCGCCGCCCGGAGGCGCGCTCCACGAGGACCGCATTGAGATTGATGGCCACGTCGAGGGTGCCCACGGAGCCGCCCAGCAGGAGCAGCACCGGCACGTGCGCCCAGAAGACGGGGAGATGGGGCAGGAGAAACACCGCCGCCGCGGCGAGGGACGACGCACCGATGATGAGGTGCCGGCACGTGACATACCGCGTGAGCATCCCCGCGGCGGGCATGGCGATGCACGCGCTGATGCCGATGCACAGCAGGAGCATGCCCAGCAGATCCGCCTCGATGGCCAGATGCTGCTTCACGGAAGGGATCATCATCACCCATGTGGAAAAGGCGAAGCCGCTGATGAAAAAGGCGCTCTTCGCCGCCATGATCTCCTTAGGCCCCGCCTGAAGGCGGGATACAAACGATTCTGCCATAGAGTCCTCCTGAAAAACGAACAGGCACTGCGCCCGTCCGCCGAAATTTCCTTCTCTATAATACCCTGTATGGGAGCCATGCCGTCAAGAAGAAACCTGTGAGGGACAGCAGGGGATACAATGGTCTGCCGATGTACGCCGACCGGTCTGGGAGATGTGAAAGTTTATACATATTTCAAATGATGAAACCGAAAATTTTTCGGTAAATTTAGAATTTTCCTTGACTGGAATGCATAATTTTTCGGCTATATGATATAATTAATACATTATAATTTAGTCCATCTTACAGATAAAAATAGTGGTAGGATGGCGGAAAGTTGAGAGCCATATGATTTTTCTTAAAAATGGAGAAGGCATTCGCTGGCCTCATGGAAAACGCATTGCGGTAATGCTCACCTTTGATTTTGACGCAGAGCTATTGAGACAGTCTGTGATCGGGAAAAAGGAAATCGGCTTTTCTGATCGCTCCCGCGGACTGTACGGTCCACATGAAGGGCTGGCCCGGTGTCTGGCCATGCTGAAGCGTCAGGAGATCCGGTCCACGTTTTTTGTTCCGGGAAAGATCGTGGAAGAATATCCGGAAGAGGTTCACGCCATTGCAGAGGCGGGTCATGAGCTGGCCTACCATGGGTATGACCATGATGCACGGATCGGAATTCCGGAGGCTGAGGAAGAAGCCAATATGGAGAAAAGTGAGAAGCTTCTGCAGTCGGTCAATGGAGAGACCGTCGCGGGATACCGGGCCCCGCTGGACGGTATGCAGGAATACAGTCTGGCGCTGCTTCGGAAGCGGAAGTATCTGTACAGCTCCACGTTGAAGGACTGCGACTGGGCGTATGTGCATGAGACGGACGGGATGGAGCAGCCGATCGTGGAATTGCCCACCGAGCCGGGAATTGATGATTTTTCGTATTTCTATTTTTCCTATGCCGATGAGAAGACCATCACATGCACGTATCCGTCCGATTATGTGTATGATATCTGGAAAGATTATTTTGATGAGCTTGCCTCCGAGGGAGACAAGGTGATGGTGCTGAAGCTGCATCCCCAGCTGATCGGCAGAGTGAGCCGCATCCGCATGCTGGAACGGCTGGTTCTGTATATGAAGCAGAACGGCGCATGGATCACGACCTGCCGTGAAGCGGCGCAGTATGTGCTGAATGACTGGAAACAGCGGAAGGGTGGTGAGCAGTGATGGAATGGCCCAATCATAAACGGCTGGCCCTGATGCTTTCCTTCGATATCGATGCGGAAACCTTGTGGCTGACCAGAAATCCAATCAATTATCATCATCCGGTCCATCTGTCACGGGGACTGTATTCGGTGAAACAGGGGATTCCCCGCATCCTGCGCATGCTGGAAGCCGAAGGCGTCCATGCCACCTTCTTTACGCCGGCCTATACGGCGGAACTCCATCCGGATGTGATCCGCTGCATCGCCGGGGAAGGCCATGAAATTTCCTATCATGGCTGGCTGCACGAGTCGTATCCCGATTATGACCGTGAAAATGCACTCATGGAGAAAGCGGAAACCATTATTGAAGGGATCACCGGGAAAAAGCCCTGCGGTACGCGCATCCCGGACGGCTATGTGTATGACTTCCATCTTCAGCTGTGGCTGGACCGGGGCTACATTTATTCGTCCAACTGGCGGGATAATGACGGACCGTTTCTTCATAAAATTGACGGGAAGACGGTGCCGATCGTGGAACTGCCGAAGGACGGGATCGTGGATGATACGTCCTACGACATGTATACCATTCAGGCGCCGGAGCATCATTATCTCCGCAGCGGCCGGGAAATGGTCGGCATCTGGATGGATGAATTTGACGGGCTGGCCGAGGAAGGCCGCATGATGAACTTTGTCATGCATCCGCAGTTTATCGGCCATCCGCAGTACGTACGGGCCCTGCGGGAATTTATCCGGTATGCCAAGGACAACGGCGCATGGATCGCCACGGATGAGGATGTGGCCCGGTATTATTTGAGCCGGAACGGTTTTCCGGAATACGGAAAAAGTATTGATAAATAAGGTAAGGATTTAAGGGCACAATGTCCGGAAAGAAGAGGGATGACGATGTTTGGGAAAAATTGGGGCAAAAAACTTCTCCTTGTGGCAGCGGCAGCGGTGATGGCTGTAGGAATTGCCGGGTGCGGCGGAGACAAGGCGGCGGAAAGCAAGCCGGCAGCAGATAACGGGAAGCTGCTTATCGCCATTAATTCCACCTTCCCGCCGTTTGAATCGGTCAAGGAAGGCACCAGTGACTATACGGGCATCGATATCGATATTGCCCAGTATGTGGCAAAGAAAATGGGAAAGACCGCAGAATTTACGGATATGAAGTTTGCATCGCTGGTGCCGACTCTGCAGAGCGGCCGCGCGGATATGATCCTGTCTGCTATATCCCCCACCAAGGAACGTATGGAAGTGGTGGATTTTTCCATTCCGTACTATTTTCCGATGAAAGCCATTATCTGCCAGAAGGGGGCCGGCTATGATTCTCTGGATAAACTGAAGGGCATGTCCGCCGGTGCTTCCATGGGGACGACCTATGCGAATGATCTCCGTCAGGCCGGCGGCATCGACGTGGTGGAAATGGACAGCACGCCGCTTGTCGTACAGGACATCAAGAATGGCCGTCTGGCAGCAGGACTCTTTGACTCGGCACAGGCCGGTGTGTTTATTCAGCAGAACCCGGATCTGGAAATGCATATCCTGAATCTCCCCGTTGTCATGGAAGATACCTTTGCCGTCGCTCTTCCCAAGGGCTCCAAGGATGTGGAAAAGGTCAATGAGATCCTGAAGGAAATGAAGCAGAACGGGGAAATGCACAAGATCTTTGTAAAATACCTTGGCGAAGATGCAACCGCACAGTATGAAAAACTGGAGTCCGGGCTGGATATCACCAAGTGGTAATCGGTCAGGAGCAGAAGTATGTTTGACTTTTCTGTACTGGAACCCTATATGCCGCTCCTTGCGGGCGCGGTGTGGGTGACACTGAAATTTACGTTTTTTTCGACGATCATGGGATTTCTGGGCGGTTTTATTCTCGCGCTGATCACCCTGTCGAAAAATAGAATCGCTTCATTTTTTGCCAAGGCGTACATTTCCGTATTCCGCGGCACACCGCTTCTGGTGCAGCTTATGCTGATTTATTTCGCAACGCCGCAGCTGACGTCCTACACGATTTCTCCGCTGGAGGCCGGGGTGCTTTCCTTCGGCCTCAATTCGGCGGCCTATATTTCGGAAGCACTGCGCGGGGGAATTCTTTCCGTAGACCGCGGACAATGGGAAGCGGCCATGTCTCTTGGCGTGCCGCCGTATCGGTTCGTTCTGGACGTCATTCTGCCGCAGGCCATTAAAAATGCGCTTCCTTCTCTGGTCAATGAAAGCATCATGCTGCTTAAGGATTCCAGCCTCGTATCGGTCATCGGCGTGGCGGATACGCTTCGCTGGGCGGATTTGATTCAGGCAAAAACCTTCCGTGCCTTTGAGGCCTTTGTTGTGGCGGCAGCGGTCTACTATGTACTGGTCATGCTGCTGAATCTGCTTGGATCTTACCTGGAAAAGAAGGTGCGCGTCAGTGATTGAAGTCAGACATCTCTCGAAAAGTTTTGACGGGATTCCCGTTTTAAAGGATATCAATCTCCATATTGACAAGGGCGAAGTGGTCACGATCATCGGCCCCTCCGGAAGCGGAAAGTCCACGCTGCTCCGGTGCCTGAACCTTCTGGAAAAGCCGGACGGAGGCTCCATCGTTTTCGACGGGCAGGATATTCTTCATGGCAAGGTCAAAATTGAGGAGATCCGCAAGCGGGCCTGCATGGTTTTTCAGCATTTCAATCTGTTCCGGAATATGACGGTGCTGCAGAATGTGACCTATGCACCGCGTGTGGTGAATCATCTTTCTAAAAAAGAAGCCGATGAAAAGGCCATGCAGCTGCTGGAGAAGGTGGGTCTGTCAGACAAGGCGCAGCAGTATCCGAGCCGCCTTTCCGGCGGGCAGAAACAGCGTGTGGCCATCGCCCGTGCGCTGGCGATGAATCCGGAGGTCCTGCTTCTGGATGAACCGACGTCGGCGCTTGACCCGGAAATGGTCAAAGAGGTACTGGATGTCATCCGTCAGCTTGCAGGGACCGGCATCACCATGGTGCTCGTCACGCATGAAATGGGATTTGCAAAGGATGTATCGGATGTGGTTCATTTTATGGATGGCGGCGTTCTGATTGAGAGTGCGCCCCCGGCAGAGTTCTTTGCACAGCCCAAAACGGAACGTGCCAAGAAGTTCCTGGCTTCCATTTTGACCTGAGTGCCATGAAAATTCGCATCATCAATCCCGATTACGGGGAAAAACGGAGCGATATGGACGCACGGTGCCGGTGGCTGTCCCAGTATGTTTCGTCCGGCACGGAATTATCCATGGAGTGTCTCACGGATACACCGGTCGAAATCAATTCCATGGCCGATGCGCTGCTTGCCGGGCCGGAGATCCTGCGCATGGCGGAAAAGGCGGAGGCAGAGGGCTGCTCGGCGGTGGTCCTGTACTGCTTCAGTGATCCCGCGGCAGAGGCCTGCAGGGAACGTCTGCAGATCCCGGTGATAGGAGGGGCGCAGGCGGCCCTTATGATGGCAACCCTGCAGGGGAAACGAATAGGCGTGATCCTCACGGATCCGGGGAGAATCCCTGAAAAGGAATGGTTTCTGCGGACACTGGGGATCGCATCGGACCGGATCGCTTCCATTGAGGCCATTTCCTTTGCGGGTCATTCCATCTGGAAAGAACGGGATGCGGCATTGCATCTCCTCATTGAAAAAGGAAAAGAAATGAAGGAAACCCGCCATGTGGATGTGCTGATCCCGGGCTGCCTTTCTTTCCTTGGCCTTGGGGAGGCCTTGTCTGACGCGGTCGGGCTGCCGGTGATTGATCCCGCCGTCGCGGCGGTGACACTGGCGGAGAGCTGTGCAAGACAGCGGCAGAAAGCCGGTTTTTCCATCTGAATCATGAATGCCAGCCCACAGGGCTGGCATTTTTAATTGAGAGATACTCTCAAACAAGAGGCGGGCGGCGTTTCTCTTGGCCGCGGCGGATGATATAATAGGACAAGCGCCGGTCAGCCGGCAGTCAGGTAAAGGAGGTCAATTTATGGAAACATACAGCAGAACCAAATCGGTATGGCAGCGTCTCAGCCAGGAAGAACGGGCGCAGGTGCTGTCGTACTGCGAAGGATATAAAGCATTCCTCGATACGGCACGGACGGAGCGTCTCGCCGCATCGGAGATCATTGCCCGCGCAGAGGCGAAGGGCTTCCGTCCCGTATACGACATGAAGGAGCTCAAGCCGGGGGACAAGGTGTACTGGAACCAGAAGGGCAAGTCGGTGATCCTCGCGGTGATCGGCACGGAACCGGTGCACAGCGGCATCAAGATCGTGGGCTCCCACATCGATGCGCCCCGTCTGGATCTGAAGGCCAATCCGGTGCACGAATCGGACGGACTGGTGTATTTCCGCACCCACTATTACGGCGGCATCAAGAAATACCAGTGGACCTGCGTGCCCCTTGCGCTGTGCGGCGTGGTCTTCACGAAGGACGGCAAAAAGGTGGAGATCAATATCGGCCTGAAGGATGATGACCCGATCTTCTACATCACGGATCTGCTCATCCACATGGCGCAGGACCAGATGAAAAAGACCCTCGCCGACGGCGTGACGGGCGAACAGCTCCAGGCGCTGATCGGCTCGAATTCCGACGAGAACCAGACCCCGAAGGAAGCGATCATGAAGCTCCTGAAGGATACCTACGGCATCGAGGAAGAGGACTTCGCCGCGGCGGAGCTGGAACTGGTGCCGGCCATGAAGAGCCGCGACGTGGGACTGGACCGCTCGCTCATCGCCTCCTACGGGCAGGATGACCGGGTATGCTCCTATGCGAATATGGAAGCCATTTTCGACGCGAAGCCCGGCGCGCTGACCCAGGCGGCGCTCCTCACGGACAAGGAGGAGATCGGCTCCTACGGCAATACGGGCATGGAATCGTCCTATTTCGTGAAGTTCGTCATGAAGCTCCTCGCGCTGCAGGGACAGGGCTCGCTCCTCGATTTCTATGAAACGATGGAAAACAGCGAAATGCTCTCCGCCGACGTGAACAGCTGCCTCGATCCGATGTTCCCGGAGGTGTCCGAAAAGGACAATTCCGCGCTCCTCGGCTACGGCATCTCCCTCACGAAGTACGGCGGCGCCCGCGGCAAGGCAGGCAGCAACGACGCCAATGCGGAATTCCTCCAGAAGATCCGCACCATTTTCAATGAAGCGGGCGTGGCCTGGCAGATCGGCGAGCTCGGCAAGGTCGATCAGGGCGGCGGCGGAACGATCGCCTTCATGATGGCAGACTGGGGCGCCGAAGTGGTGGACTGCGGCACGGCGATGCTCTCCATGCACGCGCCGTACGATCTCGTGTCCAAGGCGGACGCGTACGAAACGTACAAGGCATACAAGGCGTTCTTTGAAAGCAAATAATTATTCCATATAAAAAGACCGGCTTCCTTTCGGGGAGCCGGCCTTTTTCTGTGCGCGGGGCCATGAAAAAAGCCCGCCGGGACAGGGCGGGACTTTTTCGCGGGGATACAATTACATGAGCGTCTCGTAGAGGCCCCAGAGACCGCAGAGGATGAAGATGATGGCAGCGGTCCATTTCACGGTCCGTTCCGGGATGCGCTTGCCCAGGACGATGCCCACGATGATGCCGAAGCCGTCGGCGATGATCATGCCGCAGAGGGTGCCGCACCACACGGGAAGGATGGTGTGGAACTGCGCCGCGAGGGTGATCGTGGCGAGCTGGGTCTTGTCGCCCATTTCGGCGAGGAAGAAGGCCACGGCGACGGTCCAGAACGCATTGGCGTAGCGGGACTTCTGGTCGTCATCGGTGATCTTGTCGCCGCGGATGGTCCAGAGGCCGAATACGATGAAGGCCACGGAAGCAGCGATGTGGATCCAGTCCATGGGGATGTAGTTCGTGAGCCACTGGCCGACGATGACTGCCATGAGGTGATTCACGGCGGTGGCAGCTGCGACGGCGGCCATGACGGTCTTCCACGGGTATTTCGTGGCGAAGGCGATGGCCAGGAGCTGGGTCTTGTCGCCCATTTCCGCGAGGACGACGAAGAGGAACGAACTGATGAAAGCGAGCATAAAAAAACCTCCCTTGGGAAAGGCGCCGGAACAATAAAAAACGAGACTCCCGGCGCCAGAAAAATGACGCCTAAAAGTCTCGCCTGGTTAAAACAGCCAAACCGCAAGCGGCTAGTATGTTGACTTGTTTCGAGGGCTACTCCCCTTTAGGAATGCAGAACCATTTCTGCAATGAGAAAATTCTACCACGGGAGGCGGCGGCAGACAATAAAAAGAGCGTTAGATTTTAATTAATTTCTTATATCCTGAGAATTTTTATCAGGATTGACGGACGGCGGAAATTTGCATAGGATAGAGAGAAATCGGGAAAGGGGCTGACACTATGACATACCGATACATCGATCTGCATTGTGATACGATCTACGAGCTGACGGACCATTCGGACAAGGGGGATCTGCTCCGGAGCTCGTTAGAGATCGATCTGGAGAAGCTGGCAAAGGGGGGCGCCCTCATTCAGGATTTCGCCCTGTTTGTGGACATGGGAGAATGGCCGGACCCGTGGGCGCGGTACCAGCAGCTGCTCGGGGAATTCCGCCGCCAGAAGGCGAAATACGGGGACCATTTCCGCCAGATCCTGTGCGCGGAGGATGTGAAGGCCTGCGAAGCGGACGGCCGTCTCGGGGCGATACTCTCCATCGAGGAGGGGGGCGTGCTCGGCGGCTCGCTGGAGCGTCTCCATCAGGTCTATGAGGACGGGGTGCGCCTCATCACGCTCACCTGGAATTATCCCAATGAGCTGGCCTGGCCGAACGGCACGGAGGGCCCGGACAAAGGGCTCACCGAGGCGGGCCGCGCCGTGGTGGAGGAGATGGGCCGCCTCCATATGATCGTGGACACGAGCCATCTCAATGACGCGGGCACGCGGGAGGTCCTCATGGAGGCGAAGCGGCCGCCGGTGGCGTCCCACTCGGATGCGCGGGCGGTGACGGCGCACAGCCGGAATCTGCCGGATGATCTGCTGGCGCTCTTCGGCGAGAAGGGCGGCCTCATCGGGCTGAATTTCTCCAATCATTTCCTCGGGAGCCCGGCGGTGACGTCCTTCCCCGGCCGGGATGACATCGACTTTTCGAAGGGGCCGGTGCAGGTGAGCCTGCTCCGGGACATCGTGCGCCACGGAATGTACATCATGGACAAGGCCGGCGAGGATGTACTCTGCCTCGGTACGGATTTCGACGGCATCGAGCCCGCGCTGGAGCTCCGCGATGCATCGGAGATGCCCCGCCTGGCGGAGGCGTTCCTCGAAGCAGGCGCCACGGAGACGCAGGTGGAGAAGATCTTCAGCGGCAATGCGCTGCGCTATCTGAAAGACATGCTGTAAATAAAAAGCCGTTCCCTTTTTGGGGAGCGGCTTTTTGGCATCATGCCTTCCGGAGGATCTTCACGATCTCTCCGATATACAGGGTGTGGGGATTGTTTTCCCATTTGCCCTCGTAGTAGCTGCGGTGGATGTCCGGTGCGAAGCGGGCGCCCTCCATGGGACAGGCGCAGAGCTTCCGGCAGAGCAGGACGAGCTCTGCCTCCTCCGGGAAGGGGATGCCCTCGGCAAAGGCCGGGGTGAGGCCCGCGGCGGCAAATTTATCGCCCTCCCGTCCGGAGTGGGCGCCGCAGTAGCGTACGGCGTCCCGGAAGACTTCCGGCAGCACCGCGATGGAGAAGCCCTCCTCCCGGTCGAGGAAGACCTTCGTGTACCGGCTCTCCCGGATGGCCACGGCGGCGCAGTTCCGGCTCCACAGGGAGAGCAGGCCGCCGTAGGTGCCGAGGAGCGTATTGCATGCGCCCTCCCGGCCGGCGGTCACAAGGAACCAGTTTCCCTTTTTCCGGGGGAACGGGTCCCAGTTCATATTTTCTGCGTGTATTTCCTGCCACATAGCTCGGCTGCCTCCTTTTCGGTTGATCGTCCTCTGTATGATAGCACAGAGGGGCCGGGAAACGGAATCCGCAGAGAAAAAGTATATGCTATTAATTTCGGCGGGCTTAAAAATATGGTATAATGTAGACAAGGAAAGATAGAAGGATTCCTTCCAGGCATAATAGCCGGTTTGAATGCTGTTTCTTTCTAAATTTAAAATTTTCGATAAGTGTACTATTTATTTTTCGCAGAGATATCGTATAATGGGATGGTAAAGCATATAATGTGTGCTTAAGGAAGAAGCATTCTCAGGGAATGCGGCTTTCAGTTATAGACCCATGGAGGTGTCAATATGAACAGTTTCCGTTTCACTCTCCCGAGAGATCTGTATGCCGGCCCCGGAGCCATTGAAGAATTGAAAGTACTGAAAGGCCATAAAAAAGCCATGATCTGCACCGGCGGCGGTTCCATGCGCCGCGGCGGCTTCCTCCAGAAGGTGGAAAAGGTCTGCCAGGAAGCAGGCCTGGAAACCCAGACCTTCGAAGGCATCCAGCCGGACCCGTCCATTGAATCCGTCTATGACGGCGCTGCGAAAATGCGCGAATTCAACCCCGATGTGATCATCGCCATCGGCGGCGGTTCCCCCATCGATGCAGCGAAGGCCATGTGGGTCTTCTATGAACACCCGGAACTGACCTTTGACGACATCAAGGACCCCTTCTCCATTCCTCCGCTCCGCCAGAAAGCCATTTTTGTGGCGATCCCCTCCACGAGCGGCACCGCGTCGGAAGTGACGGCCTTCTCCGTCATCACCGATTATTCCACGGGCATCAAATATCCGCTGGCTGACTTCAACCTCACCCCGGATATCGCCGTACTGGATACGGATGTACCGGAAACCATGCCCCCGAAGCTGACCGCGCATACCGGCATGGATGCGCTCACCCATGCGACGGAAGCGTACGTTTCCAAATTTGCCAACGGCTTCACCGATCCGCTGGCGAAGCAGGCCATTTCCGATATTTTCGACAATCTCGAAGCGTCCTACAGCGGCGACAAGGAAGCGCGGTCGAAGATGCACATCGCACAGTGCCTCGCCGGCATGGCCTTCTCCAACGCACTGCTGGGCATCACCCACAGCCTGGCGCACAAGATCGGCGCGATCTTCCACATTCCGCACGGCTGCTGCAACGCCATCCTGCTGCCCTATGTCATCCAGTTCAACAAGAAGGTCTGCCTGGCCCGCTATGCCGATCTGGCCCGCGTAGCCGGCCTGCCGGGACGCACGGATGAACAGCTGGTCATCTCCTATGAAAAAGCCATCCAGGCCATGAATAAAGAGCTGGGAATCGCCAATTCCTTCCAGGAACACGGCGTGACGGAAGAGCTCTATCTGGCGCACAAGGATGCCATCGCGCACAATGCCGTGCTTGATGCGTGCACGCCGGAAAATCCCCGTGAAGTGGATGATGAACTCATGGGCCGCATTCTGGAATGCGCTTACTACGGAAAGAAAGTCACTTTCTGATTGGTAAACATCAAGAGCACGCGCTCCTTCGGGGGCGCGTGTTTTTTGCTGCGGCGGAAATTTTTCACGGGGACCGCCGGCGGAGAGATTGACATTTCCCGTTTCGCATATGCTATACTATATATGTATATATAGATCGGACTTTATAAAAAAGAAACAATGGAAGGAGTTCCGAAGCTCATAGATCAGATCCGGCGGGAGCGCCTCACAGGGGGAATTCCGCCGCAGTACGGCCGCCGCAAGCAGACCGCGCACAGTTCACAGGGAGGGGACAGGTATGGCAGAAATCAGTAAGTTTCGCGGCATGTTTTTGGCGGAAGCCTGCGGTGACGCACTGGGGTATCCTCTGGACGGGCTGTCAGTGAAGAAGATCATCCACCGGTATGGTCCCTTCGGGCTGCGCACGCTGGTGCGGACACGGAAGAATGAATTCCAGGCGCAGATCACGGCGAATACGCAGATGATGCTCGCCGCCGCGGACGGCCTGCTCTGGTCGGATGCGAAGAAGCTGGAATGCGCTGAGGGCATCTACCGGGGATGCATGCGCTGGTTCTACAGCCAGACCGGGGAGGAGCCGCGCCGGGGGCAGCGCACGTGGATGCGCCGCCAGCCCCATGAACGGGAATTCTGCCTCGTGCGGGAGAAATTCATGCATGCCCGCCGCGGCGAGGGCCGGACGAGTCTGGCCGCGCTGGAGAGCGCGGAGAGGGGCTCCCTGAAGAATAAGGTCAATGAAAGCCCCGACGGGGAGGCCATCACCCGGAGCGCGCCCATCGGGCTGTATTATGCGGGCTCGCCGAAGGAGGCCTTCTATGAGGGCGTGCGCTGTGCGGTATTCACCCATTCCCATCCCACGGCGTATCTCTCGGCGGCGGCCTTTGCGTCGCTCATCGCGGGGCTGGCCGGCGGGCTGTCCCTGCCGAAGGCGCTGGCGGCGACGGTGCACATCCTGTCCGCCTCGGACCGGTCGGACGAGATCCTGGCGGCGATGGAGGCGGCCATCACCCAGGCAAACAACCATCCGGCAGGACGGGGCGATGTGTGGGACCATCTGGACAGCATCCGCTCCTTCGGCACGGGCCGGACGGGCAGCGAGGCGCTGGCTATTGCGGTGTACTGCGTGATGGCCTGCGACGATCCCTTTGATGCGCTTCTGGCAGGAGCGAACCACGACGGCCGGAGCAGCGTCACCGCTGCGGCGGTGGGCGCACTGGAAGGGGTCCGCTTCGGGGAATCCTTCCTGCCCCGGTCGTGGGTGGATACGCTGGAGCAGCACGAGCTCATCGGGAAAGTGGGCGAAAAGGTCTACGAGACCTTCGCCAAGGCCCATATGTAATATAAAAACGGCAGACCCTGCGGGGCTGCCGTTTTCTGATGCACCAAAAAAGGCGGCGGGGATATACCCTGCCGCTTTTTCGGTTCTCTCAGCCGCCGAGGTAGGCTTTCTGTACCTCTTCGGAGGAGGCCAGCTCGGCGCCGGTGCCTTCCAGAGAGATGGTGCCGGTCTCGAGAACGTAGGCGTAGTCCGCGATGGAGAGCGCCATGCGCGCATTCTGTTCAACGAGGAGGACCGTCGTTCCCTGTTCGTTGATGCGCTTGATGATATTGAAAATCTCCTGTACAAAAATCGGGGAAAGCCCCATGGACGGTTCGTCCAGGAGAAGTACCTTCGGCCGGCTCATGAGAGCACGGCCCATGGCGAGCATTTGCTGCTCGCCGCCCGACAAGGTCCCGGCCTGCTGGAAGGTCCGTTCCTTCAGACGGGGGAAAGACTGAAAGATGGTTTCCAGATCATTCCGGATACCGTCCTTGTCGTTGCGGAGAAAGGCGCCCAGTTCCAGATTTTCCATGACGGTGAGCGGTGCGAAAATGCGCCGCCCCTCCGGTACCTGGGAGATGCCCGCCTTTACGATAGATTGGGCTTTCATCTCGTGAAGGGGTTCCCCGTGATAGAGGATGGTCCCTTCCTTGGGATGGAGAAGCCCGGATATGGTACGGAGGGTGGTCGTCTTGCCTGCGCCGTTGGCGCCGATGAGGGCGACGATCTGCCCTTCCTCCACTTTCAGTGAGATGCCTTTGAGAGCGTGAATGGCTCCGTAGTATACATGGATATTATTGATTTCAAGCAGCGCCATATTATCCCTCCGTTCCCAGATAGGCCTTGATGACGGCCGGATTGTTCCGGATCTCGTCGGGGTTGCCCTCGGCGAGGATCTTCCCGTAGTCGAGTACGTAGATGCGTTCGCAGATCTTCATGACCAGCGCCATGTCGTGCTCGATGAGGAGGATGGAGAGGTGATAGGTGTCGCGGATCCAGCGGATCATTTCAGTGAGTTCCTTGGTCTCCTGCGGGTTCATGCCGGCGGCCGGTTCATCCAGAAGCAGGAGCTTCGGACGGGTGGCGAGCGCACGGGCGATCTCCAGGCGGCGCTGCTGGCCGTAAGGCAGGTTTTTCGCCTGCTCGTCGGCCAGGGAGTCCAGCTTGAAGGCTGCGAGGAGCTCCCGCGCCCGGTCGTCGATGATCTGCTCTTCCCGGCCGTAGCGGCCGAGACGGAGGATGGCCTCCGGGAAAGAGTAGCTCGCGTGGAGCGTGAAGGCGATCTTTACGTTTTCCAGAACGGAGAGCTCGCCGAAGAGGCGGATGTTCTGGAAGGTGCGGGCGATGCCCAGCGCCGTGATCTGATAGGGCTTGCGGCCGGTGATGTCCTTGCCGTCAAACATGATCTTCCCTGTGGTGGGCGTGTAGACGCCGGTGAGAAGGTTGAATGCGGTGGTCTTGCCGGCGCCGTTGGGGCCGATGAGGCCGATCACTTCGCCCTCATCGATATGGATGAGGAAGTTCTGTACGGCCTTGATGCCGCCGAAGGATTTGGAGAGGTCACTGGTTTCCAAGAGTCTTCCCATGAGTCCCGGCCTCCTTTCTGCGGTTCATGAGGCGGCGGAGAAGGAGCGAGCCTTCCTGGCTGCCGAAGAGTCCCTGCGGACGGAAGAGCATGAGGAGGATGAGGCACAGCGCGTAGATGATCATGCGCACTTCCGGGTAGTCAGCCAGCGCCGCGGTGATGAAGGTGATGAGCGCTGCGCCGGTGATGGAGCCGGTCATGGAGCCCAGGCCGCCCAGCACTACCATGGTGAGGTAGTTGTAGGAATTGAGGAAGGTAAAGGACGACGGATGGGCGATGGAGAAGTAATGGGAGAAGAGCCCCCCTGCAAGACCGGCGAAGAAAGCGCCGATGGCGAAGGCCAGCACCTTGGCGAAGGTGGTATTGATGCCCATGGCAGCCGCTGCGATGGCGTTCTCACGGACGGAGATGCAGCTTCTGCCGTAGGTGGAATTAATCATGTTCTTCAGGAAGAAGAGGGTGATGATCATGATCCAGAAGACCCAGGCGAAGGTGGTATTGCGGGGAATGCCGGTGAGGCCGGATGCGCCGCCCACGGCCTGGATATTGAGGATGCAGATGCGGATGATCTCACCCATGCCCAGCGTGGCGATGGCGAGGTAGTCGCCGTCGAGGCGGAGGGTCGGGATGCCGATGAGGACCCCGATGAGGCACGCCGCCAGCCCGCCGATGAGGAGGGCCATGCCGAAGGGCAGGTCATACCACATGCTCATGATGGCGGAGACGTAGGCGCCTACCGCCATGAATCCTGCATGGCCCAGAGAGAACTGGCCGGTGATGCCGTTGATGAGGTTGAGGCTCGCCGCCAGAATGATGTTGATGCCGATGAGGATGATCTGAAGCCGCCAGAAGGAAGAGATGATACGCATGTCGATGAGCACTTCCAGCACGGCGAAGATGACAACGGAGGCAGCGATGAGCGCCAGGTCGTATTTCCGTAGGGATTTGATGATCTGCATGGCTCACACCTTCTCTGTCTCGTTTTTGCCCAGGAGGCCGGTCGGCTTGATGAGCAGAATCACGATGAGGATGCCGAAGGCCGCCGCATCGCGGAAGGTGGAGGAAATGAATCCGGAAACGAGCGCCTCCACGACGCCCAGAATCAGGCCGCCCATCATGGCGCCGGGGATGATGCCGATGCCGCCGAGAACGGCTGCAATGAAGGCTTTCAGGCCGGGCATGATGCCCATGAGGGGATCGATGGTATTGTAGTAAATGCCGACGAGCACACCTGCGGCGCCGGCCAGCGCCGAGCCGAGGGCGAAGGTGAAGGAGATCACATGGTCGACATTGATGCCCATGAGGAGGGCTGCGTCCGTATCATAGGAGACGGCGCGCATGGCCTTGCCCATTTTCGTGTACTGTACGATGTACCACAGGAGCAGCATGAGCACCACTGTCGAGCCGAGGATGACGAGCTGCTGGAAAGAAACGATGATGTCTCCCAGATGGAAGATGGTATTGGGCAGGACGGGCGGGAACGTCCGCGGCTGCGGAGTGAGGAAGTACATGGTGGTGTACTCGATGAAAAGCGACATGCCGATGGCGGTGATGAGAATGGAGATCTTGGAGCTTGACCGCAGGGGCTTGTAGACCAGCTTTTCGATGAGGACGCCCGTGATGCCGATGACGACCATCGCGCAGATGAGAGCCGGGAAGAATCCCAGCTGGAGCTGCGTGGTGACGAAGAAGCCCACATAGGCGCCGAGCATATAGATATCGCCGTGGGCAAAGTTGATGAGGCGCATGATGCCGTACACCATGGTGTAGCCCAGTGCGATCAGCGCGTAGATGCTGCCCAGCGAGATGCCGTTGATGATCTGCTGAAAGAACTGTACGATAATACCGCTGTCCAAAATGTTTCCCCCTTTCTTTAGAAATGACGGGAAAGGCAGAGCCGGTGCCCTGCCTCTGCCGTACGGAACCGGGAAACGGGAGGGCGAGCGCCCTCCCGCCGTGTGCCGTTATGAATCACGCGCTCAGTCTGCGCTGATCTTGTCTGCGAAGACCGGTTTGCCGTCCTTGTAGGTAAGGATGAATGCGGCTTTCTTCGCATCGTGGGTATCGGTGAAGCTCATGTCGCCGGTGACGCCGCTGAAGGTCTTGAGAGAAGCCAGGCCGTCGGCGATCTTCTGCGGATCGGCAGAGCCTGCGTCCTTGATGACCTGAGCGAGCAGTTTGATCGTATCGTAGGTCAGAGCACCGAATACGCCGGGTTCTTCGTTGTTGGCTGCCTTGTAGGCATTGACGAAGTCCATGATCGTCTTGTTGTCTTCCTGGATGGCGTAATGGTTGGAGTAGTAGGTGCCGTTCAGTGCATCCGCTCCGGCGATTTCTGCCAGCGTCGGGGAATCCCAGCCGTCGCCGCCGCCGAAGGGAACGTCAATGCCCATCGCACGGGCCTGTTTCACGATCAGGCCGACTTCCTGATAGTAGCCGGGGACGTAGATGAAGTCAGGATTGAGATCCTTGATCTTCGTGAGGGTCGCATTGAAGTCGGTATCCTTCTGGAGATATGCTTCGGTGCCGACGATGGTGCCGCCCTTCGCGGTGAAGGCATCGGTGAAGAATTTCGCCAGGCCTTTTGCATAGTCGGAGGAGTTGTCGATGAGGATGGCCACTCTCTTCTTCTGGAGCTTGTCAGCTACGAAGCTTGCCATAACCTTGCCCTGATAGGGATCGATGAAGCATGCACGGTAGGAATAGGGAATGACCTTGCCGGTCTTTTCATCGACGGTGATCTTCGGGTTCGTGCCGCCAGGGGAGATGGAGGGGATCTTTGCGCCGTTCAGGATCGGCACCGCAGCGAGGGCGTTGGAGCTCATGTTCGGAGCCACGACGGCAACGACGCCTTCATCGATCAGTTTCTGTGCGGCGGAAGCCGCTTCAGACGGTTCGGACTTGTTGTCCAGGGAGACCAGCTCGAGTTTTTTGCCGAGTACGCCGCCGGCCTTGTTGATTTCATCTACAGCGAGCTGAGCGCCGCGCATGGCGTCTGCGCCGTAGGCTGCCTGGTTGCCGGTCATTTCCAGATCGGTGCCGATCTTGATGGTGTCGCCGTCACTGCCGCTGCTGCTGCCGCCGGAACCGCCGCAGCCGGTGAGAGCCGATGCAGCAAGCACTGCTGCTGCCGATGCGAAGAGGATTTTTTTCAGGTGTTTCATAATAGGCCTCCTGTATATTCCGTAGAATTACTTATTCCGGATCAATACGCTCGATAAAGGTGCGCTGCCCGTTTTCAAAACTCATAATGATGCCCGACGATACGGTGTTGTGCTGTTCGTCGATGGTGATCCGGCCGCTCACGCCTTCGAAATCGCGGATCTTCGTGAGCGCCTTTGCTATGTCTTCAGGCTTGGCTGAGCCGCCGTCCGCAATGGCCTGGATGGCAAGTGATGCCGCGTCGTAGGCCGTGACGGCAAAGGAATCAGGTGCTGCGCCGTACCGTGCCTCGTAGCGGCGGACGAAATCCTGAAGCTTCGGATTGTCGTCCTTCGGCGAGTAGTGGTTGCAGAAGTAGGTGGCGCCCAGATTGCCGGCTCCGGCGATCTCCACCAGCTTGTCGCTGTCCCAGCCGTCGCCGCCCAGGATCGGTACGGTGATGCCCATTTCACGGGCCTGCCGGATGATCAGTCCGACTTCCTGATAATAGCCCGGGACAAAGATGATATCCGGATGGAGCGCGGCCGCCTTGGTCAGAATGGGCTTGAAGTCCACATCGCGGGCCATATAGGCTTCCTGTGCCGGAACCTGTCCTCCTTTGTCCTGGAATTCCTTGGTGAAAAATTCGGCCAGCCCCTTGGAATAGTCGCTGGAATTATCCACCAGTACGACTGCCGTCCGGGCTTTCAGCCGGTCGACAGCGAAATCCGCCATAACCCGGCCCTGATACGGATCCGTGAAGCAGGCCCGGAAGAGATAGTCTCTCGTCTTGCCTGTATTCGGATCGACGGTGACCGCCGGATTGGTGCCGCTCGGCGAAATGATCGGTATCTTGTCCGATGCGGCCTGCGGTGCCAGAGCGATTACGTTCGAGCTCGTGTCCGGCCCGATGATGACCGATACGCCGTTTTCCACAAGCTTGGCGAGCGCATCCGCTGCGCCGGCCACTTCGCTTCGGTTATCCACGCCGATGACCTGGATCTTCTTCCCCAGTACGCCGCCGTTGATATTCGCATCCTCCACTGCCATGTGGATTCCGTTCAGCGAAGACGTGCCGAAAGAAGCCTGCGAGGGAGCTGTGATGAAGAGGGGTGTGATTGTGCGCCAGCTGCTTTTGCCCGGATGTCTGAAAGATGCCAGAAACATTGTCCGGTATTTATATGAAACATACCAGAATAAAATCTATGTGAGTCTGATGAGTCAGTATACGCCGCTAGAACATGTCAGAGATTATCCGGAACTTGCGCACCGGGTGAGCCGGCGCACATATGACCGCTATGTGGACGCTGCGATTGCGCTTGGAATTACCCAGGCTTTCATTCAGGAGCCGGGGGTGGCAAAAGAAAGTTTTATTCCGGATTTTTCAAATGCAGAAGGCGTGTGAAATAATTGGAAAAATGTGTAAAATTGACTGGTTTTTTGACAGATATTGTAGTACCATAGATACATATAAGAGGAGTAATCAGGGAGGTATATGATATGGCAGAAAAGCCGGCAGGACATATTCTGATCGAATGCCCGAATACCATTTTTCATCTGTATGCCCGTGATGAGGGAGAGTTATCAAAAATTGAGACCTTTCTGCGCAATATCCGCGGAATCAAGCGGCTTGGGCTGAATGATATTTATATATGGTGCAATCGTCAGGGAATTTTATATGTTACAAAATTTCATTATCGCAAGGATTTTTCCCTGTGGTTTAATATGAAATCCTACTATCTGTATTTTTTACAGAAATTCCGTTATCAGTTTGCGCAGTATGCGGGATAAATATTTGTTGTTACTGTGTATGAGAGACCGTCAGTGGATTGCACTGCGGTCTTTTTTCTTATATAATGAGGAAACAGGAAAAGCCTGAAACGAAAAAGGAGAGTGAATATGAGATTTCCGGAATTTTTAAAAGAACATGGAACGATCGGATTTGTCGCGCCGTCATTCGGCTGTGCGACAGAACCTTATTATACAGCATTTGCACATGCAAGAGAACGGTTTGGGCAGATGGGATATCATACACAGATGGGGCCGAATTGTCTGGTGGATAAGGGAATCGGGATCAGCAACGACCCGGCATTATGTGGCAAAGAACTGAATGAAAGCTATTGCGGAACCGAAAATGACGTCATTATTTCCTGCGGTGGCGGGGAGCTGATGTGTGAAGTTGTTCCGTATATTGATTTCGCAGGGATTGCGCAGGCGAAGCCAAAGTGGTATATGGGGTTTTCCGATAATACCAATTTTACGTTCTTATCTGCAACGATTGCAGATACGGCCGCCATTTACGGACCGTGCGCAGCCGCGTTTGGAATGGAACCGTGGCATCCGGCCGTGCAGGACGCACTGGATCTGCTCTGCGGAAAGATTACCCGTGTGCATAATTATGATCTGTGGGAGAAAGAATCTGTCAAAGATGAAGAACATCCGCTGGCGCCGTATCATGTGACGGAGCCTGTGGAACTGAAAGTATTTCCACAGGGAGCCGAAAATGTTACAATGGAGGGAAGACTGATCGGCGGATGTATGGATTGTCTGGTAAACCTTCTCGGTACGCGCTTTGATCACGTAAAAGAATTTCAGGAGCGGTATAAAGAGGATGGATTTCTCTGGTTTCTGGAAGCCTGTGATCTGCATGTGATGTCCATCCGCCGTGCCATCTGGCAGATGAAAGAGGCCGGATGGTTTTCGCATGTGAAGGGATTTCTGATCGGACGGCCAGTGTGTTTCGGAGAAGAAGCATTCGGGATTGATCATTACCGGGCAGTAACCGATCTGCTGGCAGAGTATCAGGTTCCGGTGATCATGGATCTGGACATCGGACACATGGCTCCTATGATGCCGGTTGTTACCGGGGCCATGGCAAAAGCACATGTGCAGGGAAATACATTTGTTCTGGATTATGAATGGAGGTAAAAATGAAAGGTTTGAAAAAATATATGGCAGGTATTCTTGTGGCAGGCATGGTTCTTGGAAGTGCAGCAGTTCCGGCACCGGTGTATGCGACAGAGGCAGAGGATGCACAGGAAGATAACGGGGATGATGTGGAAATTACACTGGACGACAAGCCATATCTGGCGCTCGGAGCGGATCTGACTGCAGACCAGCAGCATACCGTGTTATCTTATATGGGGATCGAAGCGGCGGATTTTGATAAATATGATGTGGTTTATGTGAGCAATGCAGAAGAACATCAGTATCTGGATTCTTATGTTCCGAAAAAACAGATCGGAACGAAAGCGCTTTCTTCCGTGCTGGTTTCCCTGGCAGATTCCGGTAACGGGCTGAAGGTATCCACATACAACATTAACTACTGTACGGCGGGCATGTACAAGAACGCACTTGCCACTGCAGGGGTGGAAGATGCCAATGTGATTGTTGCGGGACCGTTTCCGCTTTCCGGGACGGCAGCACTGGTCGGAACGTTTGAGGCATATGAAAAACTGACCGGAAAGGAACTGGATGAATCGGTTGTGGATGCTGCAATGGATGAACTTGTCACAACCGGAGATCTTGAGCAGAGCATTGACGGCGATTCCAATGATGTGGAGGCGATGATTGCAGATCTGAAAGGGCAGATTGCCAGTGGAAAGATCAAAACGCCGGAGGAGATGGAACAGGCGATTGAAAAACTTGCGGATAAATATGATCTGAAGTTATCGGATGATGACAGGCAGAAACTTCTTGGTCTGATGAAAAAACTGCAGGGACTGGACCTGAACTGGGATTCCATTAAAAATCAGGCATCTGCATGGGCTTCCCAGCTGCAGAATCAGCTTGCGGACAAGAATATCGGACAGAAGATAGCAGCCTTTTTTGAAAAGCTGTTTGATATGATCCGGAGTCTGTTTCAAAAATAAAAACATAAAATTTGAGTAAAGTGATTGTAAAAACCATGAGAAGTGTTTTATAATAAATCGAAGCATGTAAAAAAAAGAAGAACAAGAAAAGGAAACAGATATGAATGGCATAATGATTGTCCTGACACTTCTGAGTGGTGTTGCACTATTTCTTTATGGAATGTCTCTGATGGGAGACGGACTCAAACGTGTGGCAGGAAACCAACTGGAGCTTGTATTGTATAAGCTCACAAATACACCGATCAAAGGTGTACTTCTTGGAACGATAGTTACAGCGATTATTCAGTCATCTTCCGCAACGACCGTCATGGTTGTCGGATTCGTAAATTCGGGAATGATGAAAGTCGCACAGGCGATTGGAATTATCATGGGAGCAAATATCGGTACGAGTGTTACCGGATGGATTCTTTGTCTTTCCTATATTGATGGGTCCAGCGGTATCGCACAGTTGTTGTCCACGGCAACCATTTCTGCCGTTGTTGCGATTATCGGTATTATTTTTAAGATGTTTGTCAAAAAGGCAAACTACAAAAATGTGGGAGATATCATGCTTGGTTTTGCAATCCTCATGGTAGGAATGCAGACGATGAGCGGGGCAGTTTCCCCATTGAAAGATAACCCGCATTTCGTCAATCTTCTCACAAAGTTTGAAAATCCGTTTATGGGAATTATTGTGGGAATTGCGTTTACTGCAGTTTTACAGAGTGCTTCCGCATCCGTTGGTATTCTGCAGGCATTGTCCGTGACCGGAAGTATCAGTTTTGCGGCAGCACTTCCGATTACGATGGGAATTGGAGTAGGAGCGGCCTGCCCGGTACTGCTTTCTTCCATCGGTACAAATAAAAACGGAAAACGTACAGCCCTGATTTATCTGCTGAACGATCTGTTCGGTATGATTTTCTGGTCGATTGTCTTTTACAGTGTCAATGCTTTTGTACACTTTAAGTTTTTGAATATGACGATGAGCCCGATCAAGATCGCCATGATGAACTCTATTTTCCGTCTGGCAACAATCATGATTTTGCTTCCGTGCATTAATCTGATTGAGAAACTAGTATTCCGTCTGATCAAAGACGATCCGGAGGATCTGGAAGAGCAGGCAGATTTCGATCTCCTCGAAGAACGATTTCTGGCGTATCCGGCACTTGCCATCGGACAGAGCCATACGGCGGTCAACGGCATGGCAAAGAAGGCACGCAAGAACATTAACCGTGCACTTTCACTGTTAGGAGATTATTCACAGGATAAGTACAATAAAGTACAGGAAAAAGAAAACCTGATTGACAAATATGAGGACAAGCTTGGCACATATCTTATGCAGCTGACCGGACAGGAGATGTCTACCGTCCAGATGCAGCAGGTGTCAAAATTCCTGCACACGATCAGTGATTTTGAGCGTCTGGGGGATCATGCGGTCAATATTTCTAATGTTGCAAATGAAATTTCGGAAAAGAAGATTACATTTTCCGAGTCGGCACAGAAGGAACTTTCCGTGCTGGAGGCAGCAGTCAGGGAGATTGTCGATCTGACAGTTGATGCTTTCTGCGAGGATGATCTGGAGATGGCTGCAAAAATCGAGCCTTTGCGGGAACTGATCGGAATTTTGTGCAATGATCTCAAAAACCGGCATGTAACCAGACTGCGGGAAGGAAAATGTGAATTCCGGCAGGGATTTGCGTTTAATGATCTGCTGACGAATCTGGAAAGAATCGCAGCGCACTGTTCCAATGTTGCGGTAGCAATGATTGAGACGGAGACTTCGGAATTTGATACCCATGAGTATTTAAAGAGCGTCCGTCACATGAAAGACGATGCTTATCTGGAGTGCTTTGATTCGTATGCACGCAAATACAGTATTCCACCGACAAAAAAAGAAAAGAAAAATAAGTAGTTTTTCATCCCCCGGAAATTTCCGGGGGATTTTGTGTACCATTTATCGGACACTGAATATGAGATACTGTCTTCAACCAAAAAGAACGGGAAATAAAAGAAAGGAAGAAGACAAAATATGAAGGGATATGTGGTAGAAAACGGATATATGGGATATCTGGACGGAAAGTATGTTTTATTTGCAGATGAGAGCGATTATGAAGAGGTGTATGAGGAACAGTAAACGTTACGGTTCATGCAGTGCCGGAACACCACCGGGAAACCATGAAACTTCATTGAATTTCTGGTCTGCTTGTGGCATAATATAGATGTTAAGTTTCTGTACAGGAGGTGTCTGATATGAGAAACGAGATACAGGTTGCCGGACAGCAGACCGGTATAAAATTACGCCCGTATGAACATCATGCAAAATATTACGAAACGGATCAGATGGGCATCATTCATCACAGCAATTATGTGAAATGGATGGAAGAAGCGAGAATGGATCTGATGGATCAGATGGGGCTGAGCTATAAACAGATGGAAGAAATGGAAATTATCAGTCCGGTTTTATCCATTGCGGTAGAGTATCACAGTATGGTACATTTTGATGATACCGTTGTGATTCAGACGAAACTGGTGAAATATAACGGAATTAAGATGGAAGTCGAGTATGTGATGACGGACAAGGAAACCGGAGAACTGCGGACGACGGCGAGAAGCAGCCACTGCTTTTTGAACCGTTCCGGAAAACCGATTTCCCTGAAACGTTCTTATCCGGAACTTGATACGAAATTTTTTGAGATGAAGGAGGACATGCAATGATACCGGAAAGACTTGCTGCGCTCAGACAGGAAATGGAAAAAAGGGACATTGCAGTTTATATTGTGCCAACCGCTGATTTTCATGAATCGGAGTATGTTGGAGAATATTTTAAAGCAAGAAGATTTATTACCGGATTTACCGGTTCGGCCGGAACAGCAGTGATTACACGGACTAAGGCCGGACTGTGGACAGACGGAAGATATTTTGTGCAGGCGGCAAAACAGTTAGAAGGAACAACTGTGACACTGTACCGTATGGGAGAGGAACATGTTCCTACGGTTGATGAATATGTGGAACAGACGCTGAAAGAGGGCGGGACCATCGGATTTGACGGAAGGGTTGTCAATGGAAGATGGGGCGCAAAACTGCAGCAGATCGCAGAAAAGAAACACGGAAAACTTTATGTACAGGAGGATCTGATCGGACAGATCTGGAAAGATCGTCCGCCGATGTCCAAAGAACCTGTGTGGATTCTGGATGAAGCATACAGTGGAAGAAGTACAAAAGATAAGCTTGCCGCAGTCCGTGAAAAAATGAAGGAAAAAGGTGCAGAGGTGCATTTGCTGGCTTCTTTGTATGATATTGCGTGGCTTTTGAATGTACGTGGAAATGACATCAGTTATGTACCGGTTGTTCTTTCCTACCTGGCATTGACACAGGAACAGTGCATCTGGTTCCTGCAGGAAGAAGTTGTCGATGATACCCTGCGGGAATATCTGCAGAAGAATGGAATTACCACGCGTCCGTATGAGGCATTTTATGAGTATGTAAAAACATTGGAGAATCAGACGATTCTGCTTAATCGTGCTGTGGTTAATACAAAAATCTGTAATAATCTGCCGGAGTCTGCACAGATGATAGATGCAGAAGATCCGACGCTGGAGATGAAAGCTGTCAAAAATGAGACAGAGATTTCCAATACGAGAAAAGCCCATGTAAAAGATGCAGTGGCAATGTGCAGATTCATGTACTGGCTGAAGAAAAATGTGGGGAAAATTCCAATGACGGAAATTTCCGCATCGGATTATCTGGAGAGTCTCCGCAGAGAACAGGAAGGCCTGCTGGATTTGAGCTTTGATACGATCTGCGGGTATGCGGATCATGGAGCAATCGTACATTATGCAGCAACACCGGAAAGTGATGTTCCACTGAAACCGGAGGGACTTCTTCTGGTGGATTCCGGGGGACATTATCTGGAAGGTACGACAGATATTACGAGAACATTTGCACTCGGACCGGTGACAGAAGAGATGAAAGCGGATTTTACCCGTGTATGCAGATCCAATATGAATCTGGCAAATGCCCGTTTCCTGTATGGATGCAGCGGGATGAACCTTGATATTATCGCGCGTGAACCGTTCTGGGAAGCCGGACTTGACTTTAAACACGGGACCGGACACGGTGTGGGATATGTGCTCAATGTGCATGAAGGACCGAATGCATTCCGCTATAAAGGAACTGAGGATCGTCCGGGGGGAGCTGTTTTTGAAGAAGGAATGGTAACTACGGATGAACCGGGAATTTATATCGAAGGAAAATACGGAATACGTCTGGAAAACGAATTAGTATGCCAAAAAGGCGAAAAAAATGAATATGGTCAGTTTATGTATTTTGAAAATCTGACCTATGTTCCGTTTGATCTGGATGCTATCGATCCGAAACAGATGACGGAGGTTGAAAAGAAACGTCTGAATGATTACCATGCCAATGTATACAAAGTTGTTTCCCCGTATCTGCAGGGAGAGGAGCTGGCATGGCTGAAGGAGGCAACACGGGCAATATAAACCGTGGCCGGGAAGGAAATGTAAAGTAATGAGTGAAAAGCTGGTGCTGATTGATGGACACAGCATATTAAACCGTGCATTTTTTGGACTGCCGGATCTGACAAATTCCGAAGGTCTGCATACCAATGCCGTGTACGGATTCTTGAATATTCTTTTTAAAATATTAGAGGAGGAACAGCCGGATTATCTGACGGTTGCATTTGATGTTCATGCACCAACTTTTCGTCATAAAATGTATGAGGCATATAAGGGAACACGAAAACCGATGGATGATGCCCTGCGGCAGCAGGTTCCGCTGATGAAAGAAATGCTTGCGGCGATGGGGGTCTGTACCATCGAGATGGAAGGATACGAAGCCGATGATCTTCTCGGTACACTTGCCGGAATGGGAGAGCGTGCCGGGATGGAAGTTTCTGTCGTATCCGGGGACCGCGATCTGCTGCAGCTTGCTACGGATCATGTCAGGATTCGTATTCCAAAGACGAAGCGTACCGGAACAGAGATTGAAGATTATCTGGCGGCAGATGTCAAAGAACGGTATCAGGTGACACCGAAGGAATTTATCGACGTAAAAGCCCTGATGGGGGATACGGCAGACAATATTCCGGGTGTGCCGGGAATTGGAGAAAAAACAGCGACTGCGCTGATCGGACAGTATGGATGCATTGAGGAAGTTCATGCACATGCGGATGTGGTAAAGCCACCGCGTGCATCCAAAAATATTGTAGAATACTGGGATCAGGCAGTGATGAGCAAAGAACTTGCAACCATCATCACAGATGTTCCGGTGGATTATGATTTTGCCAATGCAAAGATAGACGGAAAGGCTTCTCTGTATACAGAGGAAGCCTATTTGCTGTGTAAGAGACTCGAATTTAAAAATCTTTTGAACCGGTTTACCGTGGACGCACCAAAAAACCATGCGGAAGAAAGTTTTCAGATCGTAAAGGATCAGAAGACGGCAGACCGGATCTGGAAAAAAGCCGAGGGAAAAGCGGCAGGCTTTTATGTGGTGGAGCAGGGAGTACAAAACCAGCAGCTTTCCCTGTTTGATACCGCAGAGGAACAGAAATTTGCCGGGCTTGCCATTTCGTTTTCGGAAGAAGACAATTATCTTATGGTGGCTTCACAGGAACTTCCGGCAGAAAAATTAAAACAGGATCTGCTGGAACGACAGGAACTGTATGCGGCAGATTTAAAGCCGGCGCTGGCTGCTTTTGATCTGCACGATGTACCGGAAGAAATGAGAACCCGTTTTTTTGACCGTACGATTGCAGCATACCTGCTCAATCCACTCAAGGGAGCGTATCCATACGAGGATATTGCAAAAGACTATCTGGGACTGATGATTCCGTCGAGAACAGATCTGCTTGGCAAACAGATGCCGGGGGATGTCATCACGGAAAAGGAAGCGGATGTGCTCCGGTATGCCTGCTGGGAATCTTATATTACATGGAAATCAGCCGCAGTTCTTAAGGAAGGACTTAAGGAACATGGGATGGAGCAGCTGATGCGCGAAATCGAGATGCCTCTGGTGTTTGTCTTATCGGATATGGAACAGGATGGAATCTGTATCGATGCCAATGCATTAAAAGAGTATGGTCAGAAACTGTCGGTTTCCATCGGGGAACTGGAACAGAAAATTTATGAGGAAGCGGGAGAGACGTTTAACATAAATTCTCCGAAACAGCTCGGCGTGATTCTTTTCGAAAAGATGCAGCTTCCGAATGGAAAAAAGACAAAGACCGGTTTTTCGACTTCTGCAGAAGTCTTGGAAAAACTTGCTGGAGATTATCCGATTGTTGCAGATATTCTGGAATACCGGAAACTTTCCAAACTCAAATCTACCTATGCAGATGGTCTGTCAAACTTTATTGATGCAACCGGAAAAATCCATACAACGTTCCATCAGACGATCACGGCAACCGGGCGATTGAGCAGTACAGATCCGAATCTGCAGAATATCCCGATCCGGATTGAACTTGGAAAGATGATAAG
>ERZ779865.622-NODE-622-length-30767-cov-5.840453_pt1 | contig 30767 bp, 26 predicted proteins | sample MGYA00433088_ERZ779865 | MGnify/ENA primary metagenome ERZ779865 (study PRJEB29588, sample SAMEA2151703) | human gut metagenome | biome: human gut; feature: human-associated habitat; material: faeces | place: Denmark | collected 2008/2010 ... | reverse complement strand
AATGGCTGCGTCTATTTTACCCATACCAGCCTTCAGGAGTATATCGCAAAAAGTACGCACAGAGCGAAGCCAATAGAGAAAAGAGCAACATATCGCAATGTGCGAAGATAAAAATCGCACCTTTGATGAAATAGGCGCGTTCTGATAAAACAAGAGTACGGCGCTGAAAATTATTTTTGGAGGTGGTGGAATGGCTTTAAGAAAAAAGCGAATCCCCAGATATGGTACAGTTCAAGTGAACGGTCATAAGTATTATAGAACCGATGTTGAGGACGCAGAGGGTAAGCGTGTAATCCTTTACGGCAAAACTCGTGAAGAACTATACGATAAGGAAATGGCGGCATTGGAGAAGGTTGACAACATCACATTCCGTCAAAAATCCCCTACTGTCGCAGAGTATTGTGAAAAGTGGTTGCTTATGCAGTCTGTCCATATTCGTAATACGACATTGACAGATTACACATCCAAGGTACGGCGACATATTATTAAGGAGCTGGGCCAAAAGAGGATGGCAGAAGTAACATTGGACGACATCCAGGTTGCGCTTGTTCCGGTTTCAAAGAAATCCGTATCTGTGTATAAGTCGGTTATCATCCTGTATAAGTCCATTTTTCGCGCAGCACAGGAAAGTCATGTCATTGATACGAACCCAACAATATATCTCAATGCCAAAGGCGGCGGGATTCCTCAAGAGGACAAACAGGCGTTGACAGATGAACAAGCAGAACGGCTTTTAGACGCTATTCAGGGATTACCGCCCTATGTGTTTGTTATGATTGGTTTGTATGCGGGATTACGGCGGGAAGAAATTCTTGCTCTGCAATGGGATTCAGTATATCTGGATACAGATACTCCATATCTGACGGTAAGACGGGCATGGCACACCGAACATAACAGACCGGTGATTTCGGATGAATTGAAAACCAAGGCTGCGGAGAGAAATATCCCCCTTCCTGTTTGCTTGGCTGAGTGTTTGAAAGCAGCAAAGGAAACTTCGACTTCGGAGTATGTGGTTTCAAACCGGGATGGCGAACCGCTGTCCTACACGCAGTTTAAGCGACTTTGGCAGTATATTGTTACGAGGACGGTCAAGGAGCGGAGCTATTATCGGTATGAAGATGGAAAAAGAGTAAAGCATACTGTCACACCTGTCTTGGGAGAAAAGGCTGCTCATAACGGAAAAGTGGTTTACAGTCTGGACTTTGAAGTAACACCCCATCAGCTGCGGCATACTTACATTACCAATCTCATTCATGCATCGGTAGATCCCAAAACGGTTCAATACCTGGCAGGCCATGAAAGCAGCAAGATTACCATGGACATTTATGCAAAGGTTAAGTACAACAGACCAGATGAGCTGGTCAGATCAATGAACTGTGCGTTTGCAAGCTGGGATGCAGTACAGTAATAACAAATAGGAAATGAAGCAGGAGCGAGGCAAGGATGTCTCGCTCTTTGTTTTACCTCAGCCGTATCTTTGATTAAATCGAGGCTTTCTGATAAAAAGAGAGTGTAGATACGGAGACTACACATTATCAAGAAAGGACGATCAAAGATGGCAAAAAAGAAAACACAGATCCCGAAGTACGGGACCATTACATTGAAAGGAATCCAGTATTACAGAACCAGGATTACGGATGCAGATGGCAAAGAGTTGAGTTTGTATGCCGCAACTTGTGAAGAATTGTATGAGAAGCAGTTAGAGGCCCGGAAGCAGGTGGAAGAAATTATCTTTCACCGGCAGCACCCGACAGTAGCCGAGTATGGAGAGAAGTGGCTGCTGATGCAGTCGGCAAAGGTGTCTGCGTCTACACTCAGAGGTTATACGAGGGATATGATAAACTATATCATAAAACCTCTGGGAGAGATGTATATGGAAGAAGTGACCGCTGACGATATTCGGCTGGCGCTTGTTTCATTGTCAAAGAAATCGGAAGGCTTATACAATAAGGTCAATATGCTACTCAAGTGCATTTTTTATGCGGCAGAGAGAAACCAAATTCTTGAACACAATCCCTGTGCGGGAATATCCGGTAAAGGCGGAAAACCGACAAAAAAGAAGGAGGCATTGACAGATCAGCAGGTAGCCGTGCTTCTGGATACAGTCAAGGGACTTCCTCCATATTTGTTTATTATGCTCGGTTTGTATTCCGGTCTGCGTCGGGAAGAAATTCTTGCACTGCAATGGGATTGTGTATTTCTGGACGAGGATACACCTTATCTATCGGTGAGGCGGGCATGGCGTACAGAGCATAACAGACCCGTGATTTCTACGGTGCTAAAGACTCCGGCGGCAAAAAGGGATATTCCGATACCGAAGTGTTTGGTGGATTGTCTGAGAGAAACGAAAGAAAATTCCATATCAGATTATGTGATTGCTGACAGCAAAGGAGAGCCGCTGGCTGCTTCGCAGTTTCAAAGAGTGTGGCAGTATGTCGTTGTCCGCTCCACTAAGCCCCGGAACTATTATAAGTATGTGAATGGGCAGAGCATCAAATACACGGTTACCCCAACGCTGGGCATGACCCAGAAAAATCAACCCAAAATCAGATATACGCTGGACTTTGATGTAACCCCGCATCAGCTGCGGCACACTTACATTACCAATCTTCTCTATGCTGGTGTTGATCCAAAGACCGTCCAATACCTTGCCGGACACGAAAACAGCAAAACAACTATGGACATCTATGCAAAAGTGAAGTACAATAAACCAGAGGAGCTGTTTGGGGTAGTAAATGGTGCGTTTCATCAGGCTATTGCTGAATGAAAAAATGCCGTTTTTTATGGTCCGCACACCGGATAACTGAGAGGCAGAAAGCCGGAAAATCCCGGAGTATCACGGGAAAACAGCTCAAAAACTCGCGCAGTACGGTTTGAAAGCAGCTCGTCGTGCTCCACAGTTCTCAAAGAGATAATTTTTCAGTGGCAGGAAGCCATGCATCGAAATATTTTCAGAATCCCGTTCTATGTTTACATGGAACGGGATTTTTGTATTATTCGTGAAAAAATATGGAATATTATGTTAAGTTGGGTTATAATGAATCCAATTACTATTTTATAATGATTTTTTAAAATGGGATATTATTTTGCGGATGATGCATGGTTTCGATTCGCAGATCAGATAAAGTAAAGGAGTGCAAGAAGATGACGAAAAAGGAGAAAAAATTACTGGCTGTTTTGATGGTTCTGATTATGGGATTTACAATGCTTCCCGGCAATTTTTCTGCTGCAATGAGTGACATAATCAACACAGCTACAGAAGCTTCCGGGGAGGACAAACAGACTACAGAGAAGCAGACAGAAACAGCTACGACAGAGGTAGTTACAACAGCGGCAGATACTTCAATTGAGTCAACGGAGAATGGAGAGAGTACCACTATGGCAGCAACGGTTGAGAGCACAATAGTGGATACGGAGCAACAGACAGAGACTGTTACAACGGAGATGGCCGTTAAGTCAAAGGCAAATAGGAAAGTTAAAAAAATGAGGATGCCGGTTTCTAAGAGTGCAGGTACCCCTGCAAAATTAGATAATTATTTGGATGCGAGTGCCTGCCAGGTTACAATTGGCGGTGTTATTATTACACCCGGATCTTCAGCGCCGATTGAAGTTGCGTATAATGATAAGATCAGCATTAATTTGAATTGGAAGTTTGTGGATAATCAGTTTCCTACCAGTCAGAATGATAGCCTGACTTATGAATTGCCATCGAATATTACATTTGATACATTTACCGGTGATCTGATGGATGGTAGTACAATTGTTGGTCATTATTATCTTCAGGGCAATACTATTACATTAAAATATGATGCGGGTGAAGAAAGTGATGCATTTTTGGGACAAAGTGGACGACATGGTTCCCTGACAGCAACCGGTAAATTGGGAAATGATGTGTTAAATAATGGTAATGGTGGGCAGACTTCTTTTACATTTAATGCATTGGGTACGTTCAAGATTGATATGAAACGTGATAATAGAAATGATGGCGTGTCGATTCAGAAAATGGGTGGACGGTTAGATGAATCTACTATGACGGCAGAATATAAGATAAGGGTTACTGCGAAAGGTCCACAGACAAATGTTAGGGCTACAGATAAAATGGGAAGTAATCTGGAATTAGATGGAGAGCCTACTTATTGGGAAGATGAAAATTGTACTATTCCTTATACAGGCAGTGCACCGACAAAAAGTGACACAGCGGATGGTTTTGAGATTACGGTGCCAGCATTGGAAGACAAAACCATATTTGTGAAATATAAAGTGAAATTGAAAGATGAGAAAGCACTGGTATATGATAGTTGGGATGATAAAGCTGGTGTAAGTAATTCGGCATCAGTTAGTAGTGATACTACGACAGATGGTGGAACATCGTGGAAAAATTTGGAATATACCAAAAGAGTTGTTGAAAAATGGGTTAGCAAAGATCACACGGTGAGTACAGATCAGTCAAAGATCACCTGGAAAGTTACAGTGAATCCGAATGGATATAATATTGCAGGCGCTAAGATCAAAGATATATTAGGGACGGAAGAACATCATGTTGGACCATATATTAATGGTACATTATCGTCCACACCGGCACTTCCGGGTAATCCTACATGGTCAGATTTACAAAACGGATATACTTTTCCGGCGGGAACGGATAATAATACATATACGATTACCTATGATACAGAGATGGGAGATGTGTCAACGACAGAACAATATACAAAGTCTAATACGATTCAGATCAATCCATATGGCAATACATATGATATGTCGAAGACAGATTATTGTACAATTGGATCCAACCATGAATATATTAAAAAAGTATGTGATACAACAGGCAATAGCAGTACTGATGTGGAATGGACAATTACAGTAAAGGTTCCGAAGGGCGGAAGTAGCAGTGACATGAGAGTGACGGATACGATTCCGGCAGGTATGACCTGTACAGCGTCAGATATTACAATTAATAGAGTTACAGGTATCACTCCATCGGTAGCAGGGAATACGATTACGATTCCATTTGGTGCTGTTGCGGAGGGAACATATACAATTAAAGTAAAAACGCATATAGATTCTGTTCCTGCGAAGGATACAACATATCCGAATACAGCAACCTACATAGATGGTACGGTTCATAAAAATTCGTCGGCAGATTATACATATAAGCCGGAACAATATTTGAAAAAAGAAACGGCTAATAGATCGGATTTTCCATGGGATTATAGTACCGGTATCAATTGGAAGCTGATCGTATCTGCTTTACCTGCGGATACGACAACGTCAATAATAGAAGATACACTTCCGGGTAATTTGAAATATAAGAATGATTCCTTGAAAGTTTATGAAACAGACGATTGGTCGAGTGCAGAGAATAGTGCGTTAACGAATTCAATTCATGTTACGACAAGTAGTAATAAAATATACTTTGAAATAACAGGGGATGCGTTAACACATATTAAGACGGCGGGAAAGCAGCTTTGTCTGTTCTATACAACAGATTATGTGGATCTTAATCAGGCAATGACATCACAGGATTATGTCAATAAAGCATTCATTAAGGTAAATGATAGAGTTTGTCCGGAAGTACCGGCTACGGCACAATGGAAACAATTAAAGAAGGATAGTATTATTGATAAGACCGGGCAATATGATGCAACAACAGCACCGAATGTAAAATATACAATTACTGTAAATGAGAATGCTTTAGATCTGGATGCAGCGAGTGATCAATTGCTGCTAAAAGATGTTATGGGTTCTGCAATTGAGTATTATCCGGGAAGTATGAAGATAGATGGTGTCACAGCAACGTCGCAGCAGGTTAGTTATGATGCATCAACTCGAACGTTGGAGGTTAAGGTACCGGATAGTAAAAAGGTAGTGATTACCTACATGGGAACAATCACTTTGGATGTAGGAGCGGCATTAACGGATGCGAATTGTGTAAATAGTTGTTCGTTATCGGGTGTCGGTGATGCAGGAACGGATAAATATCGTCCAAGTGCTACGGCGGTTATAAAGAGTGCTGGTTCATCAACGTCCAATGGTGTTGTTATTCATATTGTGAAGCATAAAAAAGGTGAAACAACGAATTATCTGCCGGGCGCAGAGTTTACATGTAGTGAAATGGCTTACAATGCAACGACGGGAGTTGTAGGAACTGCAATCACGTCACAAACGGTAGCTTCTAATACAGTTGGAAAAGCATCGTTCTCTAATTTGTATCGGGCAAAATTATATAGAATCGTTGAAACTAAGGCACCAGCTAACTATAAAATCGATACGACACCAAGATATTTTCTGTTTAAAGAAACGGGAAATACCGGTACATATCCATCCAATGTTTTTGAAAATGGTGTAAGCTATCCGGTTCATTTGGAAGAAGCAGTTACAACAAGCTATACTTATTCCTTCCCGAATGAGGCGATAACATCCCATCCGGTACAGATCAGTAAAGTGGATATCACAAGCTCAAAGGAGCTTGCCGGAGCAAGTTTGAAGATTACGGACAAGGCAACCGGGGCAGCAGTGGCTACATGGACTTCCGGTAGTGATAAGGATGCAGTGGGTAATCTTATCCCTCATACCATAACGCTTGCAGAGGGAACCTATATCTTGACAGAAACAAAGGCACCGGCAGATTACAAGGTAGCAGATCCGATTGAATTTACAGTTGCCGGTGATGGTACTGTGACTTCTACAACAGCAGGAGCAGCCTCCGGAACGAAAGTCACAATGAAGGATGCAACAATAGACAAAGGTAAGTTGAAGATCACAAAGACGATCAGCGGTACGGTAACGAAGGAACAGGCGGAGGCTTCTGTACAATTTACGGTGGTGGACAATTCCGATCAGCATGTAGTAGGAACATATCAATTATCTGATTTTACATATGATGCAACGAATAAGATCTGGACCAAAGAATTGAATTGTAATGTAGGAGGATATACGGTAACAGAAACGGTAACGGCAATTGGTGGTTATATGTTGTCAAAGGTAAGTTATGTGATTGATTCTGCGGCAGCACAAGATGGAGAAGTCGCAACAGCAAACGTTACGAAAGGCACAACAACAACCGTTGCATATACCAATACATATGATCCTGCTGCTCATTCTGTGGATATCAGTAAAGTGGATGCGGCAAAAGGTGAGGAGATTGCAGGAGCAGAGCTGACGATTACAGATAAGACAAGTAATCTGGTTGTAGCAAAATGGACTTCGGGTGATAAGAAGGATGTAGCGGGTAATGTGATACCTTATACCGTAACGCTTGCTGCAGGCACTTATACTTTGACAGAGACAAAAGCACCGACAGGCTATGAAGTAGCAGATCCGATTGATTTTACAGTAGGAAATGACGGTAAGGTTACATCGACTACACATGCATCCAACATTGTTGGTGTCAACAAGGTGGTTATGAAAGATGTCAAAGAAAAACCGGGTACATTGAAGCTTACGAAGACGGTGGCAGGAACCGTATCAAAGGAAGATGCGGAAAAGACGATTCAATTTAAGGTTACAGATGCAGCGGGAACGGAAGTGGCGACCTACAAATTATCTGAGTTTACCTATGATACAGCAAGCAAAACGTGGACAAAGACATTAGATTGTACAGCAGGTAAATATACAGTTACAGAAACAGTTACGGATGTAACCGGATATACATTGACAAGTGTTACCTACACAATTGACAGTGGGGCGGCAACTACGGGAAAAGCAGCAGATGTTACGCTTGTGAAAGGGAATGTACAACGGTTGCATTTAAGAACAGTTATCAGGAGTCGCCTACCACGACAGAAGCAACCACAACTACAACAGAGACGGCGACCGAGGTGACGACGGAAACGGAAGCAACAACGGAGGTCACAACCGAAGTAACGACAGAGCAGATTACAACGGACGAAGATAAGACAGAGGTTGATACGCACAGCAAAGAGACAACCGGTAAGAAGACCAGGAGCAAGAAGACAGGTGACACGGCACCGATCGCAGCAACAGGCGGTATGTTGTTGATCTCGTTAGTTGGATTAGGAGTTCTTTATCGGAAGAAAAAGAAGAATGATTAGTTGGATAATAAGAAGGTTTACAAGAAGTGGAAGAAGCAGGTTGCAAAGAATCGGGAATACAATTGTGGTGGAAAGTATAATAGTTCTGATGAATTATTGATCTTATCTACTTGTGAGTATTCAAAGGAGAATGGAAGACTTGCGATCCTCTGTAAACAGGTAAAATGCAAGAAGAATAAGTAATAATTACGGATTAACAACCGAAGTTAAGATATCTGCAAATTGTATTAAATAACTCGGAACAGTCATAGAAGAACACCCCGATCATCACGGGAATGTGATGGTCAGGGTGTTCTTCATATTATCATTATGTGTGGAATCCAGAGTTCCGTAAAAGACCTCTGAATGTACAAAAGAAAGTGTCGTGCCCTCTACCAGTGAACTTTGTACATAATACGGAAGTGTTACGCGTGTTCCGGCTGGAAAAAAGGTGCTTGTATCCAGAATGTCGTAAGAATCAATGTCAGAATAATAATCCAAAGGTTCTAGTTTGCAGAATATGCTGTCGTCGTCATTGGAATAGAAGCAAGGATATCGATAAGATGGTTTTGTGTATAAGTTATCAATCTGGATCATTACTTTATAACAATCGTCATTGCTGAACTCGGAACCTGCCTGTAAGTCGATCGCATGGACGAGTTCCGGTTCGCTTGTAACTTGGAAGGATTGGTTGGTATAGAGCTGGGCTTCGTAGATCTTCTCATTGTAATATGTATACATACTGGGAATCTCGAGCATAAGAGCAATTAAGAGCAGAATATTAATGCCTAGCTTGCCAAAAAGCCATAGTAATAGTTTGGTTATAAAATGAGTAACAACAGATAATCCATTCATTATTCGCTCACCTCCAGGTTATCAATCTGATAAGAGTCTAAAATCTCGTTTGTTTCAGAATTCGTATGCTGAATAAGAAGGCTGGCAATATCATTTTCTTTTACTAAGAAATATACGCAGCCGTTCAAAAATTCAAAATTGGAACCGGTTCCGGTTTCTTCACGCCATTCATAATCTTTGCTGCCATTAGCATTTGCAATGTCATATTCACTGATTGCCTGTAGGTACTGACCGGATTGTGTATGGAGGGAAGGAGTGAAAGAGTGATATCCAAGCGGAGTATAAGGTCTGTTTGTATCTGCTGTGGAATCCGGTGTTCCGGTTTCTTTCATTGTATAGTGAAATGCAACCAGCTGATATCCGTCCGGTATCTGGTAGCAGGTATCCGTTACATTGGATAAGTTGGTAATCGTCAGATCATATTGACTGTTATCTGTGTGAAATGAAATTGTTTCTCCGATATTTGCAGGAGCAGGGGAAATGATTTCAGACAGACTGTATTGTTTTTCTTTTGAACGTATGAGATAGTTCATGCTGAAAAATGGCACTGCAAATACAAGTACAATGGCAGTTAGTAAAACAATGGTAAGTGTGTGATTGGTCTTGAAACGATAGATCCGGGAGTCGTTTTGGGCAGTCCAGGCGGCAGTGTGAATTGCAGCTTCTTCCTTTTCTTCCGTGGCAGGAATAGATTCAAAATAATCCTCTGTCTCCTCTGTATAAGAATCCTCGTCTGGTTCAAAATCAGTTCCGCTGGTGTAGATATCTGTTACATCTTCTGCCGGAGTATCTAACCGGTAATATGTGGAACATTTCGGACAAAGACCTGTGTAGGTATCGTAGTCAAAACGTTTCCCACAATTGTGACATGTTACTTTCATATGTGTTCTCCCTTATTTCAAAATGTATAATGCAATATGTTTTATTATACCGAATCTGGAGGGGAAAAGCTATCGAAAATAATAAAAATATAACCGGAACAGGAAACATTTATTTTCTAATGACAATTATAGATGGATATGCTAATATAGAAATGGAATACATAGAATGAGGGGGATCCTTATGATAGTTGCTATATGTGATGACGAACAGAATTATAGGAAGGTGACGCATGACGAAGTTTTGCGGATTGGAAAGGCTATGGGATGCCATATGGATATACGGGAATATACTAATGGTAATAAGCTGCTGGAGGAAGTAAAGACACAACAGATAGATGTTGTTTTATTGGATATTGATATGCCCGATCTAAGTGGAATGGAAATTGCAAATGAGTTGATGAAACAATTTACTTTTCTTAATATTATTTTTGTTACCAATAAGGAAGAATTAGTATTTCAAAGCCTGAGATATAGACCATTACGTTTTGTTAGAAAAAGTAAAATGGCAGAAGAATTGGAAGAGGCATTGATGGCGGCAAAAGAAAAATTGGAATCAGAGACATTCGTGGTTGCTTTTGGAAAGGACAAAACGAAAGGTACATATAAGATACGGGATATCTGGTATATGGAAAGTGATATGCATTATATTATTATTCATACGACACAAGGGAAAGAGAAAGTTCGTGGAAAGATATCGGAATGCGAAAAACGCCTGAAGGATTACGGCTTTATTCGCACCCATGTGGGATATCTGGTGAATGTTCGATATATAGCATTTTTTGAGTCGGATAGAGTGGTTCTTGATAATGGGGAAAGTGTGCCGGTAAGCAGAAGAAAAGCAGAGATGATACGGGTTCAATATGCGCAGGCAATAGGGAGATTTATTAATGGATATCGTATATGAAATAATGGAAAGAGGTGCAAGTCTGTTGGATTCCGGATGTGCAGTAGTGTTTCTCTGGAGCCTGTTAGGAAGACGCTGCACAGTAAGAAGAAATGCAATATATTATATGATGTTTGTGGTGATTATGATATTGTTATATATTGCACAGGATTGGCCGGATAATATTATAATTCGACCTGTTATTATGATAGGTCTTGAACTGTTATATTGCTATATATATTTAGAAGGAAGCCTGAAAATAAGAATAATATATATTGTGATATATCATTTGATCGTTACGATATCTAATGTGATTACGGTATATGGACTCTATGCGATGCTTTCAGTTGACATGACGATATTACTTCAGCCGGGAAGTTACATAAGAATGTTGGTGCTGGGTGTGAATAAGGCTATGTTGCTCCTGATGTTGATAGCAGTCGTATTATTTATAAAGAGAAAACATGTGGAATATCAGGAATGGCTTATGCCGATGCTTATGTATAGCGTGACGATTGCGGTAGTGACAATATTTGCAGATATAACATTAAAGAAGCAGATAGATGATGATATTATGGTTCGTTTTTTGTTTGTTGCGTTGGGATTATTTATACTATCCATTATAATCAGCGTATGTGCGTATCAGTTGAATCAGCAATATCGTTATAAGATTGACAATATTGTGCTGAATGCCAAATTGTCAGAAGAGAAATATATGCAGGAAAGAATCAATAACATATATGAAGAAAGCCAGATATTAAGACATGATCTAAAACGTTATCTGGTGATGATACAGGGAATGTTAGAGGATGGAGAAGCGGAGTCTGCATTGAAGTATATTGATCAGATTGTTGGGGACAAATTTGAAAGTATACGGTTATATAAAACCAATAGCAGTGTGGTGAATACAGTTTTGAATGAAAAGTCAGATATCTGTAAGAAACGTAATATTATATTTGATGTACAGATTAGCGGGAATGTTCCTGAAGATAAGCAGATTGAATTGGGTATCATATTGTCAAATCTGATTGATAATGCAATAGAAGCGGAAGAGAGAGAGCAGGACAGACGGATCAAAGTGGAATTGTCTGACTACAAGGGAAAATTCATGATTCGGATATGTAATCATATATCAGGTTCAGTCTTGCGGTTGAATCCAATGCTTCACACGAATAAGGCAGACGTTATGCGACATGGATTTGGAATTAAAAGTGTGAAGAAGATGGTGAAGAAAATGGATGGAATTTATTATAATGAGGAGACACAAGATCAATTTATTGTGAATCTCATGGTGTAAAATATACCAAGTATGCCTATATACATACCAAGTATGCCACACCCCTAGAAAAACGAAATAGAATCAGTTATTATACGGACATGGAGGCTGAAATGTGTCGAAAATTGTCATGTATGGTAACTGATTTTTTATTATAAGGTAAAAGGAACATTAGAATATGAATCAGGAAATTGATGTTAAATAGCCAGCTATAGGGAATAGAACTACCCGGGTAATTAATTACATTGAAGTGAAACAATGATATGAAATGCATGTTGTTCTGCGTCAGTGTGATATTCTATCATCCCGTTATAGTGTGTAATAATTTGTTCTACACTTTTTAATCCCAGACCATTTGGAAGAATTTTATGAGGGTGTATTCTTTTTTTAGTGGCGGAATTATATTCAGGGTTGCATATACGACATGAATTAATGATGTTAATATAGGTAAATTCATTCTTTTTGTAAATATTTAACTCAACATAAGAATTCGAAATGTACTGTGCTTCTTCAACGGCATTGTCGAGTAAATTGCAAAGGATTGCTGTAATTTCATGGTCGGATACATTGGATAAACAATTACTGCGTATATCAGTAAAGAAAGCTATTTGTTCCTTGGCACAAAGGGAACGATATTTGTTACATATGGAATTGATTAGTTTGTTGCTACTAAGTTCAACAGGAGCAAGGAGTTGATAGTCTGAAAGAAGATGATCAATATATGATGCTATCTGGTCATTGCAATTATCTTCGTTAAGAGCCAGAATGGATTGAAGATGGTTTTCAATGTCGTGTATGATGAGTTGGTGCTGTTCTTGTTCTTTTAACATGGATTGGTAATATTGAACATATAGTTGTTCCTTTTCATAATCGGACTGTAGAAGAAGTTGTTCTTCTGACTTGTTTAAGGTATAGTGGTAAATCCATGAAGAAGCGATGACTATAGTTAATAGGATCAGAGAATCAATTATAACCCAGATTCTTTGATACATGGATAATTGTATATGTGTATAAAATGTTACCAAAGAATAAAGAATGACTAAAACAAAAAGAGTGATTAGGATTAAGATAATATTTGCCTTATATGTGTAAGTATGTTTATATGTCTGGATACTCTTTAATGTATAAATGATAATGGTTGTCAATAGAAAATAGACAAATTTACAAAGAGGAGCCTGTACAAATAAATTGTAAAAGTTAGATTGTTCAACCCAGAAATTGTTTGAAAACAAAGGAGCGATCATAAGTTCTGCTCCGCTCATGGATGCAACGAGTAATATGTTATGCAATAGAATATTTAAAATGGAAACTTTATATAAAAATATCATAAGCAGAGTATTCAAAATCACAAATAGAAGGGTATTCAAAACAGGTTGCCGGAAAAAGGAACACAGAAACTGAATACTGTATGCAATACCAATATAAAGGCAACGCGTAGCCATAGATGCTTTTGGCTTAAATAATTGGTTACAGTAATATCCGAATATAATTGCTTCAAAAATATATACAATAAAATAACACAAATTAATCGTCATATATTTTACCTCGTACTTTCTATGTAGGTAATATGTGCTTTGCGGAATTGAGAGTATTTTCTTGTGGACAGATAAGCGGTACACATTCCGTGTTCTAATTCAATAGTATCTTTATCAAAATGAGTGACATGTTCCATGTTGATAATATAACTTCTATGTGATTGGAAAAAAGCAGGACTGTTTAATGTATTTAGCCAATAAGAAAAGGGTTGTACTGCATCAATGACACCAATAGTTGTATGCAGGTATATGTTTCGTCCGGTACGTTGTACCATGAGAATATCTTTTAAAAACATATCTGTAACATTCCCTTTTGACTCAATGGCAATACGCTTGTTATTCGAATAATAATAACGTAATCCATCTGCCAGATTTCTAAATAGACGTTGTTTGTCAATGGGTTTTGATAAGTAACGGAATACATTAATTCTCATAGCATCGTCTAAATATTGTGGATAAGCAGTAACAATAAAAATAAGGGAATATGGATAGTGTTGTTTTATTTTTGTTCCAACATAAATACCATCCGGTCCAGGCATTTCTATATCTAAAAATAAAAAATCGCAATTGCCGGTATCTTCTAATAAAGACAGACCATTAGAATACAGTTCAAATTCAGGAATAGCAATGTTTTGCCTTGCAAAATATTCTTGAATATAGCGTTTTAGCAAATTACGAGTAATATCATCATCATCACATATAAGAATACGCATAATTTCCTCCTGATAATTAAGATGATTAGATTATACATAATTAAATAGGTAACTGCAATGCCGGACGCATGAAATGACAAAAAATGGACAGTTTTGCGGGTGACTTTGATTAGGAGATTATTAAAATACACTTATATATTCTTGCATATAGAGAATTTGAATCCACTTAAAATGCAATTTTCGAGAAAACGTGTCGAAACTGCCCGTTTTCTGTCATTTCGTGCAAATGGGGTTGTATAAGATTGCTTATAAAGGTATCATTCTACATATTGTATATCCGTTATTCCATTAATTATAGTAGCTATTTTTTCTATTTATCTACATGGGATAGTTCAATATTTTATGTTAATAGTACCGTTTAAGATTTTGAGGCAATATAGCGGGGGATATCATGCGCCAAAGGCATGGATATGTATGGTGTTTTCTACGATATTACTTGTGATTAGTGTATATTTTGTAAAAGTGATACATATGGATTTGGATTATTATATTATTGAAGCAATTGCATGCTTTATTATTATAAAAAATAGTCCAATAGAATCAGTAAACAAAAAATTGAGTTCCAATGAAAAAGTGGTATATCACAGAAAGGTAATAATATGCATGATATCGTTTGTGAGTATACAGATGGTAGCAATATGGATTCATTGGAACACGCTTGAAAATGCGATAGCAATCAGCTTTCTATTAGTTGCTATATCACAATTACCATGTATGTTTTCTATTAAGAAACAGAACATTTCAATGTTAGGTGATGATTACTTGTAAAAGTAACATTACCATTCAACCCTAAATATTGACCGCTCGCCCCCAAAAACGTTTACAGCATATTAAATCTGTTACAATGAGATTGAAATAGGGATGGTGGTTGATAGGGGATGATGATTATAAATGAGGGGAGGAAAATGCGATGGAAGATAGTCCGCCAATTAAATAAGGCTTTCTGTTTTCTTAATGAGATAAGATTGCAGAAAGCCCAAAACTAGTGCAAATACGATTATAGCAGTTACTTAAATAATGTACAAGAGAATGGAGAAAATTATATGAAGAAAAAAACAATTGGAAATAAAATTATGGTAGTTATGATGACATTGATGTTGTTATTGACTGGATTAGGAGCATCTAAGAATGTGTTTGCCGCAAACACGGCAGACGTGGATTGGTCGTTTAATCTTAGTGTTGATAGCAGTAAGTTTCATTATGTTAAAGGAAGAGCCAAATGGAATAATTCAAAAATATATATTAACTGGCAAACAGCTTATGGTGGAAATCTAAGCAAATTGACTGTTTCGCCATTTGGTGCAGATTCTGATACGGGTTCGCCCCAAAAGGCAGGAACAGCTTATGGTGGACAAAGAAATTATATTATGAATGGTTGTAATAAGTATTCTGTTACGAATTATGTGCATGAATTAGGTTATGCCTACGCCCGTCCGGGAGTCAAAGCAAATGAAGGTAAAGGAACAGCAAAGGGTGTCTGGAGCCCGGATTGTGCTGGAAATTATAAGGTGTTGCAGTAACAACTTTTTTTGAAGGAGGCATTTATGAAGAAGAAAATAATACCAATAGTTCTTTTAATCATGGCTGTGATTGTGATATATGGTGTTGGCAGTATCCGAAAAAAGGTTGTGCAACAAAAAGATGCTTTTTCGGAAAGTGTTTCCCAGACCGAGGATGGCAGATCAGATGATCTGTCATCTTCGGAAGAAAAGGAACTGATGGATATTGTTGCAGCGGATCAGAAGAAGGCAGAAGAGGGCAATATATTTCCAATGGGAGATTATCAGGTGTTCGGTGGATTTGGATATAAGGTTTTGGATTTCCATATGTATGATTCTTATGAGGAACTGGTGCAGAATGTTGAAGGATACGATGTGAAGAACGAGAGACTTTCTCCGAACGATGAAGGTACGGATATTTACAGTTATGCTTATGTGAAGATTCAGATTACGAATGATGCGGTAGCTGCAAAAAGAAAATATCAACGGGCACCAGGGATCATACTTGCTCCAAATGGAAATGCAGTTATTGATTCGAAACCGGATTTCATGTTTGACAGCGGAGGAGAACCTTTTTATGTGGCAGGAGGTGGAGATCGTGAAATGAAGCCGGGAGAAACGATAACGTTACAGTGGGCATTTGAATGTTGCTACTGTGATGATACAACAGGTGAACACTATCGTATTGAAGATGTAACTTCGAGTACAGAATATTATTTGGAACTAGAAGGAGAAATGACATCAGAATATTACCCGCATAAGTTAAAAGACAATAAATATTGCATTTATTTTAAATGTGAGCCACAAAAAGGAGAACAAGAAGGGGAAAAGTCAAAATGAAAAATAAAAGATGTTTGATCCTTAGGGACAGCATTGTATTGTTAATCATGATTATGATCTGTATAAGGATTGTATATGTCAATACGCATGTAAGAATGCCGGAGGTTCATTCGGTTACACAAGGGGAACCATTGGAGTATAGAGGAAATGAATACCGGATTCAGAAAGTAAATTTGTGGAAGTATACAGATTATTATGAAACAAATTCAAACCTGGAACAATATATGGATGCGGATGAAATGGAAAAATGCAGGGTGATAGAGGTCGAGTTTCAGATCGATCGTAAGGAAGAAGATAATGTATTTGATCCCAATATCTCAATTCAGTGCGCGTATGATTGTCAGGGAATTGATCCGTTCTGGTTTTCGGAACTGAATCAGGGCCTGGTTAATGGAGATTTTCATTCAGGAGATGTTGTAGTCCTGTCATATGTAATATATCAGGAAAATCTTACCCGGCAGCAATGGCAGCAGGTAGTGGACGGAAAGATGCCATATACATTGATTTTTAGTTCTTATCCGATTAAGAATCAGATGCAGATTACGGATGTAGAGAAGGTGGGATTAGATGCAGAAGAATAGAATGCAAAGACAGGTCTGGAAAGTAGAAATTAAAAAAGCATTACGGTCAAAAGGGTTTCAGGTTGCAATTATAATCGGAATTCTGATATGTATATTGCAGATGGTATGGGTATATCGAAATACCTATGCGGTGAATGAATCGGAGTATCAGCATGTAATGACGTTGTCGGAGAAAGATGAGGGATATGGCACCTGGTTTGAAATGGGAATTTTGGAAGGATGGCTGGGATGTGAGGTATATTCTCCGTATAATCAGTTGTATTTCATTATTTTTCCGTTGTTGGCAGCGATGTCGTATGGATTGTCTTATTATAATGAGTGGGAATCCGGATATGCGGGACAAATGCTGATTCGTTGCGGAAGAAAGACCTATCAAAATGCCAAGTTTGGAGCTGTTTTTATAAGTGGTGGACTGGCAGTGACAATACCATTGCTGCTTCATCTTATAGGAACAGCATGTTATTTACCGGCAATAGGAGTAGAACCGATATCGCGGCAGGCAATGGTTGCAAATCGGGATATATGGTCAGGATTGTATTATGAAGCTCCCGTACTATATGCGTTGTGTTACACCGGAGTAGATTTTGTGTATGGAGGAATCTTTGCTTGTATGACATTGGCAGGATCTAAGTGGTTTTCAAATCGGTTTGCGGCGGTGTTGTTTCCGATGGTTGTATATTGTACCTGTTGGTTTGGATTGACAAGTCTGGTTCCGGAATGGAATCTGTATAATGTGATGATACATATCAATCCGGCGCAGACTTACGGAACAGATCAATTAGCAGTGTTATCTTTTATAACGGGAGTTCTGCTTATATGTATTGTGGCAGTTTTCAAGATAAGTAACCGGCGGCGTGATATAACGGAATAAGGGAGATAAATATGCAGATACAAATAGAACATTTAACAAAGAAAATTAAGGAAGTTACGGTATTAGATGATATTACATATTCTTTTCAGGGAGGTCAGATCTATGGATTAAGTGGGAAAAATGGTTGTGGCAAAACGATGCTGATGCGCTCAATTGCCGGACTGATTTATCCGACAAGTGGAAAGATTATGATTGATGGAGAGATACTTGGAAAAGATATATCCTTTCCTAAGAGTATGGGGTTATTGATAGAAAATCCTGTGTTTTTAAGAGATTATACGGGTTTTGAAAATTTGCGGTTGTTGGCAGGGATACAGGGTGGAATATCGGATGATGAGATACGGGAAGTGTTGGATAAAGTAGGATTGCTGCCGGATGATAAAAGAAAGTATTATAAATATTCCCTGGGAATGAGACAGCGGTTGGGGATTGCGGCCGCCATCATGGGAGAACCGGACGTAATTTTGTTAGATGAGCCGATAAATGCGATTGATGTAGATGGAGTAGAAGAGATACGGGATACCATCCGGAATCTGGTTGATGAGAACCGGATTATCATTATTGCGTGTCATGACAAAGAAGAAATGGATTATATGGCGGACACCGTGATTCGTATGGCGGAAGGGCGTATTTGGGAAGGTGAGAGTGTATGAAGTGGCTGCGTTTTCTAAATTATGACATAGAAGAGGGGCTTTTTCGTTTTTGGAAACGGTATCTTTTGGTGATCTTGTTAGGGGTTATTGTGTGTGCGATCTTCCAAAATTCCATGGATTATTTTATAAAGCTGTATCAGGAAGGTTTTTCCCCATTGGAATATGGAATGAATGCATTCTGGGGTAGATATCCATATCATTATGATCCGGATGTTTTAGACAGCTTTCAGGTTCCTTTTTCCTGGATCATGGAATATTTACTGCTTGCGTATTGCATCGGAAGTTATGTGGCAGAGGATATGCAGGGGTTGGGAATCCAACTGATGACAAAGAGTGGGCAGCGTTTTATCTGGTGGATGTCAAAGTGTATCTGGTGTATTGTGGTAAATTTAGTATATTTTGGACTGATATGGGGCGTAAACATGGCATTTTCCTGGATCATGATAGGAGATGTACATATCGTAAAACATGAGATGCTGTTAGAAGCCTGCTATGGAAGAGAGGTTGTGCAGACACCTGTTGCACAATTGTTGTGCATGACCTTGTTGTTACCTGTTTTGGTTGGCATCGTGCAATCTTTGTTTCAGATAATTTTGTCTATTCAAATTGGAAGTATCCCTTCATTGGTTGTAACATCCGGCATTTTAGTAGTGTCGACTTACTATTCAAATCGCTTTCTGGTACATGGATATGCGATGGTAACCAGATATTATACGGATGATATGTATCCGGATTATGTTCCGTTGGATCGTCAATTTGCTTTGGTCTATTTAGCTGTATGTATGTTGTTCTTAATTGGAGCCGGATACAAGGTCATTCGGAAAAAGGATATATTGGGATAATCAGAATGATTATAATAAAGGATAAGAAAGCCAGCTATAGGAATTGCCTATAGCTGGCTATTTGAATTTCCTAGTGGACAAGTAGGAAATACCGTGGTAGTATAAACCTTGTAAACAGGTAGGAAATAAGAAATGGAGAGTGAAAACTATGAGATTCGTGAAATTCAATGATCGTGTAGCACTGTATCATTCGATGTGCAGGTGTTGCAGCAAGTAAGAATACAATAGTGAATTAAGGAAACATTTAATAATAAAAATACAGAGTGGCAGGACCACAGAAAGAGGTACGATTATGAGTAAGAAATCATATGCAGAAAGAAATTTAAAGTTTGAGACATTACAGTTACATGTAGGACAGGAACAGCCGGATCCGGTAACAGATGCAAGAGCAGTTCCAATTTATCTGACATCTTCTTATGTATTCCATAACAGCCAGCATGCAGCGGATCGTTTTGGTCTTCGTGATGCAGGTAACATTTATGGAAGATTGACAAACCCGACAGAAGATATCTTCGAGCAGAGAATCGCAGCATTAGAGGGTGGTGTAGCAGCCTTAGCAGTTGGTTCCGGTGCAGCGGCATTGACATATGCTTTACAGGGTGTTGCTCATGCAGGCGATCATATTGTAGCAGCAAAGAACATTTACGGTGGTACATATAACCTGTTAGCCCATACACTTCCAGATTACGGAATTGAAGCAACATTTGTAGATCCGTTTGATTATGATGCGATTAAGGCAGCAATCAGGGACAATACAAAAGCAATTGAGATTGAGACATTAGGTAATCCGAATTCAGAAGTTGTGGATATCGAGAAGATTGCAAACATCGCACATGAAGCAGGCATTCCATTGATTGTAGATAATACATTCGCTACACCTTATCTGGTTCGTCCAATTGAGTATGGTGCAGATATCGTAGTACATTCTGCAACTAAGTTTATTGGTGGACACGGAACAACAATCGGTGGTGTTATCATTGATAGTGGTAAATTCGACTGGACAGCAAGTGATAAGTTCCCATGGCTGACAGAGCCAAACGTATCTTACCATGGAGTTTCCTTTGCAAAGGATTGCGCTCCGGCAGCATTTGTTACATATATTCGTGCAATCCTGCTTCGTGATACAGGGGCAACAATATCACCGGTACATTCTTTCATATTTCTTCAAGGCTTGGAGACATTATCTCTTCGTGTAGAGCGTCATGTAGAAAATGCATTAAAGGTTGTACAGTATCTGAAAGACCAGCCATTAGTAGAGAAGGTCAATCATCCGTCTATCTCAACAGATCCGGAGCAGCAGGCACTTTATAAGAAGTATTTTCCAAATGGTGGAGGTTCTATCTTCACATTTGAGATCAAAGGGGATGCGAAGAAAGCACAGCAGTTTATTGATGAGTTAGAGTTATTCTCACTGCTTGCCAACGTTGCAGACGTGAAGTCATTAGCAATCCATCCGGCATCTACCACACATTCAGAGTGCAACGAAGCAGAGTTGTTAGATCAGGGTATTAAGCCAAATACCATTCGTCTTTCAATCGGAACAGAGAACATTGACGATATCATTGAGGATCTTGATGAGGCATTTAAGGCAATTCAGTAAATAGAATAGATCTTCCCGGGTATATTAATTATAATTGCGAAATGAAAAAGGGTTACCAGATTACAGGTAACCTTTTTTCGACGTTACGTGGTATGGTTGTAGGTGACGAATACAGGTTTGTGTGGTATGATGATTAGCAGTTCATAATAAGGCAGATATGTTAGAGGAGTATATATGTTAGATCAGTTTTCGAGAACACAGTTATTATTAGGAAAAGAAGCAATGGATCGGTTGGCACAGGCCAGAGTTGCCGTGTTTGGAATCGGTGGTGTAGGTGGATATGTAGTGGAAGCACTTGTGCGGAGTGGAGTTGGCGCGATCGATCTGATCGATGATGACAAGGTATGTCTGACCAATCTCAACCGGCAGATCATTGCAACGAGAAAGACGATCGGAAAATACAAAACGGAAGTCATGAAAGAACGGATTCTGGATATTAATCCGGATTGTAAGGTGGAAGTGCATAATTGTTTTTATCTTCCGGAGAATAAAGATGAGTTTGATTTTACGGCATATTCGTATGTCGTAGATGCGGTGGATACAGTGACCGCAAAGATTCAGCTTGTGATGCAGGCACAAGAGACGAACACGCCGATCATTAGTAGTATGGGAGCAGGCAATAAGCTTAATCCGGCAGAATTTGAGGTGGCAGATATCTATAAGACTTCCGTGTGCCCGCTTGCAAAGGTAATGCGCCGGGAATTGAAGAAACGTGGTGTCAGGAAGTTAAAGGTGGTATATTCGAAGGAGAAAGCCATCCGCCCGATTGAAGATGAGTCGATCAGCTGCCGGAATCAATGTGTATGTCCGCCGGGAGCAGCGAGAACCTGTAATGAACGGCGGGATATTCCGGGATCGACCGCATTTGTGCCGGCAGTTGCAGGTCTTATCATTGCATCAGAAGTGATCAAAGATCTTGGCGGTGTACAGGCTCGATAATTACGGTATGGATCGCGTCAGGCAGAAAAAAGTCAGTGGTATGAATGAATCAGTGTTTACAGGAGATCATGCAGGAAGGAATATAAGATATGTTCAGGAAGAAGATTGAGGAGATAGAACAGGATAAGCGGGACAAACAGATCATTGATCTGAGAAGCCCGGAAGAATATGAGAAAGACACATATCCGGGGGCTATGAATCTGTTCTGGGAAGAATTAGAAGAACACAGGGATGAGATTGCGAAGGACAGGCCGGTCTATCTCATTTGTTATACCGGACAGAAGAGTGATGAGATAGCGGAGAATCTGGCTGAACAGGGATATGAGGCATATAGTATTCAGAATGGTTTTCATGCTTATCTGCGGTTAAAATTACAACGTATGATGGAACAGGGCGAAGAGCCGGAGATCAACTGTAAGTATGTGGAACGCAGTATTGTCAAACGGTTCCGCAAAGAGATCTGGCGTCCATTTGTAAAAGGAATCAATGAATATGATATGATTCAGGATGGTGACCGGATTGCGGTCTGTATCTCCGGTGGCAAGGATTCCATGCTGATGGCAAAGCTGTTTCAGGAGTTGGAACGGCATGGAAAGAAGAACTTTGAGGTGGAATATCTGGTCATGAATCCCGGCTATAATGATATCAATTATCAGACGATATTAGATAATGCCAGGTTCTTAGAGGTGCCGATCACCGTGTTTGAATCCGATATCTTTGATACAGTGGCAAAGGATGATATTGGAGGTTCGCCATGTTATCTGTGTGCAAGAATGCGCCGGGGACATCTCTATAGCCAGGCACAAAAGTTAGGTTGTAACAAGATTGCATTAGGACATCATTTTGATGATGTAATAGAAACGATCGTTATGGGTATGCTATATGGAGGACAGATTCAGACAATGATGCCGAAGATTCACAGTACGAATTTTGAGGGCATGGAATTGATCCGTCCGATGTATCTGATCAGAGAGGATGATATCAAACACTGGCGTGATTATAACAAACTGCATTTTATTCAGTGTGCATGCCGGTTTACCGAAAGCTGTGCATCCTGCGGAGGAACGGAAAAGGGTTCGAAGCGTGCAGAGATCAAAGAGCTGATTAAGATGCTCAGCGAACGGAGTGATGTGATTGAGAAGAATATCTTCCGAAGCGTGGAAAATGTGAATCTGAATACGATTATTGCGTATAAGAAGGATGGCGTGAAACATCATTTTCTGGATGAATACTAATGGAGGTAAGAGATGGTAGATATTATAATAGTAGGAAGCGGTCCGGCAGGAATGTCGGCTGCGGTATATGGAAAAAGGGCTGGTCTGTCGGTACTTGTGATCGAGAAAGTATATTACGGAACCGGTCAGGTAGCAGAGAGTAGCCATGTAGACAATTATCTGGGAATACCGGGTATTAACGGATATGAACTTGGCGAGAAGTTCCGTTCCCATGCGGAAGGCCTGGGTGTGGAATTTAAGGATGGCGAAGTGATCCGGTTTGAGAAAGCAGCCGATCGCTGGTATGTACATTTGAAAAATGGTCAGACATTAGAGAGCAAGACGGTGGTATATGCAGCGGGAGCTGCGCACAGACACTTAGGTGTACCGGGAGAAGAAGAATTTTCCGGCAAGGGTGTTTCCTACTGCGCAACATGTGATGGTGCATTTTTCAAAGGAAAAGATGTTGCAGTAGTTGGTGGTGGCAATACCGCTATGGATGATGCTATCTATCTAGCGGATATCTGTAATAAAGTGTATCTCGTACACCGAAGGGATGTGTTCCGTGGAGATGCGACAACATTGACTAAGCTGAAAGAGACAGAGAATATTGAACTGGTCGTTCCTGCAAAGGTGCAAGAGGTGAAAGGCGAGCAGGTTGTGACGGCGTTGCAGTTAGAGGATGGCAGATCATTGGAGGTATCCGGTGTATTTGTGGCGGTTGGCATGCAGCCTGCAACGAGTATGTTACAGGGTATTGTTCTTATGGATGACAATGGTTATATTATTGCAGATGAGACAGGCAAGACCTCAGCAGCGGGCTTCTTTGCAGCGGGAGATGTCAGAACGAAAGAACTTCGGCAGATTATTACGGCAGTTGCAGATGGCGCCAATGCAGCCACTTCTGCGGAGAGATATATTCGGTTGTAGATGGGAAAAGAGATTATTTGAGATAAAATAATCTCTTTTTTTTGTATTGAGAATAAAAAAAGAAACGAGCAAGCCGCTTGAGCAAAACTGTACGGTCGAAAAACTCATTTCTTATAGGATATGCTTTATCATATTAAATATATTGAGTCAAATAGATTTTAATGAAACATATTTCTTTTTCTTGACATGTTGGTTAGCCGAGACTAACATTAGGTATAACAATATAATTTATGAGGATATAGGAGAGGAAAATATGATAGTAAAGAAATTGGATGAGCAGAAGGTTGGCAAGATTGGCCATGCATTTGGATATTATGATTACGGAAAGGAAAAAGGTCTGGTATCCTGTTATCGCAGTCAGGAAGCAGCAGCAGTCTATATTAACGGGTATGTCCGAATGGCGGTAAAAGCAGGCATGCTTCATACAACGAGTGAGAAAGGAGAAGCCTATATTGCCTATAAGGTTCCGGGACAGAAGATAAGTTTTTCTGCTGGAATGGAATTAGTGAAGGCGTTTTTTCAATCTATGAGTTTATCAGAAATGGTGCATTTCTTTCGAGCTATGTCTCAAGGTGGTGTAGGGCTGCAAAGCCGGATGGATAAGGAGAAGAAACCATATATCTTTGTTGGTCTGGTCTGTGTGACAGAAGAGTATCAGAGACAGGGGTATATGAGAAAAGTCATGGAGATGGCTTTTGCCGAAGGCAACCGGCTTCAGATTCCGGTCATTTTGGATACGGATGCACAATCAAAGTGTGATAAATATATGCATCTTGGTATGCAGTTGGCAGGAACAAGGGATTGTGGAGAACATGGCAAATTATATGATCTGATCAAATATCCGGATGCACCACAGGGAGAATAGTATGCGATAGGAAATGCAGATGAGAATACGACAGGGTGTTTTTAATACTCAGCTTTTTATATTTTTTTACTTGCAATATACCCTATGGGGGTATATAATGACGACTATAGATATGAAGTTTGTTATGAAAGGTATAGGGTTATGGAGAACGCAGATAATAAGGAACAGGAACCATGTCCAAAGTGTTGTTGTGAGAGAACAACGGAACGTTCGGAGAAGGAGTATAAGGATCTGATTCATCGTCTGAACCGAATCGAAGGACAGATTCGTGGCATCAAAGGAATGGTGGAGAAGGATTGCTATTGTGCAGATATTTTAGTTCAGGTTGCGGCAGCAAACGCAGCACTCAATAGCTTTAATAAGGTGTTGCTGGCTAATCATATCAAAGGCTGTGTGACCCGCGATATCAAAGAGGGGAAGGAAGAGACAGTGGACGAATTGGTGAAGCTGTTGCAGAAGTTAATGAAATAGAGAAAGAAGGATAACACGATGCAACAATATACAGTGACAGGAATGAGTTGTGCAGCATGTAGTGCCCGTGTAGAGAAAGCTGTATCGAAGGTGGATGGAGTTACTTCCTGCTCTGTCAGTCTGTTGACCAACTCAATGGGCGTGGAAGGCAGCGCAAGTGACAGTACAATTATCAAAGCAGTAGAGGAGGCAGGATATGGTGCTTCGGTGAAAGGCAGTTTGGCGAGTACAGAAGCTGGTCATACAGATGCAGAGGATGCATTGGCAGATAAGACAACGCCTGTTCTTAAGAAGAGACTGATCTGGTCAGTAGGATTTCTGCTGATACTTATGTATTTTTCTATGGGTCATATGATGTGGAATTGGCCATTGCCGTCCTTTTTAGAAGGAAATCATGTGGCAATGGGATTATTACAGATGCTGCTTACGATCATTATTATGGTGATCAATCAGAAGTTCTTTATCAGCGGTGTGAAAGGTCTGATCCACCGTGCGCCAAACATGGATACGTTAGTTGCCCTTGGCGCAGGTGCAGCATTTGGTTACAGTACCTATGCTTTATTTGCCATGACAGGAGCACAGGTGCGGGGTGACATGGATGCCGTCATGATGTATATGCATGAATTCTATTTTGAGTCGGCAGCGATGATCCTTACCCTGATCACGGTTGGTAAGATGTTAGAAGCAAGGTCGAAGGGTAAGACAACCGATGCCCTGAAGGGATTGATGCAGTTAGCACCGAAGAAAGCAACATTGTTAGTAGACGGCGTGGAACAGATCGTGGATATCGATCAGGTGAAGAAAGGCGATCATTTTGTCGTACGTCCGGGTGAGAATATACCCGTGGATGGTATCATTATAGAGGGAAATAGTGCGGTAAATGAGGCGGCGTTGACAGGAGAGAGTGTGCCGGTGGATAAGGCAGCAGGAGACAGCGTATCAGCGGCAACGGTTAATCAGTCCGGTTTTCTTACCTGTGAAGCAACAAGAGTCGGAGAAGATACGACTTTATCCCAGATCATTAAGATGGTGAGTGATGCGGCAGCAACCAAGGCACCGATTGCCAAGGTGGCAGATCAGGTATCCGGTGTGTTTGTTCCGGTAGTTATTACAATTGCCGTGATTACCATTATAGTATGGCTGCTGGTTGGACAGAGTGTTGGATTTGCACTGGCGAGAGGAATTTCCGTATTGGTAATCAGTTGTCCTTGTGCGTTAGGATTAGCGACACCGGTTGCGATTATGGTAGGAAATGGTGTGGGTGCTAAGAATGGTATCCTGTTTAAGACCGCTTCTTCTTTAGAGCAGACCGGAAAGATTCAGATCGTGGCATTGGATAAGACGGGGACGATCACAAATGGAACACCGGAGATCACCGATCTGGTTCCGGCAGAAGGGATATCTGAGCAGGAGTTGTTGACACTGGCATATGTATTAGAGCGTAAGAGTGAGCATCCACTGGCAAGGGCCATTGTCCGGTATGTAGAACAGCAGCCGGATATAATAGAACAGGCAACAGATCTGGAAGTAAAAGAATTTGAAGCCTTGCCGGGAAATGGTCTTTCAGGTAAACTGGATGGTGCAATTCTTTTCGGAGGAAATGCTTCCTTTATCAGTCAGAAGGCAGTCATTGGAGAAGAGATCCGGAGACGGGCAGAATCCTTGTCGGAGGAAGGCAAGACACCGTTATATTTTGCAAAAGATGGCAGGCTGCTTGGTGTGATCGCGGTAGCAGACACGATGAAGGAAGACAGTCCGCAGGCAATTCGGGAACTGAAAAATATGGGAATTCATGTGGTCATGCTGACCGGTGATAACGAGCGGACGGCACAGGCAATCGGAAGATTAGCCGGTGTGGATGAGGTGGTTGCCGGAGTTCTGCCGGAGGGCAAGGAAAGCGTGATCCGGTCCCTCAAAGAAATGGGAAGAACCGCAATGGTAGGAGATGGAATCAATGATGCTCCGGCACTGACCAGAGCAGATACGGGAATTGCGATTGGAGCAGGAACCGATATTGCCATTGATGCCGCGGATGTCGTGCTGATGAAGAGTGAGTTGCGGGATGTACCGGCTGCTATCCGGTTAAGCCGGGCAACGCTCCGTAATATCCATGAGAATCTGTTCTGGGCATTTTTCTACAATGTGGTCGGTATTCCGTTAGCGGCCGGTGTGTATATTCATTTACTCAGTTGGCAATTGAATCCGATGTTTGGAGCAGCAGCGATGAGCTTGTCCAGCTTCTGTGTGGTAACGAATGCGCTGCGGCTTAACTGGTGCAAGGTATATGATTCCAAGAGGGATCACAAAATAAAGTCAAAATATGCAATGTCGGTATCTGTGCTCCGTGGAGTACAAGAGGATACAGATGAAGCAAATCATAAGGAGGACATGACAATGGAAAAGACGATGAAGATTGAAGGAATGATGTGTGGTCACTGCGAGGCAGCCGTTAAGAAAGCGTTAGAGGCGCTTGATGGTGTAAACGAGGCGATTGTAAGCCATGAGAAGGGAACTGCAATTGTGAAGTTAAATGCCGATGTGGCTGATGATGTTTTGAAAGAGACAGTCGAAGCAAAAGATTATAAAGTAACAGAAGTGAAATAGTGATATCATTTAAGCTGCAAGGGTGCCGGTGAAAGGCACCCTTGTATTCTTTTGTTTGACAGGGAAGCAAAAAATGATAGTATAAGCAGTAGAGATACATGTTAGGAGGAAAGAGCGTATGACACCGAAACAGACATTTTATGAGAATCAGGCAAAGTCCATCATTCACAAGTTAGAGGCAAGGAAGATGGAAGGATATTATTGTCCGGACAAAGAATCTGCGAAAGCCAAAGTATTAGAGTTGATCGGACCGAATAAGAAGGTTGTAACCTATGGCGGTTCCATGTCACTTGATGAGATCGGAGTGAAAGAAGCGGTCGAGGAAGCCGGACACGATCTGTTACGCCGTGAGAAATATGTGACACCGGAAGAGAAGAGAGAGTGCTTTGCAAAACAGACCCTTGCGGATGTATTCATGATGAGTACGAATGCAATTACATTAGATGGGGAGCTGGTAAATATTGACGGTTCCGGTAACCGGGTTGCCTGTCTGTCATTTGGACCGAATGAAGTGATTGTAGTTGCCGGTATGAACAAAGTGGTTAGCAATGTAGAAGAAGGGATTGCCCGTTCCCGCAATTTTGCTGCACCACCGAATACCGTACGGTTAGGCTGTGATACACCATGTGCAAAGATCGGGCAGTGCGGTAATTGTTTCAATGATACGATCTGCTGTCAGATAGTAGTGACCAGAGCATCCAGAGTGCCGGGAAGAATCAAGGTAATTCTTGTAGGAGAAGAGCTGGGATACTAAAGATAATCAATGTCTAAAAATATTGACATAAATATAGACATGTTGTAAAATGTGTCTACATTTATTTTTAGACAAAGGAGAAACGCTTTGAATTACTATATCTACGCAAAAGATCAGGAAAATGTCTTACTGTTTGAAAACGTTGTGAATATGGTGGTTGATAGAGAGGATTCAGTATATTATTCAACGGAAAGTTCGAGAAGTCATAAGGAGTTAGAAGCAGTCAAGCAGACCTGCAATTATAGTGATGGAATTATTATTTACAAGTTATCTGCACTTGGAGCGACCGATACGGAGATAGATGCACAACTGGAATGGTTTATCCGGCAATCGATCCGTTTGATCATCTGTACGATACCATCCACGTATCAATATGGAATCGAGCAGCCGGTGAATAAGGCAGTGCTTGCTACAATCCGACAGTCGTTATATGGAACAGGTGGTTTGCCATTTCGGGAACACAGACGATCGAATGCCGGGAGAAAGAAGATTGCATTTCCGGATAACTGGGAACAATTGTACAAGGAATGGGAGCAGAAAAAGATATCGTCGAAGCAGTTTATGGAAAGTGCAGGACTGAAGAAAGCAACATTTTATAATCTGCTTGCGGAATATCGTAAGGCTTAGGGGAATAAAATATGTCCCTTGTGATGCGACATAAGACAACGAAAATAGATGATTTGTACGCTGCTTTGTGGTATTATATTTATCATATTGTAATTATTGTTATTTATGCAAATAGATTTGGATAATAACGAAGGGATGGATAGATTGGAAGAAAATGTTAGGAAGCTGGCAAATAATCATTCATGGTAGGAGGTTTTTATAAATGAAACAGGAAATATTAAACGAATTGGACCTTGGCGAAGACCATGAGCGAGAATGTAAGCTGGCAACCAGTGGACTTCCTGAGAGCATATGGGAAACTTATTCTTCTTTTGCAAATACAAATGGTGGTACGATTCTGCTTGGAATTAAGGAACACAGAGATTCTTTTACAGTTGAAGGACTGACAGATAAGCAGATTGTGAAATATCAGAAGGATTTCTGGAGTACATTGAATGACAGAAACAAGGTGTCAAAGAACATTTTGCTGAATCATCATGTCAGACCAGTGGCAGTAGCAGAAAAGAGAATATTAAGAATTGATATTCCTGCGGCAGACAGGCACGATAAGCCAGTTTATATTGGAACAGATCCAATGAAAGGCACTTATAAAAGAGATTATGAAGGTGACTTCCTTTGTACTGCAGAGGCAGTCTGTGCGATGTTTGCAGATCAGAGAGATGTATCTGGGGATGTGGAAGTGCTGGATGAGTTTGGATTGGATGTACTGAATCAAGATACGATAAAAGGTTATAGAATCATTTTTGAACAGCTTCACAGTGGACATCCTTGGAATGCCCTTGAAAATGATGAGTTTCTTATGAAACTAAGGGCAGCAGCGAAGAATAAAAATGGTACATTATCTCCAACGATAGCAGGACTATTATTCTTTGGAGAGGCTTATCATATTACTGAGGTTTTTCCAAATTATTTTCTTGATTATCGTGAGGAATGTGATGATAAAGCGGTACGCTGGTTATTTCGGACACATTCTAACGAAGGTGATTGGAGCGGTAATATATATGACTTTTTCTGCAAGGTGCGTACCAGAATAGACGATGATGTAGCAGTTCCATTTGCTAATAGACGAAATGGATATCGGGTAGATCGGGTGGATGTGCATGATGCATTGGAAGAAGCATTGGCAAATGCACTGGCACATGCCAATTATTATGGCAGACGAGGAATCCTTGTTGTTAAAAAGGGTAAGGAACTTAGTATTTCCAATCCCGGTACTATCAGGGTGACAAAAGAAGAATTTTATGCAGGCGGCAATAGTGATCCACGAAATCCGAATATCTTAAAGATGTTTGGTTTTGTAAATG
>ERZ779865.612-NODE-612-length-30950-cov-2.944748_pt1 | contig 30950 bp, 19 predicted proteins | sample MGYA00433088_ERZ779865 | MGnify/ENA primary metagenome ERZ779865 (study PRJEB29588, sample SAMEA2151703) | human gut metagenome | biome: human gut; feature: human-associated habitat; material: faeces | place: Denmark | collected 2008/2010 ... | reverse complement strand
TCATGGGCAGGGGCTGTTCCACATCCGCCTTGTAGTCGATGAACTCTTCCGGGCGGTAGTATTTTCCGGTGAGCTCGTTGAGGTTTTCGTTGAAATGGGTGAGGAGCCGGATGAGGTAAGTGGGTGTATCGGAACGGAACCAGTAATCACCTAAGGTGTTTTTTTTCATGGCGTTGAGCAGACTGAAAGGATTGTACATATCCGTCATCCGCTTGCTGAAATGATACCCGTCATACTGCCGCTTCAGATGCGCACAGGCAGCTTCATACGTCTCGCCGTTCGCCAAAGCCATCCGCTCAATGTCCGGACGAAGCTCGTCCAGCAACTCCCGCTCGGTGATGCCGCATATCGCGCTGAAGTCATCCCGCATACTGATGTTCTTCAAATTATTCAGCTCACTGAAGATGCTCATCTGGCTGAACTTGCTGATTCCCGTGATAAAGAGGAAACGAAGGTATTGCCCCAATCCCTTGAGAGGACTGAAAAACTTACGCAGTTCATTCCGAAGCTCCTGCTGCAAGGGGATGTTGGAATTACTGTCCAAAAGAGGAGCGTCGTATTCGTCAATCAGGACAACGACCGGCAGACCGGTCTGTTCATACGCACGACGGATCATACCTTGCAGACGAGCAGCAGGAGTCTTTTCCTCCTTTTCCGCCCCATAAACCTTTTCACAACGAAGTAAAAACAGATTCAACTGTTCCTGCAAATCGAACAGGGTAGTATATTTAGTCAGACTGAAATCAATATGGAATACCGGATACACGTTCCAGTCCTTTTCCAGACGCTCCATGGCCAGCCCCTTAAACAAATCTTTTTTCCCTTGAAAGTAAGCCTCAAGAGTGGACACCAACAAGCTTTTCCCAAACCTCCGCGGACGGCTCAGAAAATACACACTGTCCGTGTTAGCCAATCGGTAAACCAGTTCGGTCTTGTCTACATATACACAATTCCGGTTACGCAACTGCTCAAAATTCTGTATACCTATGGGGTATCGTCTGTAATTTTCTTCCATATTCTCATTGTTTTCTAATTCTGCTTATGGGATAGAAACAAAGATAGCTGTTATCCGATAAAACACAAAAACTTTTCATTTGTTTTTAATAAAGCCCCAACAACTTAAACTGGTGATGATAAGGTAAAGAGCCGTTAGAAATATAAAATCATCTCTCTTTTATTGCAGATAATCAAAAAATAAATTACTTTTGTTTCACTTAAAACGAATCAATAAACAACTTAAATAACAGAACAGTATGATAGACGCAAAAACTTGCATCAACGACGCACAAGAGAAAATGGACATGGCCGTTATGTATTTGGAAGAAGCCTTAGCGCACATTCGTGCAGGAAAAGCCAGTACCCGGTTGCTGGACGGCATTCGTGTTGACTCTTATGGAAGCATGGTTCCCATCAGTAATGTAGCTGCCGTGACTACTCCCGATGCACGCAGTATCGCCATCAAGCCATGGGACAAAAGTATGTTCCGTATCATCGAAAAAGCTATCATGGACTCTGATCTGGGCATCACTCCCGAAAACAACGGTGAAATTATCCGTTTGGGTATTCCGCCATTGACAGAGGAACGCCGCAAGCAACTGGCCAAACAATGTAAAGGCGAAGGCGAAACCGCAAAAGTAAGTATACGCAACGCACGCCGTGACGCTATAGACACACTGAAAAAGGCCGTTAAAGAGGGTATGCCCGAAGACGAGCAAAAGAATGCGGAAGCCAAACTTCAGAAAGTACACGATAAATATATCGCGAAGATTGAAGAACTTCTAGCAGAGAAAGATAAAGAAATTATGACGGTTTAATGAAGAACTTAAAATAATGAAGCAATAATAATGAAGAAGGAAGAATTGTCCTGCACAGCCTTGCTTTTGTCCGTGCGATCCAATTCCTCTTTCTTCATTTTTCATTCTTCATTTTAATTTATGAAAGGACTAGTAATAAAAAACACAGGCAGCTGGTATCTTGTCAAAACAGAAGACGGACGTACCATCGAATGCAAGATCAAAGGAAATTTCCGTTTAAAGGGTATTCGGAGTACCAATCCCATTGCTGTAGGAGATTATGTACAAATCATTATCAACAATGAAGGAACCGCCTTCATCAGTGAGATAGAAGACCGCAAGAACTATATCATCCGGCGCGCCTCCAACCTTTCCAAACAATCGCACATACTGGCTGCCAATCTGGATCAATGTATGCTGATTGTTACAATTAATTATCCCGAAACCTCAACTATATTCATTGACCGTTTTCTAGCCACCGCGGAAGCATACCGTGTACCCGTCAAACTGATATTCAATAAGACAGACAGGTATAATGAGGATGATACACGCTATATGGATGCTCTGATAAACCTGTACACATACATCGGTTACCCTTGCTTCAAAGTTTCCGCACTGAACAACATAGGTACAGATGAAGTGAAAAAAGACCTGGAAGGGAAGGTCACTTTGCTTTCCGGCAACTCAGGAGTAGGGAAATCAACATTAATCAACGCCATTTTACCTGAACAAACTTTGAAAACAGGTGAAATATCCGATTACCATAACAAGGGAATGCATACCACAACCTTTTCCGAAATGTTCCCGGTAGACGGCGGCGGATACATCATCGACACTCCGGGTATCAAAGGTTTCGGAACATTCGATATGGAAGAAGAGGAAGTAGGACATTACTTTAAAGAAATATTTGAATATTCCGCTCATTGCAAGTATGGAAACTGCACCCACAGGCACGAGCCCGGATGCGCCGTACGCGATGCAGTGGAGAAACATCTAATCAGCGAGTCACGCTATACTTCTTACCTGAATATGTTGGAAGACAAGGAAGAAGGCAAGTATCGCGCCGCTTACTAAAAACCACAACTTTATGAAAAAACACCTCTTAGCTATTGCACTGTTTGCATTATGCACCACCGGGCTGAATGCCGCTTCTCCTAAAAAAGTAGCTCCTGAAAAAAAAGGAGTAGAAACCATTAACCGTGCCACAGCCGAAGCACATATCGGCTTTTTGGCCTGTGACGAACTGGAAGGACGCGAAGCCGGATGGAAAGGTGGACGCATTGCAGGCAATTATATCATTTCCTGCCTGAAACAGATGGGAATAAAGCCACTGGACGGAGACTATATACAGCCCTTTGACGTGTATCATGCTGAACGGCAAGTGAAAGGGAAACGCTGGCAAGTACATCCCGATTCTATTGCGGAACTGAAAAAAGTGGTATATCAAAAATTGGCATTACGTAATATCTTAGGTAAAATAGAAGGAAAGAATCCAAATGAAATTGTCATTATCGGTGCACATTACGACCACATAGGCTACGATCCGATGCTGGAAGGAGATCAGATTTATAACGGTGCAGATGATAATGCATCAGGCGTTCAAGCCGTATTACAGGTAGCCCGTGCTTTTCTTGCTACCGGCGAGCAGCCGGAACGTACCGTTATCTTCGCCTTTTGGGATGGTGAGGAAAAGGGATTGCTGGGCTCCCGTTATTTCGCCATGAACTATCCGGATATTAAAAAGGTAAAAGGCTATTTGAACTATGACATGATAGGACGTAACAACCGGGAGGACCAGCCCGATTATTTCGTTTACTTCTATACCGCAGCCCATCAGGCCTTCGGTGACTGGCTGAAAAAAGATATTGAAGATTACCGCTTGCAGCTATCTCCTGACTACCGGGCTTGGGACAATCCGGTGGGAGGCAGCGACAACGGCACGTTCGCCAAACTGGGAATACCTATTATATGGTATCACACTGATGCCCATCCCGATTATCACCTTCCGGGAGATGAAACACAGAAAATCAATTGGCTGAAGATAGTCGATATAACCAAAGCCTCTTTCCTTGCGATGTGGAAGCTGGCAAACGAAAAAAAATATTAAAAAAGAACGTGGCGTTTAAACTGAACGCCACGTTTTTTTATCTAATCTTACATTAACGTATTTATTAAACCCATATAGAAAGGCACATGAACAAACGAATCAAATGGGGCATCATTATATTAATCGGAGCCGGCTTGGCCGGACTAGGCATCTATCAATTTACCCCTCACGAAAATGAAGAACTGACAGCCGCCGACGCGTTGCCTAAAGAAAACAAGCAACGCACATTGAAAGTCAATGCACAAGTCATAAAACCACACTTGCTGACAGATGAAATATTGGTGACCGGACGCCTGGTTCCTGACGAAGAAGTGAGTCTGTCTTTTGAAACCTCCGGAAAGATCACCGATATTTTTTTCACAGAAGGCACATTGGTAAAACGAGGAGAATTACTTGCCAAAGTAAACGACCGGCAGTTACAGGCTCAGTTAAAACGTCTGGAAGCACAAATACCTTTAGCCGAAGACCGTGTGTTCCGCCAAAACGCCCTGTTAAAACGAGATGCGGTCAGTAAAGAAGCATACGAACAGGTAAAAACCGAACTTGCCACCCTTAACGCTGATATCGAAAATATCAAAGCCAACATTGACATGACCGAACTCCGCGCACCATTCGACGGTATCATCGGATTGAGGCAGGGCAGTAAGGGAGCATACGCCTCCCCCACCACTGTAGTAGCCAGACTGACCAAAGTGACTCCATTGAAAGTAGAGTTCGCTGTACCGGAACGTTATGCCCGGGAAATAAAAAAAGGGACTAATCTGGAATTCAAAGTAGAAGGAAAACTGGATACCTATCATGCACAGGTTTATGCAACCGAATCCAGTATAGATATGGAAACCCATTCATTGAACATCCGTGCCATCTACCCCAACCGCAACGGCGAACTGCTGGCAGGCAGATATGCAGATATTCAATTAAAACAAAAAGAAATAGAAGACGCGATAGCGATTCCATCCGAAGCGATTGTCCCCGAAATGGGTAAAAATAAAGTATTTGTTTATCGTAGCGGAGTTGCAGACCCTGTAGATGTTATCATAGGTCTTCGTACCGAAGCCGAAGTACAGATTGTACGAGGATTGTCTGTGGGTGATACCATCCTGACATCGGGTACACTGCAATTACGTAAGGGAATGCCTGTGGAACTTCAGGCCATTAACTAACAACTAAAAAAATACTTTTATGAATATTTCCGAACTTAGTATCCGTAGGCCTGTGCTTGCCACCGTGCTTACCATCATCATATTACTTTTCGGACTGATCGGTTACAATACATTGGGAGTCCGCGAATATCCTTCAGTAGATAATCCGATCATCTCTGTTACCTGTAGTTACTCGGGTGCCAATGCCGATGTAATCGAGAATCAGATAACCGAGCCTTTGGAACAAAACATCAACGGTATTCCGGGAATCCGTTCTTTGTCCAGTGTCAGCCAACAAGGGCAATGCCGTATCACAGTGGAATTTGAATTATCCGTCGATTTGGAAACTGCCGCCAATGACGTACGCGACAAAGTGTCCCGCGCACAACGTTACCTGCCACGCGACTGTGACCCTCCTACTGTATCCAAGGCTGATGCCGATGCAACGCCTATCCTGATGGTAGCTATCCAAAGTGACAGCCGCTCTCTGTTGGAACTGAGTGAAATAGCAGACTTGACCGTAAAAGAACAACTGCAAACCATTTCGGATGTAAGCAGCGTATCTATTTGGGGAGAAAAACGTTACTCCATGCGCCTATGGCTCGACCCCACCAAAATGGCAGGATATGGTATTACTCCGGTAGATGTAAAGAACGCGATAACCAATGAAAATATAGAACTCCCCTCGGGCAGCATTGAAGGTAATACCGTAGAATTGACCTTACGCACCATGGGACAAATGCACACCGCTAAAGAATTCAATAACATCATATTAAAAGAAGTAGGCGGAAGAGTGGTCCGTTTCAGCGATATCGGTTACGCCGAACTAGGTCCGGCAGATATCAAGAGTTACATGAAAATGAACGGAGTGCCGATGGTAGGTGTCGTTGTCATTCCACAACCCGGTGCCAACCATATCGAAATCGCCGATGCCGTATACCAGCGTATGGAGCAGATGAAGAAGGACTTGCCCGACGATGTGAAATACAGCTATGGCTTTGACAACACTAAGTTTATCCGCGCTTCCATTGATGAAGTAAAAAGTACGGTGTATGAAGCGTTCGTACTGGTTATCATCATCATTTTCCTGTTCTTGCGCGACTGGCGCGTGACACTGATTCCCTGCATCGTGATTCCGGTTTCATTGATCGGAGCTTTCTTTGTGATGTACATAGCAGGTTTCTCCATCAATGTGCTGACCATGCTGGCGGTGGTATTGTCCGTAGGTTTGGTAGTGGATGACGCCATCGTTATGACAGAAAATATCTATATCCGCATAGAACGAGGTATGCGTCCGTTCGAAGCAGGAATAGAAGGGGCAAAAGAAATTTTCTTCGCTGTTATCTCCACCACTATCACCTTGGTGGCAGTGTTCCTGCCCATCGTATTTATGGAAGGAACCAGCGGACGTCTGTTCCGTGAGTTCAGTTTCGTTGTGGCAGGTTCGGTCGTCATTTCTTCCTTTGCCGCATTAACGTTCACCCCTATGCTGGCAACCAAGCTATTGATAAAACGGGAAAAACAGGGATGGTTCTACCAAAAGACAGAGCCTTTCTTTGAAGGTATGAACCGCATATATGCCCGTTCACTGAACGCTTTTCTTAAAAGACGCATATGGGCAATACCTGTTACAGTGATTATGTTGATAGCCATCGGAGTACTTTGGGTCCAGATACCCGCTGAAATGGCTCCGATGGAAGACCGGTCGCAAATAAGTATCAATACCCGTGCAGCCGAAGGCGCCAGCTATGAATACATCCGTGATTATACGGAAGATATCAACAATCTGGTAGATTCTATTATACCTGATGCCGAATCTGTAACCGCACGTGTTTCCAGTGGCAGTGGAAATATACGTATCACATTGAAAGATATCAAAGATCGTGATTACACCCAGATGGAAGTTGCCGAACGTATCTCACAGGCCATCCGCAACAAGACGAAAGCACGTGCCTTTGTGCAACAACAGTCTTCTTTCGGCGGACGGAGAGGAAGTATGCCCGTACAATATGTACTACAAGCTGTCAGTATAGAAAAACTGGAGAAAGTATTACCGGCTTTTTTAAGCAAAGTATATGATAACCCTACTTTCCAGATGGCGGACGTGGACCTGAAGTTCAGCAGCCCGGAAATGAGAGTGAATATTAACCGTGATAAGGCAGGTACAATGGGAGCCACCGTGCGTGATATAGCCGAAACACTGCAATACGGTCTCAGCGGACAACGTATGGGCTATTTTTATATGAATGGAAAACAATATGAGATTTTGGGTCAGATAAACCGCCAACAACGTAATACACCGGCCAATATCAAATCTATTTACATACGAAGCGACAAAGGGGAAATGATTCAATTGGACAATCTGGTAGAATTTGTAGAATCCGTAGCTCCTCCTAAATTGTACCACTACAACCGTTTTATTTCCGCTACCGTATCTGCCGGACTGGCAGATGGAAAGACCATCGGACAAGGCTTGGAAGAAATGGATAAAATCGCCGCCCAGACTTTGGACGAAACTTTCCGTACCGCCTTGTCGGGAGACTCCAAAGACTATCGGGAAAGTTCATCCAGCCTGATGTTTGCTTTCATTCTGGCATTGATACTTATCTATCTTATTCTGGCGGCACAGTTCGAAAGTTTCAAGGACCCTTTCATCATCATGCTTACCGTTCCTCTGGCCATTGCAGGAGCACTGATTTTCATGTATGCCGGTGGCATTACCATGAACATATTCAGCCAGATCGGTATTATTATGCTGATTGGTCTGGTAGCAAAGAATGGTATCTTGATTGTGGAATTTGCCAATCAGAAACAAGAATCCGGTGAAAACAAGATGCAGGCCATACGGGATGCCGCTTTGCAACGCTTGCGCCCTATTCTCATGACAAGTGCCTCTACCGTATTAGGCTTGATCCCGCTGGCATTCGCAACAGGAGAAGGCGCCAACCAACGTATCGCCATGGGTACGGCTGTTGTGGGAGGAATGTTAGTATCTACTTTCCTGACCATGTATATCGTACCGGCTATTTATAGTTATATATCTACCAACCGAAACGTTAAAACAGAAACTGTATGAAACGAATCATTATAACTTTATGTATCTGTACTGCATGGGTGGCTTCCACCTATGCGCAATATCCTTATACGCTGAAAAAATGTCTGGAGGAAGGACTTGCAAACAATTATTCCATACGTATCACCCGTAATGAAGAACAAATCAGCCATAACAATGCCACATTAGCAAATGCCGGTTATCTGCCGACTGTTGATTTGTCTGCCGGATATACAGGAACGTTGGACAATACGGATACCAAAAGCAGAAGTACAGGCACTACAGCCAGTGAACGAAACATCTACGACCAAACCTTAAAGGCCGGACTGGATGTAAACTGGACTCTGTTCGACGGATTCAATATCAGCACCACCTACAAAAAACTTAAGGAATTGGAACACCAGGGAGAAACCAACACGCGTATTACCCTTGAAGACTTCATAGCGGGACTCACTGCCGAATACTATAATTATGTACAACAGGAAATACGTCTGAAGAACTTCCTTTACGCTGTGTCTTTATCCAAAGAACGCCTGCGCATTGTAGAAGAACGATACCATATCGGTAATTTTTCCCGGCTGGATTATCAACAAGCCAAAGTGGACTTCAATGCAGACAGTGCACAATATATGAAACAACAAGAACTGGTGGTTACCTCACGTATCAACCTGAACGAGTTAATGGCCGTACAGGAAGTCAACCGACCGCTACGTGTCAATGACTCCATTATAACAGTGAATGATGCGCTGAATTACGATGAATTATGGGAATCCACCCTCAAGACGAATGCCAACCTGCTGAAAGCTGATCAAAATACAACAATTGCCCAATTGGATTACCGTCAGGTTCTATCCCGTAATTATCCCTATGTGAAATTGAACGCCGGTTATGGCTATACATTCAACAAATATGAAACAAACGCCACCAGCCGGAGAAGCAATTGGGGACTAAACGGAGGAATTACCGTAGGCATTAACCTATGGGATGGTAACCGTCGCCGTGAAAAGCGCAATGCCAGCCTGCAAATACGTAACTCGCAACTGGAAAGAGAACAGCTGGAATTGGGCTTGAAAGCGGATTTAAGCAATCTGTGGCAGGCCTATCGCAATAATTTACGTTTATTAAATTTGGAACGCCAGAATCTGGTTGCCGCCCGTGAAAACCATGAAATAGCCAAAGAACGTTATCTGTTGGGAGATCTCTCCGGTATCGAGATGCGTGAAGCCCAAAAGAGTCTGCTTGATGCGGAAGAACGTATTTTATCTGCTGAATATAACACCAAAGTCTGTGAAATTTCCCTGCTCCAACTAAGTGGAAGAATAACGAAATATCTTGAATAATCGTTATAGCCTTTACTTATAGCTTGTAATTCAGGGCAGTTATCCGTACCTTTGCACACAATTATCACTAAATATGTTGTAAAAAGATATGGGATTATTTATCAAGAAGCCTTTTGCTGCATTACAAGCCGAAGCCAATGAATCTGGAAACAAGACCCTGAAAAGAGTCTTGGGACCATGGAGCTTGATCGCATTAGGAGTAGGTGTTATCATCGGTGCCGGATTATTCTCCATCACCGGAACAGTAGCCGCAGGATACACAGGGCCTGCCATTACTTTATCTTTCGCCATAGCGGCAATAGGTTGTTGCTTTGCCGGTTTATGTTATGCCGAGTTTGCTTCCATGATACCTGTAGCAGGTAGTGCTTATACATACTCATATGCTACAATGGGCGAACTTATAGCATGGATTATCGGCTGGGATCTAGTATTGGAATATACTGTTGCCGCTACTACCGTCAGTATCAGTTGGAGCAGATATCTCGTTGTTTTTCTGGAAGGAGTGGGGATAAATATCCCCCATGCACTTGCTGCTTGTCCCTGGGACGGAGGTATTGTGAATATACCGGCCGCACTGATTGTAGTGCTGATGAGTATTTTTCTGATTCGTGGAACAGAAGGAAGTTCTATCTTTAACGGCTTCATTGTGTTCCTGAAAGTGGCAGTGATTCTTATTTTCGTTGTATTAGGATGGAAATACATTAATGCAGAGAATTATGTTCCTTATATCCCTGCCAATACTGGTACTTTAGGCGAGTTCGGATTCTCGGGCGTATTGCGTGGAGCAGCGATTGTATTTTTCGCCTTTCTTGGTTTTGATGCCGTAAGTACAGCCGCTCAGGAAACAAAAAATCCGAAACGGGATATGCCCGTCGGCATTCTAGGTTCCCTGCTGATTTGCACCATTCTTTATATGGTATTTGCTTACGTAATGACGGGAGTTGCCCATTATTCTGACTTTGCAGGACAACAAGGTATCGCACCTGTTGCCGTAGCGATTGACCACATGGGACATGCAGATGCCACAGGAGTAATTCATCCGGATTATCCGTGGTTGAACCGGGCCATCGTACTGGCTATCCTGTTTGGTTACTGCTCGGTTATTATGGTAACTTTGCTAGGACAAAGCCGTGTATTTCTAAGTATGAGCCGCGACGGACTGTTGCCTCCTTTCTTTTCAAAGATTCACGAGAAATACCGGACACCGGCACACAGTAATTTGTTATTCATGGTCATTGTAGGAGGGCTGGCAGCATTTGTTCCGGCACGTGTAGCCGGAGAAATGACCAGTATAGGTACCTTATTCGCCTTCACATTGGTTTGCGCGGCAGTATTGATCGTGCGTAAAAGTATGCCTGACGTACATCGTGCCTTTAAAACTCCTTTTGTTCCCACGGTACCGATTTTAGGCATCCTTACCTGCCTTTGTATGATGTTGTTTCTTCCGGCTGACACTTGGATCCGATTGGTATTATGGATGCTGATAGGTCTGGATGTTTATGCCTGCTATGGAGTAAAACACAGCAAGCTGGAGCATAACGTAAAACGACGCAAAGGACTCACCATATTGAATATGACAGGAATCGCCCTGTCTGTACTTTCAGTTATTACAGGATTGTGGCATCAACAGACAGTAGGCTGGGAAGAAGACAAGACATTGCTCGCTATTTCGTTCGTCTTTGCGTTCACACATTGCGCATTCTATATGGTACGTATCTGGAAACAGACATCCGAGAAGAAGAAGTAAGCGTTTTCCACACGCTATCTATTTCCATAACTTTCATTCACCGTAAGGGGTAAATTCAATCCACCCCCTACCGTGAATAAAGTTATCATAGTTTCATACCCATCGGTTCTGAACCCATAATCAAGCCTTATAACCTATGAAAGTCTTAAGTTATCCATAGTAGAAAGAACATTTAAAAAACTTCTTCAAAAATGTTTTTAGCTACTACCACAGTATTTCCTTCAGGAATTGAGGAATAGAATCCTGTTTCTTTAGTCCATGCTTCTTCCAAGGTATAAAAATCAAGTTCCTCCGGTTGCTTTCCATCCAGGACACAAGCTAAATAATCAAAATAAGCCTTCCATCTCATAAAATAGAAATCTTTCAAAATGCCATTCCATTCTTTATGAGCATAATCACGAAGTCCGCCTTGATCTGCCGCTACACGATTTCCCCATGTAGTAATCTGAACACGTGCATTCCATTCGTATAATGCTTTTTCTTCCTGGGTCTGTCCTGCTGAACGTGCCGCTTCAATCCAAGTTCCAACCTTGAATTCTTTCCGGGTACCCAACAACTGGTCTTGCAATAGAATAAGATGCAGAAAATGCTGTGAAGCCAACTCAAATACTTGCTTGTCTCCTGCCCGGAACGCAGCCGTTACCACTTTTTGCATCAAACGCCCCTTTTCTGCCAATGCCTGCCGGAGCACATCCACCAAATCGAATTCAAAATTATTATTACCCTGATATTTATCAGCCACAGAAACCATCAGTCGGGCAGCCTCTATCACATCCTGCGGATTATAGTATTCTTTCATCTCCGACCAACTGGATACCTGATATACATCCAACCCCGGACGAGCGCAGAATACCGACTCATGCGTTCCCTGTTGTATTTTCTCCTTGGGACTATTATAAATACCGTTACCTAATAAATCCCAAACTTGTTGCAAAGCCTCATCCTCTACCCCATAACGAGCATATACGTATCCTTTCAACCACTCATCACGAGTAAACCGATGTTCACGCCATGGCAATTCCATCACCAGCTCATACATAACCGGATTGTTCTCAATACCTTCCGGAGTCATCCCTACTCCACGCAATGTCCTTCCGGCATGAACATCTGCTTTCGCGTCATAAAAGCCATCAATCAGCGCATCCATTTTACCATGAAGCCCAATGTTACCACCAAAATTCAACAACATGCAGTACACCCACTCATGCTGCCCGTATCCTCCTTTGCGACACCACTCTGACGCCGGGTCCCCCCATTGCGGACGGCATTCGCTATGCAAGTCCAAGACTAACAGGTCTCCTGCTTCCAGATGCTCTATCATCGGAGTACGAGGATTGTCCTGCCATGCCTGAGCCACCCACACAGCATCCGGATTTGTTTTTTTCATGGCTTTCATGATGGCTTTACCGGCTGCATCCAAATTTACTCCTTGAGTACTTCCCCCTTCATGAAACGGATCAATAGCGTAAAAACCTGTTTTTCCATACAGTTTTGTCAGTTCTCTATAATACAAAGCAGAGATTTCTTCAAAGCGCTCATCCTCCGGCTGTAAAAAGGCAGGACGATGATAGCTGCACCAAAATCCGGGATCAGCAACATTCAATCCTAATTTCTCCTTTGCATTATGAGGAACCATGCCACAATATCCCGGCAACACAGGTTCGATGCCATATTCACGCATTCTTTTTACAATCTTCTTCTGAAGTTTTTCCTGACGGGTATACCAACTTTCAGGATTAGGTCCTCCCCACCCTTCCAGATTATTCATCAACCACCAAGCTGTAAAACCCGGTCCGGCTACAAATTCATTAATTTCATCCTTAGTATATCCCAGTTTTAGAAGTACATTTCTCCAAACCGACTCAGTCCCTGTCAATGCCAGGGAAAGATTGATACCGTGAAGCGCCATCCAATCTATCTCCTTTTCCCAACGCTCCCAGTCCCAAAAAGCCATGGAATAAGAGAAAGTACAATAATTCAGATCATAACGATAGGGCAGATCCGTTTCATGCCGTTCCTTTTTAGTCACAGGGGGCAAAACAGCAGGCAGTTTTGCAGTCATTCCATTCCAAGAAAGATGTATGCCTGCATAATATTTCAAATACCAATTCAATCCGGTAGCAATATTTACATAGTCATTACCCCGGATAATTACTTTATCACCTTTCTGATCGAGTTCAAAAAAATCAGTTTCCGATTTCTGACGTTCAATAATAAATTTGGAGGAAGCTCCTTTGTCGATGCGCTCTAATAATCCTGTAACAGGAGAAGAAAATAAGTTGCTTGTCATCCATAACAGCACAAACAACAATCGTAGTTTTTTCATCATATTATTAAGGTAACGGATAACACCAATTAAATAAAAAACAGAACAGCCCCCTCTCCTTTAAAGGGAGGAAGGCTGTATTAGTATTATTACGGAATAATTTAATTATTTACAATTTCCAAGGCAACGCGGCTTCAACTGCTTGAAGAAGTCATTACCTTTATCGTCCACTAAAATGAATGCCGGAAAATCTTCCACTTCTATTTTCCAAATAGCTTCCATACCCAATTCCGGATATTCCACACACTCAATGCTCTTGATATTATTCTGAGCAAGGATAGCAGCCGGACCACCAATAGAGCCCAGATAGAAACCGCCATACTTCTTACAAGCATCCGTTACCTGCTGGCTACGATTACCTTTTGCCAACATTATCATGCTACCGCCATGTGACTGGAACAAATCCACATACGGGTCCATACGTCCTGCTGTAGTGGGGCCCATAGAACCACAAGCCATACCTTCCGGAGTCTTTGCCGGACCGGCATAATAGATAGGATGATCTTTGATATACTGCGGCAAATCTTCGCCACGATCCAAACGCTCTTTCAATTTAGCATGAGCGATATCGCGACCTACAATAATGGTTCCGTTCAATGACAGACGGGTAGCTACCGGATACTTGGTCAATTCTTTCAGGATATCCGCCATCGGTTGGTTCAAATCAATCTTAACCACATCGCCTTCACCGGCTTCACGGAGTTCTGCCGGAATCAGCTCACCCGGTTTATCATCCATCTTTTCAATCCAGATACCATCTTTATTGATCTTACATTTTATATTACGGTCAGCAGAACAGGAAACGCCCAGACCGATAGGACAAGAAGCACCGTGACGGGGCAAGCGGATGATGCGGACATCGTGAGCCATATACTTACCGCCGAACTGTGCACCCAAACCAATCTTATAAGCTTCTTCCAATACTTGTTTTTCCAGTTCCACATCGCGGAAAGCACGCCCGTATTCATTACCGGTAGTAGGCAACTCGTCATAATAGTGAGTAGAAGCTAGCTTAACAGTCAGCAAGTTCTTCTCTGCCGATGTACCACCGATTACAAATGCAATATGATAAGGAGGACAAGCAGCCGTACCCAAAGTCTTCATTTTTTCAACAAGGAAAGGAACCAATGTAGCCGGATTCAATACAGCTTTCGTTTCCTGATATAAATAGGTCTTGTTCGCCGAACCACCACCTTTAGTCACACAAAGGAACTTGTATTCCATACCTTCAGTAGCTTCCAAATCAATTTGTGCAGGCAGGTTACATTTGGTGTTCACCTCATCGTACATAGTCAAAGGAGCATTCTGAGAATAACGAAGATTTTCTTCCGTATAAGTCTTATAAACTCCCAAGGAAAGGGCTTCTTCATCACAATAGCCGGTCCATACCTGCTGACCTTTCTCACCATGGATAATAGCAGTACCCGTATCTTGACAAAGAGGTAATTTGCCTTTAGCTGAAACTTCCGCATTACGCAAGAAAGTCAATGCTACATACTTATCGTTATCACTGGCTTCGGGATCACTCAGAATCTTAGCAACCTGTTCATTGTGTGAACGGCGAAGCAAGAAAGAAACATCACGGAAAGCAGCGTTAGCCATAGCAGTCAGACCTTCTTTTTCAATCTTCAGGATAGGTTTTCCTTCAAACTCACTTACTGACACATAATCTTTAGTCAGCAAATAATACTCGGTTTTATCAGGTCCCAACGGGAACATGTGCTGATAGTGGAACGGAGGTGTTGCCATATTGATACTTATTTTAGTTAAAAGTTATTAGTGTGACAAAGGTAGTAACTATTATCGAAATTTTTCCTTAATTAGCGTGAAAACTTTCAAGGAATGTCCTTACCTTTGCCAACTCATTAAAATAACATCACATTATACATGAAAAGATTAGGCAAATTCTTATTTATTACTTCATTACTGTTATGCTTTCTCATCCCTCGAGGATGGACACAAACCCAAGCAAAAAACCAACCGGACAGTATCGAACTCAAACTGAAGGAAATCTACACGAAACGGGAAGTCATGATTCCCATGCGTGACGGAATCAAGCTTTACACCGCTGTCTACGAACCGAAAGACAACAGCAGGCAGCATCCTATCCTGATGCACCGCAGCCCTTACTCTTGTTCCCCATACGGAGAAGGATTTGACCGTCATTTCAGAACTAATCTGAAAAACTATATAGAGCACCGATATATTATCGTCTTCCAAGATGTACGTGGACGACATAAGAGTGAAGGAATATTTATCCAAGTACGCCCTCTCAACAAAAACAAAAAGGGTAAGAAAGATAAAAAGAATATAGACGAAGCTACGGACACATACGATACCATAGAATGGTTGATTCACAACACATATAATAACGGAAATGTAGGAACATGGGGAATCAGTTATGATGGTTTCTATGCCACTATGACAGCTTCCTCCAATCATCCGGCTTTGAAAGCTGTTTCTCCGCAAGCTCCCGTCACCGACTGGTTCCGTGGAGATGACCGTCATCACAACGGAGCCTTCACCCTGCTGCAAACCACTAATTTCCTTCCCAGACTGGAAGGACGCCACATAGGGAAAGGAGTGATGAACCAAATTGTAAAGAATGATGTTTACACAGATTTTCTGGCACTCGGTACCTTTAAGAATGTAGACGACCTGGTACGTGATACCACACAGACATTGTGGAATGATATCAAAAACCATCCTGATTTCGATGATTTCTGGAAAGAGCGCGATGCACGCACCTCCTGTTATAACTTGAAGCCCGCCATATTGGTGGTAGGTGGACTGTATGACTCCGAAGACTGTTACGGAGCCTGGAATCTTTATAAAGCCATCAAAGAGCAATCACCGGACACAGATTTATATCTGACATTCGGTCCTTGGTGGCATGGAGCATGGACAGTACGCGGGTTCCAAGGTTTCGGTAATCTGTATTTCGGTAAAAGCACTTCGGCTTATTACATGGACAAAATAGAATATCCTTTTTTCCGATATTTCCTGGAAGGAAAGGGAGAAAAGCCCAAGCATAAAGTAAATATATTCCATACAGGTGAAAACGAATGGAAAACATACGACGAATGGCCTGTACAAAAGACTGCCGGTACACCTTATTATATACATAAGAACGGATCAGTATCCACACAAGCACCGGCAGAACAAGAGTCTTATTCAGAATATATTTCAGATATGTCACGTCCGGTACCCTATACGGCAAACCCTACCACTTACCGGACAAAAGAATTCATGGTAGATGACCAACGCTTTGCTACTTCACGTCCCGATGTCATTACTTTCATGACGGAGCCGCTATGTGATACATTGACACTGGCCGGCCCTATAGAAGTGGAATTAATGACTGCCATCAGTAGTACTGACGCTGATTTTATGGTGAAAGTAATTGATGTATATCCTGAAAAATTTGAATATTCCAAAACTGCACGCAATTATTTAAAGAGTGACTATCCAATGAGTGGGTACCAGCTGATGATTCGTGGCGAATTATTCAGAGGACGCTTCCGTAAGGGATTCGACAATCCCCTGCCTTTCAAACCGGAAGAAATAACTCCGGTTAATTACACACTGTATGATGTGGCACACACATTCCTGCCGGGACACAGACTGATGATTCAAATTCAAAGTTCCTGGTTCCCCATTATTGACCGCAATCCACAAAGGTTTATTGATACCTATCATTGTACGGTAGAAGATTTTGTGATGAAACAAAAAATCAAAATTTATCATCAGCAAGGAGCTGCAAGCAGAGTTATACTACCTGTGGTAAAAAAATAAAAAGGAAGTATCCAAACAAGCTCAAATGTCATCCAATAGCAAGAGCCGTATGACTACTCCAGCATTCATACGGCTCTTTTTATATGTAACTACCATCTGTAACTTTTCCGAAGGTTCATCTTAGTCTGGATACTCTCATCAAAAATATCATATAGAAGCAATCCGTTCTATCAACTCGTTACCCAACGCTGTTTTCGCTTCAATATGCTGCAATACCGCTGTCACAAACGGATTACTTTCAAATACCCCACGCACCTGTTCAAAATCCTGCTCCATTTCTTCACGTGATCCATCTGCACCGAACCCCGTCATAGCAGACAAAGAAAATTCCTTTTTCGCATCGGCATAGACCATTTTATCCAATCCGACAACAGCCTCCTGCCACTTCTTCACGATAGCAATAACATCCTTTGCCGTTATTTCATCGGAACGCAGATTATAAAACTCAAGCATCTTCCCATACGCCCATGTCCACTCGTATGTATAATAATTACGATGCATCTCAACAAAACGGTCATGAATCTGATCCACATTAGTCAGGATTCCAGATTCTATATCTGCCATCAACTTCTCTATTTCACTTTTAGGAGCGATCAATCCGGAAATATCCACCCATTCTCCTGTCCCTATCTCTGTATCAGGAATCAACCGGGCACGGATTTCCTCATCACTGCTAAAACGAACCTCCTCCAAACGCTTGATTAATGAATTACCCAAAAATTTATGAATAGCCGTTTCATAAAAACGAATGCCATTATTTAAAGAAGAATTCTTAATTTTCGCACTTTGGTAAGAGTAAGTTTCTGAAGTTTCTCCGGATACTTTACGTAATTCTTTCAGAATACTACGCCCTTTCATCATTTTCTGAATAGTATAGGGACTCAACAGGTTATAATTAATCTGATCCAAACGGTTCGGATCTTTACGTTTGTCACGTTTAGGCCACTTTTGAGCATCCCGAATCGTACCTACACTCCGCAAATTCACCCCTGGCACCAGATAAGTGGTATTTTGCTGCTCTATCAGATAAGAAAAAGGCAGATTAGAAGTATCGGCATGATTCACATGACGCCCCATAACCAAAGAAAATGCACCTACACGTGCGGGCCATAAAATATAAGAATCGGAAGTAGTCTTCGCCCCACGCTCCATAGCTCCCTGATGAATCGGACCTAACTTATACATATGGTTGCTTTGATTAGAGCCGGAACCCGCATTCATAAAAGAGAACATTCCGGCAATCAGCAAAGTAGACTTATGATGAGTCACCGTAAAGGGTCCGGCAAAAATGGCACATGCCTCACCGTTCTCTTCTTGACAATTACTGAAAAACAAAGAATCAGATGCAGAATAGTTATGTCCCAAATGACATGCCTGGCTGATAAAGCAACGGGTCAACATAGTTCCATCTTCCACATTGGAGCCGCTTGATATAATAAAATCATCGCATACCACTCCATAGCCGATATGAATAGGCGCTTGCTCATTACTGTTCAAGCTACCGTTTTTCAATCGTCCCGCCCCTTCTATCTTACAATAATCACCTATTCGTACATTCTTTATATATCCCGCATCAACAATGGTAACATGGTGGCCAATAGTACCTGTATCCGAAGCATTCTCTTCAGCATACCGGTCAATAATGGCTTTCATCCGGCAAATCAATTCAGGACGATGACGGTACAATGCCAGAATATAGGCCTGATGCGCTGACAGACGATCATGAATAGGCACTTCACGTCCACCCGTTTCATTCAATACAGCTACTTCAACGCCATTCCCAAACTTGCTCCGGCCATCTACCAGAATGATATCTACATTCTCTATAAATGCATAATCCCCAATGATATAGTTGGCTATATAGTTCTTTATATTCTCAATACAACAATTATCGCCCACCGTTACATTATGCAAAGTCGCATGATACAATCCGGAATGTTTACGCATGCCACCTGCCAACGTAAACTCATCTTCAAAGACCCCCAATCTGACCTTTCCGGAAAAACGGGTATGATAAATATAGTCCGTCTTAAAGTTCTCTACTACTTCAATTTCATCCCAATCAACCGCAGTGCATGATCTCTCTTTTAATTGTTGTATTTCTTCTTGTGTAAGTGAACGATAAGTTTTCATCTTCTATATGTATTTATTCTTCATCATAGGTTTGATAAAGAAAATCGTTATAAGGATACTTCTGTACGTGTAGCTCGCGCACCTTATTATATATAATAGTCTTCAATTCATCCATATTTATTTTCTCTCTGGCAGAAATGAAGATACAATTATCATTCAATTTTGCCATCCATGTCTTCATCAGTTCTTCCAATGTAATATTCTCCCTGGTTTTAGGAGTCAAATCATCCTCTGCTTTCTCTATATAGGTATAAGCATCTATCTTGTTAAAAACAATCATGGTAGGCTTTCCACCTGCCCCCAAATCAGCAATCGTTTTATCAACCACAGAAATTTGTTCCTCAAAATCCGGATGAGAAATATCCACCACATGAATCAGCAGATCAGCTTCACGCACTTCGTCCAAGGTTGATTTAAAGGAATCAACCAAATCCGTTGGTAATTTACGGATAAATCCTACGGTATCTGTAAGCAGAAATGGCAGATTCTCAATAATCACTTTGCGTACTGTGGTGTCCAATGTTGCAAAAAGTTTATTTTCAGCAAAGACCTCGCTTTTTGAAAGCAAATTCATTAAAGTAGATTTTCCCACATTGGTATACCCTACCAAAGCTACACGTATCATACGCCCACGGTTTTTACGTTGAGTGGACTTCTGTTTATCAATTTCAACCAACCGTTCTTTCAACAATGACATACGATTCAAAATGATACGACGGTCCATTTCCAACTGAGTTTCACCCGGGCCACGTAATCCCACAGAGCCTTTACCTCCACCAGCACCGGATCCACCTCCCTGACGCTCCAAGTGAGTCCACAAACGTTGCAGACGAGGCAGCATATACTTATATTGGGCCAGTTCCACTTGTGTTTTAGCATTTGCAGTTTGAGCCCGCATGGCAAAAATATCCAGAATCAGCGAAGTACGGTCCAAAATCTTCACTTTCAGTTCAGCTTCTATATTACGTATCTGCTTGGCAGAAAGTTCATCATCAAAAATCACCATTCCGACTTCACGCTCATTTTCCTCTTCCTGATGAATATATTCCTTGATTTCTTCCAGCTTTCCTTTACCGACATAAGTCACGGAATTGGCAGCAGGCAGTTTCTGAGTAAACCTTTTCACCACTGTTGCTCCGGCCGTTTCGGCCAAGAACTCCAACTCATCCAAATACTCCTTGGTCTTACGCTCGTCTTGTGTCTGAGTAATCAAACCAACTAAGATGGCAGTTTCAACCTGTGCTTCAGAAATTACAAATTCTTTCATTTATCTATCAATCTAAATAAGTTCGCGACAAATATAACAAAAAAAGAGGATGAACGTTGAACGTCATCCTCTTTTTTATTACAGTTATTCCCTATAGTTGTGGTTGTGGAGCAGCCGGATTGTTATCAGTGTCACTGATTCCGGAATTGGTTTCCATTTCACATTGCGGAATCCGATAGATCAGGATCTGCGCTTCTGCTGCTGAATTATATTGTACAGACGGGTCATAATTCGTATTCTTACGAACCACCGGCTTTTTCAAGCGTAGGATATCGAACAGTGAGAAACCTTCTCCCCAAAGTTCCATACGACGCTGCAACCAAACCTCATCCTGAAAATCCTGTGCCGAATTAGCTTTACTTGTAAAGGAAGGATCCCGATATGTCCGTACAAAATTTTCCAATGTACTCTTTCCGCCACTCAGATTACCACCCATGGCTTCTGCCTCAGCCTTTATCAGATACATTTCTTCAACACGCATCAAAGGCCAGTCTGACGCATTGGTTGTGTTACCAAATATACTTTGATAAGCTCCGAACTTTGTATTTACATACGGAGTCAAACCAAAATATTCAACGATGGAAGTACCCTCAATCTGTTCATTATCAATCAATGAAGATTTATTATCCGGAGACAAGAACCATTGTTTACGGATATCTGTTTCGGGTATTAAATCATATAATGCAGAATTCACCTTTCTATATCCATCAGGCACTCCTGAAGTATAACCGTTCCCGGTAAAAGAGCACAAGTGCGAAGGCCAGTTGATAATACCTGTCTGGACAACATCATTATCAGGCGTAATCATCACTCCCCATAACCATGAACTTGCCGATGCTGAATTAAAGGTAGGAGTAGATACCTGGGCTAAAGTCTGAGGTGTACCGCCAGCAATGGCACGTTCTGCATCTTTAGCTGCATCCGCCCATTTTTGCATTAACAGATTAGCACGAGCACGCAATCCATAAACTACTGCCTCATCAATCTGATCTTTGTTTGAGCCATTATCATACCCGGTCAATAAATCAGCAGCCGTATTCAGGTCACTCATAATCTGGTCATACACCTGCTGTACAGTTGCACGCGGATTATTCTGCATATCTTCATCAGTCATTGTTTCTGTAACAATAGGTACTGCCAGGCTATTTTCATGACCTGCATAAGTAAACTGATAAATTTGAACCAAGTTCAGATAGTCATAAGCACGAGCAGCTAAAGCTTGGCCACGATAAACCTTCAAAGAAGAATCTTCCGTATCTGCCGCTATCAATTTCAATACATTGTTTGCAGCTTTCAAGTGATTATAGAACGTTTTCCAAATCAATTCATCGCTTGAACTATCGTATACTCTGTCACTATAATTCTGAGATGTATTAAACCAATTATATCCATTAACCAATGCAACCAAGTCCTGCCCTCCTGATTCCAATATCATAGATACCGCAGGAATACCATAGTCATTATGATAAGTAGTGGCATCATCTGAAATCGTACCAAAAGTATTTAATTTGGCTGCCATAGCGTTCACTTCAGCAGTTATCAAATTAGGTCTGCCATTGATTATATCTTCTTTCTGTTCTTCAGATATGTAATCTCCTTCAGGAAATTTATCCAAATCGCAAGATGCCATTAATAAAGCGACACTTGCAAATGCTATATATTTATTTGACAATTTCATATTCTTAAAAATAGGTTGCTAAATTAGAAATTTAAAGATATACCTCCGGAAATTGTGCGGATAGGTGAATATACATTGTCAGCAGCCACATAACCTTGACGTGGGTCCAACCCTTTGCGAGCTGTCAGCAAAGCCACATTATCTGCAACAAAGAAAACACGAACACCGTCAATCTGCATTTTACGTGTCAGACTTTTTGGCAGAGTATAACCCAATGTAATATTCTGCAAGCTTAAATAGTCCGAACTAGTCAAGAAACGATCTGTTAATCTGTTCGTATATTGGTCATTAATATTCATACGAGGAACATCCGTATTTTTATTTTCAGGAGTCCATGCTTTTAACATATCTTTATGCAAGGCTCTACCTGTAGCTGCTACGTCCATTAATCCTTGGTAAGTATAGTCCAAAATACGTCCACCAAGCTGATATGCAAACGAAACAGAGAGATCAAAGCCATAGGCTGTAACACTTGTTCCAAAACCACCATAAACTTTAGGTAGAATATCACCTGATGCGAATCTGTTTTCAGAAGCGACAGAATAAGATTTCGTAACTGTATTACCATTCTCATCCGGAGTCACCAGCGCCCACAGACTCTCTCCTGTTTCAGAATCCACACCTACATATTTAGGTAAATAAAGCTGGTACATAGACTCATCTTCACGATAAATCCGGGCACCGTCAATCAATTGTCCATTCAGTTCTGGAGATAATTCCAAGACTTTATTCTTAAAATGTGTAAGATTAAAGTTTACATTCCAGGAAAAATTCTTGTTTTCAATTATATTGGAATACAAGTCCAATTCAACCCCACGGTTTACCATTGACCCCACATTCTCAGGAAAACGGGAATAACCCATTGAAGCTGCTACCGGTTTGAAATAAAGCATATCGGTTGTTTTACGTGAGAAGTACTCAACAGAACCACCTAACTTACCACCCCAAAAAGCGAAATCAAATCCAGTATTAAAGCTGTGTGAAGTTTCCCAAGTAATTTCCTTATTACCTTTATAATATAGAGAAGTTGAAAAATCGCCATTACTGTTTGCCAATGTATACTGGTCTTGATACGGATAGTAGTTACGGTACAAACCACCTTGGAACATCAAGTTATCATTACCTTGCAAACCATAGCTGATTTTAAATTTCAACATATCAATCCAAGACTGGTTTTCCAAGAATTTCTCTTTGCTTAATAACCATCCAGCTCCTACAGACCAGAAGTTACCCCAACGATTATCCGGGTGAAAACAAGAAGAAGCATCACGACGGAAAGAAGCTGAAACAAAATACCGTCCATCATAGTCATATTGTGCACGGAACAGCCATCCTTCTGTTGCATAATTACGAGAATATGAATTATTGCTCTGGTTCATAATACCATTGCCTAATTCAGGAACATTCGGATCATACAATTTCTCACGTTGTCCGTACAAATATTGATATTTATAGTCATAACTTTCATGTCCGGCCAAAATATCCACATTATGAACATCATTAAATGTTTTGTTGTATGTCAACAAATACTGCTGATTTACACTAAATGTACGCTCACTAGATACGCCGATCAAACCTCCGACTCCGCTAGTTTCAGAATACTGTCCGTAGAAGGGGTTAACCATCTCTGTAGCACGCACATTATTTACATCAACACCTATATTCACTTTTGCCTTGATTCCATTCCAAATATCAATATCAGCAGACCATTTTCCACTAACCACATCACCCGAATATTTCATTTTATCCAGCATATAACTAGCCAACGGATTTGCATTAGGAATAGTATTACGGCTACCATTCGAATCTTGTCCTTGCTTTCCATAATCATAACGAAGGAAACCTCGATTATCTACCATAATATTGCCCTGTGCATCACGAACATACATAGGATAAATGGCTCCCATAATATTTGATGCATAAAAGATGTTTGCATTTGATGTACCACCCTCAGTATCCTGTTCACGGCTATCATAATGAGTAAATGATACATTTCCTCCCATCTTCAGCCAAGGCTTCACTTGATAGTCAGCTTTCAAACGTGCAGAATAACGTTGGAAACCAGAGTTAGGAACAATTCCCTTATCATCCAAATAGCCGGCCGACATATAATAATTCATTTTTTCAGTCGCACCGCTGATACTTAAATTATACTCTTGGCGCAGGTTATTTTCAAAAATTTCATCCGACCAATTATCCGGAGTATAATAATATGTACCATCAGAATAACCTAATGTCGCATTAGGATTCAATTTGCCATCCATACCGATCAGTTGCTGTCCTTGAGGAATGGAATACACCTGATATCCCAAATATGTAGAAGAAAGCATTGCTTGATTAGCGTACGCATTAGCTTTAGCCAAATCTCCGGCTGCCGCATATCCTTTCAAATCGGCATTATAAATAGAAGAATAGTTTAATTCATAGAATGTAGCCGGATCCGTAATTGTTTCATAATTAGGTACTCCACGTTTATTCACACCCCATTTAGCGTCAAAAGTAACACGGGCTTCCCCACTCTTACCACGCTTGGTAGTAATCAAGATTACACCATTAGCACCACGTGCACCATACAGAGCATTAGAAGCAGCATCTTTCAACACTGTCATTGATTCTATATCAGAAGTACTGATAGCAGAAATTTCACCATCATACGGAACTCCATCTACCACATACAAAGGCTTGTTACTAGCCGATATAGATCCAATACCACGAATACGCACTTCAGCATCTTTGCCCGGCTGACCATTATTACTCGTAGTTTGCACTCCGGCTACTTGACCTGCCAAAGCATTTGTCACATTTGAAGTTTGTCTCGTCGCTATTTTTTCATTTTTTATAGTAGCAGCCGAACCTGTAAATGCAGATTTTTTCGCTGTACCATAAGCCACCACCATCACCTCTTCAAGCTGCTCTGTATCAGACTTTAACACAACATTCAAGTTTGCTTTAACTGGCACTTCTTGTGTAGCCATTCCGATAAAGGAAACCACCAAAGTCTTTGCGGAACTAACAAAATATATAAAGTGTTTATAATCAAAAGATTAAAATTTGTCGATTCTATTTATTTACTCTGCGGGAATTACTTTAAACAAAGTTATGATAACCTTTTTTCTACTTTTGTTCTACCTCAGAATTACTTTATACGATAAAAAAGTCTAATTGCGATAAATCTCATTATGATAATTGTATTGTAATAAGATTATAATCTTTTTGAAAAAAAAATGCATGAAATAATGAAAGAGGAGATCCAAATTGGAATTTAGAAATGGGAGAGAGCAAAAAACGTCTGTTACTTTGGACGAAATACTTAGCTATCTAGGAAAAGCAGACAAAATCTGCCTAGTGGCGATTGACTAATTTCAAGTTATTGCTCAAGATCCGATTCGAGAAAGAACGTTAAAGCCATTTTGAGCATCGATATATAACATTGTACAATGCCCATTTTATATATTTAGGTTCACAATGTCATATGACGGGAGAAATTTTTATAAGTCTTCCGGCTTTTTTATCAAAGTACTATGATTTTGGATTTACAATCTATCAGACTGAAAGAATATACAAAATTTGTTACACACCATTTCCAGAAAAACGGGAAGTACATTAATAAAAATGTTATATCTGAAATATATCAACTGTTTGACGGCATAATATGCTATATCCGGTCTATGATCGTTTTTTTGAGTTTTGGCTGGGAAGAACATTAAAAAACTGATGGAAGATTCCGTGTGTAATCAGAATTTGACTTCCCGTCAGGAATTACAATCAGTTCATAAGGATTGATGGTGGTTTGTTGTGTTCCTTCCAAATATGTAACTAAATATTTAACATATATGTCTTTACAAGCACATTTATATAGTAATCGAATTTGAGTTAACAGATGTTTATCGATAATTTCCAAAGACCGATTTACTATATAGATTTACCCAAGTATACATTAATTTTGTATACTTGGGTAATAATCTATTGGATAATTAAGGAGAAAGCTTCATCTTTTCCTCATATCTTAAATCTAAATTATTTAGCAGGTAGGTAAAGTATTTCTTTAAATTCACCAAAACCACCAACATTGGGTACATCATGCGACAGCTTCACAGTAATAACTCCGTCTTCCAAAGCACCTTTTCCTGAAACAAAAACTTCTCCATAGGATGCGTGCTTCCATGCCGGCTGAGATTCTACAGTGACCTCATTGGCTTCATTAACTTTGAAGACAATGTTATATCCTTTTTCATATAAGTTCATAGCTTTATACCATGATATCTGGTCTGCTTTTTGAACTTCTACTTCCCAAGTTGTAAAATCTTCCCCTTCCTCTGCCATAGCCGCAGATTTAAATGTTCCAGTTCCTAATGAAGAAAAAGTATAATCCCTATAAACAGTTATGACTTTATCCGAAGTCTGGTCTATCGTAACCATTTCCTCCGGCAAAGATATCTTGACTTTATAATTCTGTCCAGGAGTTATATCTCCAACTGTAACATGAATATTGGTCTTAAATTCCCCTGCTGCGAATGAAACCGAGGAAGGTACGGTAATGGAGGCAGGGAGTTCCTGCTCTTTATCACCGACAACTAATGTTGCTGATAAATTAATTGTAGTAGCTTCCGAAGATTTCGCGCGTAAGACTTCCACATCAAAACCCTCATATCCTGTGGAAGGAAAGGAAACCGATTGTGTACCTGTGGCGAATGTCACCCCCATTGTTGTGCCATTGTATATATCTCCTTCATTGTCGGTGTTGCACGATACAAAAAGAGTTGCAGTGGCAACAAACATGCCGATTATATATTTATTTACTTTCATAATTTACTTGCTTACAGATTAATACTATTTATGATCACCTATCGGATTCTGATCTTTGCTAGGATCCATGTTCGGATTACCATCAAATTCCGTTTGAGAAATAGTTAATACCCATGCATACGACTCAGGATCTTCCGTATCTGTACCAGCAATTAAAGCACTGGATGGCCAGCCCATGTCTGCAGTACGTCTGAACCCTTGTTTCAGACGGCGTATATCATAGATACGTCCAAATTCTCCCCAAAGTTCAATACGGCGTTGAATTATAATTTCTTCAAGTAAAGAACCGGTTTCATCCGAGGTGAGCTTACCTAAGGCCGTTCCTGTTTTTTTGCAAGTGTAATCCTCATCACGTTCTTGCATTAAACTGTTCAACATCAGTTGTGCGCCTTTGTCATCATTTAAACGACAAGATGCTTCTGCTGCGGTTAAAAACATTTCCTCAATACGCATAAAAATATAGTCACCCGTCCATTTCGCATAATCTTTAAACTTGAATTTTTCTTGTTGGTAACCATTCTTTTCATTATTCTCGTCTTGTGGATTCCACCATTTTTTGCGGACATCATTTGTGCCTAGCTTTGCATAAAGCAGTTTGTTTATCTGTTTTCGAGCACTAGCTCCATATTTCCCTTGATCCGCATCCATGTGTGTAAAGAAACCTGCATACATTCCGGACTGGTCGGCTATGATTTCGGCCGCCCACATCACATTATTGGCAGTAGCATCATTCATTCCACCGGTTACCGCAGTTCCAGTGCCGATACTACACCCACTTTTGCTTATTGCGGCATTCGCGGCATCCAAAGCGGTCTGCCAGTCTTCCATCACTAAAGCGACACGAGCCTTTATACCTGAGGCAACAGCCTCATTGATATGGCTGATATGTTTTCTTTTACCTGAGTTGCCTAGCATGGTAATTGCTTTGTCAAGATCCGAAGTGATTTGTTGATATACTTCTTCAACCGTTGCGCGCCCTTTACCTTCTGTTGCAATATCAGTCGGTTCTGTATAGAGTGGTACACAAGGTTCGCTTTCATGTCCTTTATAAGTGCGAGAAAACATTTGCGCCAGCATAAAATAACTGTAAGCACGTACAGCGTAGGCTTGTCCAAGCACATAATTCTTTTCGGTTTCACTTCCAGACATGGTTTCCTCTTCTGCCAAAATGTAATTGACATTAGAAATCCAAGTGTAATAGCCATTCCACATATCATAAGAACGCCATCCGGTAGAGGTATATCTTGATTTTACATTGTAAACGCAATCATACCAAAACCAGCCGCTACCTTGTCCGTTCATAATGCAATCTTCACCCATAACATCTGCCACCAGATTATAAGCTGTGATACCGAAGCATTGATGAGTGTTAGAGCTGTTTGAAACCCCTGCTGTATACATTGCTCGATATACACCATTCAATGATACTAATGCATTAGTTGCTGTTCCTAATAATTCGTTGCCAGAAACAGAAGATGAAGGACTGGTTTCCAAAGCATCCTCACTGCAAGCTACCACAGACATTGCAGCCATCCCGGCAAATATGTATTTAAATATTTTTTTCATACTTTCCTGTATTCTTTTAAATTGTTAGAAATTAATTTCAAAACCTACTGAATAAGTCTTGTTGGGAGCATAAGAATAGTCTGTTTCGCCCTTGAAGTTATACTGTGGGTCCATACCGTCCAAATGAGAAAATAAAGCGAGATTATCTACCGATCCGAATATGCGGACAGACTCTAGCCCGGCCTTCTTTAGCCATTGTTTGGGAATAGTGTAGCCCAAAGTGATATTTTTGATAGCAAAGTATGAAGCATCAACTAAAAAACGGTCTGAAGCTGTGTAGGAACCTCCAATTTGAATACGAGGTACATCTGTGATGTCACCAGGTTGTTGCCAACGTCTCAAAGCATGTTTGTTCCATGTATTGCCTGCATACATAACTTCCATAGAACCAGCGTATAATGAATCATAAACTTTACCTCCTATAGAATATGTACCCAATATTGACAAATCGAAATTCTTGTAAGAGAAATCGGTATTGATACTACCATATAAATCAGGTATACGGCTGCCGGAATAATATTTGCTGTTCGCAGCTTTTTGATAGTCACTGCTGATATATTCGTTAGTGATGTTGCCATTATCATCCTTATCATATACCCAATAGAGCTGCGCTCCTGTTGCAGGATCCACACCGGCAGATTTAGCCATATAATATGTATTAATAGGCATTCCCTCTTTAATACTGAAAACTCCCTTGATAATTTCAGGAGATTCCCCAGTCAGTTTCAGCACTTTATTGGTTACAGTAGAGCCCATCCAAGTTAAGTTCCATATAAAATCAGTGGTTTTGATAAGGGAACCACCTAAGCTAAATTCAAACCCGGTATTACGCATAGAACCGATATTCGCGTTGTATTCAGAGAATCCACTAGAAGTAGCCTTGGGGTATCCCAGCAACATATCCGTTGTTTTGCGGTTATAATATTCAGCACTGACATTCAAGCGTCCGTCAAACATACTTGCCTCAATACCGACATTTAAATTACCGCTTTTTTCCCATGAAAGTTTTTTGTTTTCCAAAGCACCGATCAGGCCTCCTACTTGATTGGCATTCGGATATTCCAATGGATAGAGTCCTTGCCAAGGATAATAATCTGGTAGATATCCTCCTTCAAGACTATCATATCTTAACAGATTATCATTACCTTGTTCACCATAACTGATTTTAGCTGATAAATTAGAAATCCAAGTCAAATTCTGCATAAACTTTTCTTGTGAAATTCTCCAGTTGGCACCGACAGACCAAAAAGTACCCCAACGGTTATCTTTTTGGAAGCGTGAAGAACCGTCCGTACGGATAGAGGCTGAAAAATAATATTTTTCATTAAAGTTATTATCATACATACCTATACCTACTACTTGATGATTAAGATTAATAGATTCATTCAACCTTATTTCTCCGGCATCACCATATTGTAAACTATATTTTCTTGAATCAAGGATATTTGCTAGAAATATAAAAGATATGTTGAAACGTATATAATGATAAAAAGCAGTACTATAAGTTTCGTTATCATAAACGTATGCAAAATGAAATTTATTTTGAATAGTTTTATAAAAAGTTATTGCAGTATCACTATTTTTATCATAATCAATAGAACATTCAGCAAATATATTTTTACTATTTTGTCTTACTATAATATTCTACTCCAGAATATGTTCCATCTTTATTAAGTCTTCTATTAGCAATATAACCATCTTTTTTAAAACCAGCTTTTTCCATTACTCTAGATGATTGTTTATTTAATTCATTGCAAGAACACTCAACTAAATAATATCCACTTTCTAACAAATAATCCGATACAACCTTTAATGCTTCTGATGCATAACCTTTTCCCCAATAAGCATACAATATTACATAACCAACGTTACAATAGTTATGTCTTTTTTCAATTCCATTTACAGATATATTCCCAATAGGAGTATTATCACTTTTTAAAGTAATTACCCATTTTTCATATTTTGAATCATCTGCATTTTTAATCCAATCTTTAATGCATTCTAGTTCTTCTTCTTTTGTTAAGTTAGGAAACTTTATATATTCTGCTAATCTGTTATCTGTTAATACTTCATATTGCATATCAATATCAGTTTCTTCATATCTTCTTAATATTAATCTTTCTGTTTCTAATTTTGGACTTAGCATATTATCAACTCCTAAATATATTTTATATTAATTATCAAAAAAAGGATGTCTA
>ERZ779865.611-NODE-611-length-30956-cov-7.015178_pt1 | contig 30956 bp, 20 predicted proteins | sample MGYA00433088_ERZ779865 | MGnify/ENA primary metagenome ERZ779865 (study PRJEB29588, sample SAMEA2151703) | human gut metagenome | biome: human gut; feature: human-associated habitat; material: faeces | place: Denmark | collected 2008/2010 ... | reverse complement strand
GGTATATTTTCAGGGCAGCCTCGTATTCTGCCCGTTCCTTCTTGTTCATATTGGCGATACGTGCCAACTCTTCCAAGCGGTTAAACAAGGCTTTCTGACCTTTGAATGATAAATGTTCCAACTGTTCCATATGTTTTAAATTATATAACCAGTAATCCAATGCGGTTTCACATTCTGTTTCCGTTTTGTTGAACAACGGAAACTCGATAAAGATCTCTCGGAAGTTACGCCCTTTCTGTTTACCCGTTTCACGGTCGGCTATCACCAGATCGGTTCGGACTTTATCCGTCTCGCCCGACTTAAAATTCAGCAGGAATATTCCATAAACCGGTACGAGTTTAAACTTCCAAGATTCACCTTTCTTACCTTGCGAGGCGATCATACGGCAAAGATAATACAATGCCCGCTCATAAAAATAATCCTGACGGGCATTTTGTAGTTCTACGATGAAAATCGTTCCGTCCCGGTCCTTACACAGTAAGTCAAAGATAACACCCCGACCGTCAGTTGTCTCACTCGGATCTTCCTTATCCATATAAGAAAGGTCTTCTACATGGTGCTCGCCTTCTAACAAATCATTGATTAACTCGATTAACAACTCCTTGCTCGATTCCTGTCCAAACAAGATCTTAAACCCCCGATCCACAAACGGATTGATAAATACGCTTTTTCTCATAGAAAAGGTCTTTTGATGTTTTGCCCCAATAGCGGGATAGACAAAGATAAGTCATTAAATTGAAAATGGAGAATGATAGACTAATTTTCAATTCTCCATTTTCAACTTTCAATTAAACTGCGCCTTATTTCTTCGGCGCCCAGTCGCGCGGAGCCGGAATACCCGGAAGCGGTTTCCGGTCTTTCAACTGGCTCATGACTTCCTGAATGGCACGATCCAACTGCTGGTCTTCTCCATTCCACTCGCGAATCGGATCATTATCGACTACAATATCCGGATCTACTCCATGGTTCTCGATAATCCAGTCGCCGGTCTTCGGATCATAGCTGGTGAAGAACGGGACACGGATGTCAGTTCCATCCATATAAGGTAACGAACCACTGATTCCTACGATTCCTCCCCAAGTACGAGTTCCGATCAGCTTTCCTAACTTCAGGGCGCGGAAACCCCACGGGAACAAATCACCATCGGAAGCCGAATATTTGTTGATCAGGCAGACTTTCGGTCCGACTTGTACGGCATCGGGCACGGTTCCTACCAGTTTTGAACCCCGACGCATCGTCAGACGATAAGGTTCACGGGCCAGACGCTCCAGAATCATCGGAGAAACATTTCCGCCACCGTTAGCACGGTCGTCGATAATCAATCCTTCCTTATCGAGTTGCGGATAGAAGTAGCGGGCAAACTCGTTCAATCCATCCGGTCCCATGTCCGGTATATAAATATATCCAACACGACCTTGCGTAGCTTCCGTTACTTTCTTCAGGTTATTCTGTACCCAATTATAATGGTAGAGTGAATATTCTTCCACCAACGGCGTAATCACTACTTTATGCGCTCCTGCCAATTGCGGCTTGCTGTTCAGCATCAGTTCGGTAGGAACATCGGCTTTCCCGACCAACAACTGATACATATTCTTCACACTGTTGGTAGGAACACCATCGATAGCAACGATATATTCGCCGACTTTCGCTTCAATGCCCGGCTCTGCCAGCGGAGAACGCAACTTCTTGCTCCAGTTGGCTCCTTCCAAAATCTTTTCCAACTTGAAGAAACCACTCGGATCACGGGATATTTCTGCACCCAACATACCAGTATTCAGACGTTTGGGCTTTTCCATTTCACCGGGATTGACATAGGCATGACCACATTCCAGCTCGCCAATCATCTCACCGATGATGTAATTCAGATCGAGACGTGTCTTTACGTATGGCAACAGAACAGCATATTTCTGCTTGATTGCCTTCCAATCCATTCCGTGCATGTTCTGTAAATAGAAACCATCCCGATAAGCTCGCCAAGCTTCGTCGAAGATCTGTGCCCATTCTTGCGGATAATCTACCGTAATCTTCATATTCGAAAGATTCACCGCCTGACTTAAATCAGCTTTTCCGGAAGGAATCGTAGAAGAGACATACAATGTTTTAGGGCGTGAAAACATAGCTTTGGAACTGCCGGGATTAACATACATGATGGCTCCTTCGGCAATGGTTTCTTCTTTCTTTGTTTTCAGATCATACGCCTTGGTGCCACCAGAGGTATAATAATAGACTTTATTCCCGTCTGAATAAAAATGTGCGTAATACGAAGGAGAAAGCGGAAGCTTCACGATACGATCGGCGATACCGTCGATGTCGATACGGACAGACGTATCTTCTTCCGAAGTTTCTTCTTTTGTTCCTTCAGTAGTCTGTACGGTCACCTCATCATCTTCCTCCAAGAAAGGTGAAGGCGTATCCTGACGAAGCAGTGCCAGATAAACCCCATTCATCCGGGTATAAACATGATTCCATTCCGTTTGTCCGTAAGTCGGATTGAAATCACGGGCAGACGAGAAGATCAGATACTTACCATCCGTACTGAAAACCGGTGAGCTGGACGAATACCACTGATCCGTTACAGCATATTCCTTCTGGGTTTCGAGGTCATAGACATAGACAATCGAAAAATCATTCTCCGAAGTACGGGTATAAGTCAGCCACTTACTGTCCGGAGAAAAAGATACTTGCTGCGGTTCGCCCAACGGATCCTGCAACAATACCTTCTTCTGCTTGGATGCTACGTCCAACAGACAGATCCGGTTCTGCCGATCGGTATAAACCAGCTTCTTGGCATCCGGACTCCAACTAAACGTCCGGATATACGTATCATTGTTCTTTGTCAATTGAACCGGTTCTTTTCCCAAACCATCTTCCTGTAAATAGAGTTCTGTCTCACCGGTCCGGTCGGAGATAAAAGCGATATATTTCCCGTCGGGCGACCATTGTGCTTCCCGTTCGTGCGCTCCGGGCGTACGGGTAATATTCTTACTGACACCATTTTCGACCGGGATGTTAAATACTTCCCCACGGGTTGTAACCGCCATCCGTTCGCCATTGGGAGAAAGACTGGCAGCAGTCAAATAATCAACTCCATCCTTAATAGCCTGACGTGCATAGACATTGTCGGAAGCCAGGCGGATATTGACTTTCTCAGGCTGGTTATTTCCGGCTTTCAGCTTATAGATATAACCACCATTCTCAAAGACAATCCAATCGCCGTGGCAAGAAGGGAATTTGATATCATACTCCGTAAAGTTGGTTACCTTCTTGGTTTCTTTCGTCTTCGTATGATAAACAAACAGATTCATCGTGCGGTCGCGATCTGAAAGGTAATAGATTTCATCGCCTATCCACATCGGGAAAATATCCTGCGCCTCATTGTTAGTAATATTCTCTACCTTCTTCTGGGCCGGATCATAAATCCATACATCATCCGCCATTCCACCTTTATAATATTTCCAGGTACGGAACTCACGCATCACCCGGTTATAAGCCAAGCGTTTGCCGTCGGGTGAATAACTACAGAAGCCACCTTCGGGCAAAGGAATCACCTCCGGCAGTCCGCCTTCCTGATTGACGGTATACAACTTTCCGGTGAATCCGTCACCAATTCGGTTACGATAGACAATCTGTTTGCCGTCGGGCGTCCACGTCATCACAATATTATTCGGTCCCATACGGTCACCCAAATCATCACGACCATTCGTAGCCGTATACGTTACCCGTAAAGGCTCTCCGCCATAGACGGGAATTGTAAACACTTCGGTATTTCCATCATACTGACCGGTAAAGGCAATTGTCTTTCCATCCGGTGAAAAACGGGGAAACATCTCATACCCGACATGCGAAGTCAATCGCTGGGCCTCGCCTCCGCTCATAGGCACCTGATACAAATCGCCGGCATACGAAAAAACAATCTCCTTCCCATTCGTAGCCGGAAAACGCAGCAATCGGGCTTCATCTGCCAAGGCAGTCAACGAAAGTCCCGAAAGAGCAATTAGCAATAATTTCTGATTCATGGCATATCTTATTTATACGTATTTCGTGAATAGCACTCTTTTCTATCAACAAAGATAATCATTCACAAGACATTTGCTCTATCCGAAGCCTACAAAGTTTATCTTCTTTACCTCTCCCCGCCTGCCTCCGACAACTGTTCTGCCTATTTTCTTATTCATTTCCCGTTGGTTTGTCATATAAATCATACGAGGAAGTAGCTTTATCACAGTTATCGTAAAGCTTTTCCATATATGTGATAAAGTTTTACCATATATATCGAAAAGCTTTTTGACAGCTGTCAAACAATTAAAAACTCATTACTTTCACATTCAATTCCAGGCACAATTACATTACAAGGTCACCATATCCGGAACAGATAATCCTTTCTTTAGAAGAAAGAAGAGCATTATATGATAATAAAATACAGGAAGATGCATTTATTCCCCGATAAAGATTATCTTTGAAGTTATTATCTATAAAAAACACAACTGATATGAAAACGACTCATTATTTACTGATGTCGGGCGTATGTGCGGCCACCTGGTTGCTTTCAGCCTGCACGAATGTTCCTCCACCTGCGCCCGTCTTGCCTGTTCCTACACCGGAACAAGTCGCCTGGCATAAACTGGAAACTTATGCATTCGTTCATTTTGGATTAAATACCTTCAATGATTTGGAATGGGGCTACGGAAATACACCTGCTTCAACCTTTAATCCGACGGATTTGGACTGCGACCAATGGGTACGAACTATTAAGGCTGCTGGATTGAAAGGAGTTATCCTGACAGCAAAACATCACGATGGTTTCTGCCTCTGGCCTACTGCTACAACAGAATATTCGGTCAAGAATTCGCCTTGGAGAGACGGAAAAGGTGATATGGTTCGTGAACTCTCGGATGCTTGTCGTAAACATGGACTGAAGTTTGGTATTTATCTTTCTCCCTGGGATCGTAACAGTGAGAATTACGGACAGCCGGGATATGTGGAAAAGTTTCATGCTCAGATGCATGAACTAATCAGTAACTACGGGCCGTTATTTGAATATTGGTTTGACGGTGCCAACGGTGGTGACGGCTGGTACGGAGGAGCCAATGAGAAACGTTCAATCGATCCGAAAACATATTATAAATATGAGGAAGCCCGCGATGCTATTAAGGAACTGCATCCGCAGGCCCTGATTTTCGGAGGTACCGTTCCGGATATTCGTTGGATTGGAAATGAAGAAGGCTGGGCAGATGCGACACAATGGTCGCCCTACTCCTACGAAAAGGAAAAACATTATACCGACAGTCAGCGAGGCATGGAAGACGGAGATAAATGGTTAGGCGGAGAATGCGACGTTTCTATTCGTCCGGGCTGGTTCTATCATGCACGGGAAGACCATCAGGTAAAGTCGTTGGCCAAGTTAGTCGATCTGTATTACCGCAGTGTCGGTCATAATACCAACTTCCTGTTAAACTTCCCGGTAGCACTGAACGGGAAAATTGCTCCGGGCGATTCCATCCGTGCCGTTGAATGGTATCAGACGATCCAGAATGATTTGAAGACCAATTTGCTGAAAAGTGCTTACGTAGAAGCGAGTAATTCGCGTGGCAGGAAATATGCTCCGGCTCGGGTTACCGATGGCGATTGGGATACTTATTGGGCTACAGAAGATGGTGTAACGCAGGCTACGCTTACATTCACCATGTCTCCTGCCTCGGATGTAAATCGCTTATTACTGCAAGAATACATACCGTTAGGCCAGCGTGTCAAGGCTTTCAAGATTGAATATGAGGAAAACGCCCAATGGAAAGAAGTGGAACCGGTGGATGAAACAACGACGATCGGTTACAAACGTATTGTTCGCTTCAAAACAGTTCATGCCGAAAAGCTTCGGGTAACGTTCCTGGATGCAAAAGGTCCGTTGTGTATCAATAATGTAGAAGCCTATCTGGCACCTGCTCTGCTGACTGAACCGGCTGTTACCCGCAATCTGGAAGATAAAGTCAGCATTCAGGCCGGCGAGCCGACGGCGATGATCTATTATACGACCGACGGAAGTGAACCGACGAAAGAATCGGCTCTATATGATCAGCCTTTTGTATTAGATCAGAAAGCTACGGTAAAGGCAATTGTCTATGACGCGACCTTCGACAAATACAGTCCGGTCACCACAGCCGAATTTGACATTCCGGCAAAAATGTACCAAGTAGCGGATGAAAAAGAGAAAGCTATACTTGACGGGAACGGTTATACGACCTATTATCTACCCAAGGGAAAACAGGCATTGACGGTACGCCTCACACAACCGCAGACGATTTCCGGTTTCCGGTACACACCGAATCAGAATCGGGATGCACAAGGACATATTTCCAGCTACCGGTTTTATGTAGATGGCCGATTAGTCTCAAGCGGAGAGTTCTCGAACATCAAAGCGAACCCAATCGAACAAGTCATCCGCTTTGCTCCGGTAAAAGGACGGGAAGTCAAACTGGAATCTGTACGCAACGTAGATGATGTCAAAAGCACAGGTATCGGAGAATTCTCCGTCCTGACAGAATAGGATAGAACGAAAAAGGCAAGAAGAACAACCTCTCCTTGCCTTTTTCTTATTCCAACATACCTAAAATATCAGAAGCCTTTTGGGCTATGTACTTCGGATGATAAGATTCGAGTTCGGAAGCCGGGCGAAATCCCCAAGTCACTCCACAACCATCTACGCCACTGTTGATAGCCGTTTGCATATCCACATTCGAATCTCCAATATATAAGGTATCAGCAGCATCCACCTGCGCCTTTTCCCTGATTTCAGCCACAATTCCCGGATCCGGCTTTGTCTTTACGCCTTCCCGCTGGCCCAATACAGCCGTAAAGTGGATATTCGGGAAAAAGTAACCGACCAACTTCGTAGTTGCCGCCTGGTATTTGTTCGAAGCCACGGCAATCTGAACTCCTTTTTCCTGCAACGCCAGAAGCAGTTCCGGAATGCCTTCGTAAGGTCGGCTGTTATCAGCATTATGCACATCATAATGAGCCAGGAAATCCCGACGGATCTTAGCGATATTTTCTTCTGTCTTTTCGCCTTCAGGCAAAGCACGCTCGAACAGTTTGTTAATGCCGTTACCCACAAAATAATTATATTCACCCAACTGATGAGTCGGAAAACCATTCTTTTCCAACGCATAGTTCGTGCTGTGCGCCAAATCAGCAATTGTATTCAGAAGCGTACCATCCAGGTCAAAGATTACTAACTTTTTCATTTTATCGGATATTAATTATACGGTACAATATAAAGGCGACAAAGATACGTAAAGAGTTTAAGATACACAAAAGGCCGGCTTCCCAATCGGGAAACCAACCTTTCTATTGAATAGCTTATAAACTCAATTATTTACCAGAAAGTTTTTCTTTCAAAGCAGCCAACTCTTCAATATCACCTAAAGTAGTCTTTTCGAGCTGAGGAGTAACTACGTTGTTTTCTTCTTTCTTGTTGTGTTTAGCTTTCTTTTCAGCAGCAGCTTCTTTCTTAGCGTTCTTCTGTTCGTCTTCGAATACGCGGCTGTGAGACAAGATGATTCTCTTAGCATCCTTGTTGAATTCGATTACCTTGAACGGCAGCTTTTCGTCTACCTGAGCCTGAGAACCGTCTTCCTTAACCAAGTGTTTCGGAGTAGCGAAACCTTCAACACCGTAAGGCAAAGAAATAACTGCGCCCTTATCCAACATTTCGATGATTGTACCTTCGTGGATTGAACCTACTGTGAAGATAGTTTCAAATACATCCCAAGGATTTTCTTCCAGCTGCTTGTGACCTAAGCTCAAGCGGCGGTTTTCCTTATCGATTTCCAATACCTGAACTTCGATGTCAGCACCAATCTGAGTGAATTCAGACGGATGTTTGATCTTCTTCGTCCAAGACAAGTCAGAAATGTGGATCAAACCGTCAACACCTTCTTCGATTTCTACGAATACACCGAAGTTAGTGAAGTTACGTACTTTAGCCATGTGTCTTGATCCAACCGGGAAGCGTTCTTCGATGTTTTCCCATGGATCCGGCTTCAGCTGCTTGATACCCAGAGACATCTTACGTTCTTCACGATCCAATGTCAAGATAACAGCTTCAACTTCGTCACCAACCTTCATGAAGTCCTGAGCAGAACGCAAGTGCTGAGTCCAAGACATTTCAGAAACGTGGATCAAACCTTCTACGCCCGGAGCGATTTCGATGAATGCTCCGTAGTCAGCCATAACGACAACTTTACCTTTAACTTTGTCACCAACTTTCAAGTTAGGATCCAAAGCATCCCAAGGATGCGGAGTCAGCTGCTTCAAACCTAAAGCAATACGTTTCTTTTCGTCGTCGAAGTCCAGGATAACCACGTTGATCTTCTGATCCAGCTGAACGATTTCTTCCGGATGAGAAACACGGCCCCAAGACAAGTCTGTGATGTGGATCAAACCGTCTACGCCACCCAAGTCGATGAATACACCGTAAGAAGTGATGTTCTTGACAGTTCCTTCCAATACCTGACCTTTTTCCAACTTAGAAATGATGTCTTTCTTCTGCTGTTCCAGTTCAGCTTCGATAAGAGCCTTGTGAGAAACAACCACGTTCTTGAATTCCTGGTTGATCTTAACGATCTTGAATTCCATTGTTTTACCAACGAATACATCATAGTCGCGGATCGGTTTAACGTCGATCTGAGAACCTGGCAAGAAGGCTTCGATTCCGAATACGTCAACGATCATACCGCCCTTCGTACGACACTTGATGTAACCCTTGATGATTTCGTCTTTTTCCAATGCTTCGTTAACACGTTCCCAAGAACGAGAAGCACGAGCTTTTTTGTGAGAAAGGATTAATTGTCCTTTTTTGTCTTCCTGGCTTTCGATATAAACTTCTACCTGATCGCCAATCTTCAAATCCGGGTTGTAACGGAATTCAGACATCGGAACAACACCATCAGATTTGAAACCAATGTTTACTACAACTTCACGTTTGTTCATTGCAGTAACAGTACCCATAACCACTTCTTTGTCTTTTACAGTGTTCAGGGTTTCGTCATAAGTTTTTACAAGATCTTCCTTGCTTACGCTTCCGTAAGATTCGCCCTTTTCAAGAGCATCCCAATCGAAGTTATCGATCGGCTGAATGTTCTTCAAATTTTCCATTCTAAAATTGTTAATACTAAGTTTGTTTTAATTAGTAAGTTAGACTTTATGTTGCCTCTCTCAAAAATCAGCGGCAAAGGTAATGCTTTTTTCTGATTTACAACGAATCCATTATTAAATTTGCATGCGAATCCATATTCTTTAACTAATAGACAAGAAGTTAGCCCATTTCCTGCTCATTTCTCAGCTGGCACTTTAGTCTGATATGAACGAACAGGCATTAAAACTCTTTGCCAGAAATTTGTTCATTTGGCAGAAATCGGTTAATTTGCATAACAATCTAAATTCAAATCATCATGAAAAAAAGATTAGTGGTATTAACAGGTGCCGGAATGAGTGCCGAAAGTGGCATTTCTACCTTTCGCGATTCAGATGGATTATGGGAAAAATATCGGGTAGAAGATGTGGCTACGCCCGAAGGCTTCCAAAAGGATCCGGAGCTGGTTCTGAACTTTTACAATCAGCGCAGGCGTGAACTATTGAATACAAAGCCGAATGCCGGACATTATGGGTTAGCTGCTTTGGAAAAAGACTTTGATGTGCGGATCATCACACAAAACATTGATAATTTGCATGAACGAGCAGGAAGTACACAGGTTATTCATTTACATGGAGAACTGATGAAAGCCTGCTCTGTACGCGACTTGGAAACAACCTACGATCTGGATCCTGCTCATCCGGATATTCATTTGGGAGATAAAGATCCAAAAGGTGTGCAGTTGCGGCCTTTTATTGTTTGGTTTGGGGAAGCTGTTCCGATGATAGAGCCGGCCATTCGAGAGGTAGAAGACTGTGATATCTTCGTGATTATCGGTACTTCGCTGAATGTATATCCTGCAGCTGGATTATTAAACTATGTCCGCCGCGGGCAACCAATTTATCTGATTGATCCGAAAGAAGTCCGGACCTATCGGGATGATATTGTTCATCTGCAGTGCGGAGCGTCTGAAGGTGTGAAACGACTGACGGAAATACTGGATAAAATGAAGTAAATACCCTACAAATTCTTAGGATACAAAAAAGGCGATACCGAAAAGTACCGCCTTCTTTTTTTGGTTCCTTCCGTTCCTCGCGGAGGGGAAGGATAGACTTTTATTACACTATTATTAATACTAAACCACTTGTTCGCCTTCGCAGGTTACTTGATTAGACCTAAGTCAATCGCGTGGTAACTTAAAAATTATAATTTATGGTATCGGGAGTGATACCACTCCCGACCTTTAAAATCTATGTTTATTTAACAACCACTTTGAAGCTTTCGCCATCAACTGATACAACTACTACACCTGCAGGAGCTGTGATCTGTGCGTTGTCAGAAGTCAATACTTCGTTAGCTACTACCTTACCAAGGATTGTGCTTACGATTACAGACTTACCTTCTGCACCCTTAACAACTACGGCACCGTTTGTACCAGCTACTACTACATTACCAGCAGCGATTGTTTCGTTTTCTGTAGCGATCTTATCGTCCTTAACATACTTAACGTCAAAGATCAATGCATCATCACCTCCAGTAACCTCTTCAAAATTAGAAGTTTTACTATCTGATAAAACTAAACATCCATTTTGCATCTTCAACCATGCAGCATATTCAGGAGCGATATCACCTTGAGCAGCCTTGTATCCATTAACATCAGAAAGACACTTCATAGATTCAATCAAGAATGTCTTATCAGAAGCATCACCCGGTTTTACATAACGCATTGACCAAGTTACATACTTATGCTGATCACCTTGTAAGTTTACGATATAAGCAGAAGATCCTTTGGCTAAAGCGACTTTGTTTGCAGCGATAATTTCTTTTAACAATGCCTCATTTACATCAGCTTTAGCAACATCTGCAAACTGATCTTTCAAAATATACAAGCTATCACCATACTGAACAGCTTTTACAAAGCCGGCACGTGTATATTCTTTCCATGCATATTCATTCTTTCCTGCATTTACTGAATCTTGGAAGTTAACCAAGTACTTACCAAAACGGAATGCCGGGGTTGCCGGAGTTGCATGAACACAATGAGCTGCATCTGTCGGCTGTCCGTTAGCATCTACGTGCTGATGATTTGTAGCATCACAAGGAACACCCGGAGTAGCTGCGATATCATTACGTTCGATAGAAATTAAGTACTGTGGTTTGATATATCCTAAGCCACGAGTTACCCATGCTGTATCAACAATAAATGACAAACCTGAAGGAGCTTTGTCTTCAGTATAGATACCTAAGAAATCGATTCCTTTAACTTTGAAGTTTTCATTACCTTCGATCTGGAGAACTTCATTACGATATTTTTCAACGAAACGTAATGTATCTGAAGCATCACCTTCATTTCCTTCTAATTCAGCGTTATTGAAACGACGATATAAAGGAGATTCTGCTTCTTTTACTGCAAATGCAGAAGTACGAGTTTCAGAAAGAGCCTCTACGCTTAACTCTGGTTTAACACCTGCATCAGAGATACCAACTTTATCAGAAGCCTTCTTAATTTCTGCATATTTATTTTTCTTATTCCAAACAGAAGCTACTAAAGCATAGAAATGTTCTCCTTCATAATGATTGTTCTCCTTCAAGAAGAATGTATCAACTTTAGCTTTAGTATTATAATTTCCTGCTCCTAAAGAATATTTATTATTCTTATTCTCAACTAATTTACCACGATTGTTATAAACAATATAGTTTGTTCTTACCAATTGAGCTAATCCAGGAATTGTTTGTGCATAGTCAGAAGCCTTTACACCATATTCCGAAGTTGAGCCTTCTTCCAATCCAAATAAAGCAGCTTCGGTAGATACATACAATACTGAATCTTTTTCATTAGAAGCAGTAGAAATCCACTGTTCCATTGAGAACGGATTCAAATAATTAAACTGATATTTAGTAACCATTAAGTCCGAAGAATTCAGATGTTTATAACCTAAATACTTATCCTTAATGATAGTAGAATTCGTAATTTGTGTAAATGTCAAACCGTTAGCATTGGTCAACAAATCACCTACATTTGTTGCAGAAGAGCCTGTTGCTACAATAGCTCCATTTTCGGCATTCCGCAGCTGAATAGCAGATTCTGTTAGATCTGTAAACTCACGGTTTACAATCTTCAACGGAGAAGTCGGTAACAACAAATCTGATTTCTGAGTTTTAGTAACAACCCACTGGTAAGCTGGCATGTGCTGTGCATCCTGAGCATCTAATGTTACCCATTCTGCAGTTTGACTATCAGCTGAATTTTTATTAATAGGAGCTGCTAAAACTTGACCTTTTTCATTGGTGATCACATACAAACCATTAGCTGCAGAGGTCTTATCTGATGGCGATACTGAACAAGATCCAAAACCAAAATCAACTTTTGTATGGATACCTGAAGTTTCGTCAGTCTTGATTGTGATGATGCGCAAGTCATCACTTGCTGCTAAATCCTGTAAATCAACCCAGTTCTTTAATGCATAGTTATTCTTTAAAGAATTGATAGGATCAAAAATACTCCATTTGTCTGTCCCTTCAGTTATACATTGACTCCACCAATTTGTAGCGTCAGGTTTCTGGATTGTACCTTTTGCTCTTAAATAAATTCTCTTTTCAGTTGCATTATAATAGATAAAGAATTGACCAAGAGATTCAACATTTTCGTCATTAGCTCCAAATTTCACTCCAGCCTTATCCATATATGCAAATTTCAAGAATTTGCTAGAGGCATTCGCATTTGTATAAGCTGTATCAACATGCAAATAGTACTTATTGGGAACACCACCTTCTAGTTCTTCTTTATAGAAATTTACAACATTTGAGCCCTCAACAGATTCCGCTTTAATCTTTGACTGAGAGAACAAGTTCGGGAAATCCGGATGATTGGCATCTTTTACAAATGTCAACTGAACGCCGTTTTTGGCATCCTGGGTTCCTAAAATCGTGTTGAATTGATCAGCAGTCAAGATCTTATCTACGGCTTTATTTAAAGTAAACTTCAACAAACCCGAAACTTGATCTGCATAAGTTGCATTATCAACAACTTTTACAACGACTCCCTCTGATGCTGTATCCCAAGCCAAAACCGCCATTACTGAACCTTCAACGTAAGATCCCAAGTACCAAGATCCAGACATACCATCATAGACCGGATAGAATTTCCAACCAGATATTTCGCCATCTGATATCGGAGCACTTTCTTTGTAATAAACAGTCGCATCTCCTCCTGTTGTTTTTTCTGACTTAGCCCAATCTTTATAGCCTTCAACAGATACACTCAACATCATACCCCGCAGAGAATTAGTAAAGTCAAAAATAGGATTTTGTCCATTGGCTTCAGGACGAGTTACATTGACACACCACAAAGAAGAAGTCCAGATATTTTCCTCATCGATTACTCCATTTCCCGTAGAATTCAATGATGATAATTTAATAATGCCATCTCCATCTAATGTCAAAGCCTTTGTGTCACCAGGAAAAGCAGTCAACGTGCTTCCTTTCATATAACCCGCAGCGACCAAATGATACAAGCTACCATCATTTCCTTCCGGTAATGAAGCGACTTCATTCCCAACCACAGCGTCAGAAATGTTTACAGGAACATACGGATTTGTACTTTCCGGAGCAGCACTCGCCATTACAGAAGATGCCAGCATAATACCGGCACAAAGCGTAAGTACTTTTTTGTTCATAATAAAATAATTTAATTAGTAATATAAAGTTTATAAATCTCTTTCTTTAATTAACTCACAAGCGGTTGGGAAACTCGTTCCGATTAACTCGTTGAAATTCAATCTTACGGTGTCGAAAATAAATGAACGATTCTAATCGACACGATCGTATTGCAAAGGTAAATCCTTTTTTCATACCAGCAAATAATCATGAACTTTTTTTTATCAACAATCCCAGTTTCTTATCAACAGCCCTCAAAAGCGAGGACGAAGTCACCAGTTTGGACAACGAAGGACAAATTCGTCCAAAACAAAAGATATAAATGTTGTAAATAAAGGTTGATTTTAACTTAACACACCCTCCTCTGAATTCCAATCATTTAAATCCAAGAAAGAAAATTAAAGAGCATAAGCTTATCCCCAAAAGAGTTATTCTTATCATTTTTGGGTATAAGTAACTTTATAATCTGGCTAATTCTTTTCAGTATAATCTCCATAAAGATTGACGAAGCCATTTTTTCAAGCCTTTTTCTGACGCATAATACTGCAAAATTGGTCTATTTTGAAAGTAAAATGACTGTCGAAAGAAGGAAAACTAAGCCAAATTCACTATTATAAATCATTTTGTAAACAAAAGCTACTACTATCAAACATTTTAAAATAAGATTCATATTAAATTGTCAAACACCATGACTACATTACTCTCAACAATCTGTTCACTCATATAACAGAACTTACATTATAGACATGCACAAATTCCTGTTCCTCCAAACAGACAAACATTACTATATATAATAATGTATAGGAAGACCAATTAACGGACCAAATCAATGAATAGAAAATTCATGCCTATCTTTTCTCAAATTCCTCCTACCTTTTTATTATTTTCCGCCTACCTTTTCATCAAAATACGCCGGCGTTTTATAGACTAGTCAGATATAACAAAAAAACGAAACGTTCTGCCGGAACTTCCCATTATATTTTTCATCAAATCTCCATAAACAACTTTATATTCTCTTTTCGTGTAACTGAATATATCAGAAATCCCATAGCTTAGCCAAAAGTTTAAGAGCTAGAATTACAAGTAAATTATTCATCAATAAACATATGAATTCCTTTGATTATTACAAATTACTACTACTTTCAATCGTAATATGGGCCAATAATATTAAAACGATAACAATTACGAGACAAATAATATCATAATGTTAAAAGTGGCATATATTATCCAAGTATAAAAAAAATTCATACCTTTGCCGAAAATTTAATACTGGGAATGGATTAGTTCAATTATAGAATTAGTTCCGGCAGGACTAAACTATTAGCCACTGCTAGTACCATGCGATATGTGTATAAAAAGAATATATATATGCTAATCTTCAAAATATCTAACTTTAAAGAAAAGACATGGAAAAATGTAGTAAGAAAAACTCACAAAAGCCAAGAGTTGGATTATTTAATCCTGCAGCGGCTTTCCTTACCACAGGTTTACTGTTCATGGCCTCCGCTCACGCATTAGGAGCAACGGACAAGTCGAATATCGACAATGGCCCTAAAGTCGAATCAGTCAATCAGCAAGGTAAGACAGTGACAGTCATTGTTTCGGATGCTTCCGGAGAACTGATTGGGGCTAATGTAATTGTTAAAGGAACAACCAACGGTAATGTAACAGACATGAACGGTCAAGTTGTGTTAGACAATGTTCCTGCTAATGCCATCTTGGAAATTTCATACATTGGCTATCAAACAAAAGATGTACCTGTAGGCAATCAATCACAAATTAAAGTCAGCTTGGCTGAAGACTCTCAAGCTTTGGAAGAAGTGGTTGTAGTTGGTTACGGTACCATGGAAAAGAAACAGGTAACAAGTGCCGTTACTTCTATTTCTGCCAATGACATGATGGTCGGTGTAAAAGGTGCAGATATCACCTCTTCTTTGCAAGGTAAAATCAGTGGTTTGATGATTCGAAATGTAGGCCGTGTAAACGACGGAAGTACTATTTATCTGCGTGGTTTGTCATCTATCAACTCAGGTAAATCACCGTTGATCGTAGTCGACGGCTTCCCCGGAGGTGATATCCGTGCATTAAACCAGGATGATATCAAATCAATTGACGTATTGAAAGATGCCTCTGCCGGTGCTATTTATGGTACACGTGCTGCAGCCGGCGTTATTTTGATCACAACTAAGAGCGGTTCTAATACGAACGGTAAGGTAAAGTTGACATATAGTACAGAACTATCCAAAAAACAAGATTTTGGAAAGCCTCGTATGTTGACAGCCGACGAATACCGGGAATATGGCGTCGGTCATGACTATGGAGATAGTGTTGATTGGTGGGATGAATTAATCAATGATGATAATTTCTCACAGAAACACTCTTTCTCAGTAGAAATGGGAACCGAAAATGCACAAGTTTATTCTTCTTTCTTTTATGAGAACAACGAAGGTGTAGCTATCGATGACTCTCGTACTGACTATGGTGGACGTATCAATGCTAACTTCAAGTTATTAGACGGATGGTTGGAAATTCGACCGGTAGTAGATTACCGCCAGGCAATGCGTAATAACAATGTACCTAACTTCCAACAAGCCTTACGTAATAATCCGACCCGTTCACCTTATGATCCAAATAGTGAAACTGGCTATAATGTATGGTTAGGAGAAAGTTTGGACTACAACGTCTTGGCAGACTCTAAATTATACGACTATGAAGGTTTGGATAAATGGTTCAAGCCAGAAGTTACCATGAAACTGAATATCAAACCAATCCCAGGCTTGACATATACCCAAACAGTTGGATATGAAAACCGCCAATGGGAACTACATCAATTCAGATCACGTTACCATCGTGATGAATTGAATAATAGCCGTAACGGTTGGGCAAAATTGGAATTCAGCAAAACGGAACATGTCACTTCTGAAGGTTATTTTTCATACTTAAAAGAATTTAAAGGTGGACATAGTTTGAATGCAACAGCAGGTTATTCTTTCTTTGAAAGAAATGGTGAAAATTTCTATGCAGAAAACTATAACTTTGAAGTTGAAGGTACTAAATACTGGGATATAGGTAAAGGTTCTTTCTTAAGTGATGGTAAAGCTGGAATGGGTTCTGGCAAAGATATTACAGAGCGTTTGTTCTCTGTCTATGCTCGTGCCAATTATTCGTACAACGACAAATATATGCTTTCTGCCACAATCCGTCATGAAGGTTCTTCTAAATTCGCCGCAGAAAACCGTTGGGGTAACTTCTGGGCAATATCTGGAGGTTGGCGCCTCTCTGCAGAAGATTTCATGAAAGATTTTGACTGGTTAAGTGATTTGAAAATACGCTTCGGTTATGGTGTAACCGGAAATAATGACTTCAGCGCATCTTACATGGCTAATACATTAGGTTCTGATGCATACTGGATTCTTCCAAACGGAACTTGGGCTAATTCCTACGGAAAAACGCAAAATGTAAACCCAGATTTAGGATGGGAAGAAAAACATGAATGGGATTTAGGAGTTGATTATGCATTCTTCAACAACCGCCTATATGGTAAATTTGATGTTTATCGCCGTAGAATCAATAACATGATTTACGAAGTAAAAGTTCCGCAGCCACCTTTCACTCAAGGAACACAATGGCAAAACATTGGTGAGATGGAAAGTAAAGGTTGGGAATTTGAAGTAGGAGGAGACATCATTCAGACGAAAGACTTTACTTGGACTTCAAATTTAAACTTAACTCACTATACCGGAAAAATTCTGACGTTGGATGGCAGTAGTACTTATAAAAACGGTAACGGATTCCCTGCGCCAGGAAGTCCTGGTGATGCAGCTCGCATCGAAGCTGGTTCAGAAATTGGTTCTTTCTATATCTGGAAATTTGCCGGATTCGATGAGAATGGGGATTTCTTATTATACAACAGAAACGGAGAAGTAATTCCTGCAGATGATAAAGTTGAAGCAGACAAACAGTACATTGGTAATTATATACCAAAAGTAATGTTAGGATGGAACAATTCACTCAGATACAAGAACTTCGATTTAAACATCAGTATGCGAAGCTGGCTCAAATTTGATATTTACAATCAGATTAATATGTACTTCGGCATTCAAGGCATTGATGAATGTAACGTGCTAAAAGATGCATACGGAAAATTCAATGAAATCAGAGGAGAAAAGCAACTTTGTGATTATTATCTGGAAGATGGTTCATTCTTAAAGATTGATGCTATCACCTTAGGCTACTCTTTAAATCTGAAAAAATATACTAACAATTTAGTAGATCGTTTACGCATTTACGGTACAGTCGGAAATGTTTGTACAATTACAGGATATAGTGGTATAAATCCTGAAGTAGATATCACAAGCTGGGATCAGGGTACTGAAAAATTTGATGGTATTTATCCTCAAGTACGAACATACACATTAGGACTTCAAGTAACATTCTAAAAGATTTGAATCGACATGAAAACAAACAAAATAAAAAATTTGATTTTAGGAGGAATAGCATGTATGCTGACTGCAACTTCATGCGATGTAGAGCCTACATTCTATTCGCAAGTGGTTCCAGAAACATTCTACACCTCACAAGAAGCTGTTTGGGAGCGTTTTAACCGTCCCTTCACTCATTGGCGTTGGTGGGTTGCTCAAGACCGTGCTCGCTGGGAATTGCAAGAATTAGGAACAGATGAAATTTGTGTACCAACACGTGGTAGTGACTGGTACAACGGTGCTATTTATCAGAAATTTCATCACCATGAATATACAGAAGACATGACATCCATTGAGACTGGCTGGACAAACTTTTCCATGGGTATTGCCTTAGCTTGGGATGCAATGGAAGATTTGGCGCAAGTTGACTTTGAATCTCTTGGATTTGAAGATGGTACTCGTGAATCTATGATGAATCAAATGAATACTTTAGCCGCATCATTCTATTTGGATGGATTGGACTTCTTTGGAGGAGTTCCATTGTATACAACAACCCAAAGTGATTTGTTGCCACGTTCAACAGATTTGGAAACATTCAATTTCATTGATTCTTTATTAACCATTTCCATGCCTAATCTGCCACAAAAAACAGTATTAGGGGAACAAGAAACCAACATTATCCATCAGGCAGTAGCCGCAGCTTTAAAAGCTCGTTTATATTTTAATGCGGAAGTATACATTGGCAAACCGATGTATGAAGAAGCTGCTCAAATTTGCCAGGATATTATTGATGGGAAATATGGTCAATATGCTTTAGCAACTGACTGGACCAATATTTTTGGATGGGGGAATGAGAACTGTCCGGAAATGATTTGGGTAGTGCCAAGCGAAAATGCTAAATTGGAAACAGATGGTGCATTTTGGGGTTTCACAGTTCCATATAACTACAAAGATTATTTGGGAAGCTTGATTGATTCAGGCTCTGATAATGGATGTTGTTTATTGCCGAGCCGCGATCCAGAAGGTAATCTATATCACTTCAACTTAAGTAACAATTACGAAGGATACAATGATTTGGATGTTCGTAAGCAAAACTATGTTTATGAAGGTGACGGAAAATATCGTGGAATGTTTATCATCGGAGAATTAATCAATCCGCTCAATCCAAGTTGGATATGTACTGGTGCCCGTGAATACATAGGAGAGCCATTGGTTGTGCGTGATCAGATTGCTTACTTTGCCAAGGTCGGTGAAGGTAAAGAATACAGCAGTGTATCTGAATTACAATCCACCATCGCAACAGCTGAAGAGAACTCAGGTGTACGTCCTATGAAACGCAGTCCTCGTCCTAATCAAGAGGAATATAAACAAAAGTTCAACCCGGATATTCCTATTATCCGCTTAAGTGAAATATATTACACATTAGCAGAATGTAAAATGCGTTTAGGAGATAAGCAAACAGCTGCAGAATTAATAAATACGGTTCGCAAACGCTATTTCGAAGGCGGTAATGACCCGGATCCAGTAACAGCCGCTAACCTGGATAAATATCGGATGCTGAAAGAATGGAAACTGGAATTCTTAAATGAAGGTCGTCGCCGTACTGACTTGGTTCGCTGGGATGCTTACGTTACAGAAGACTGGTGGGATCACAAAGCTACTAACAATCCGAATTTAAATCGTTTCCCAATCCATTACAATATCATTGGTGCAAACAATTTACTGAAGCAGAATCCTGGATATGGAGGAAACTGATAACAGTCATTTAAAATGCTAATATAGAGAAGAGGGCTTAAAAACCCTCTTCTTTTATTATATAAACAGGTAATTGAAAATATTCTATTTTGATTTAAATATATGAATTGGAAACAGACTTTATTCTGGGTGATTATTGCCGCGTTGATTTACTACTTTTTCCTTGCTTTCGGTGTATTTCTCTTTCAACAGCAAGAAGAGAGCCAGCTGTTTGTTCCTGCCTGGTGGAATATCCGGGAACAATTATGCCAGCCCGGAGGTTTCTGTGCCGTTGCCGGACAGTTTGTTATCCAATATTACCGAATGCCTCTTTTGGCCATTACTATTCAAATGTTACTGCTGGTAGGATGTGGGCTTAGTCTCTACCGCCTGCTACAGCATATCAAACCGTCCGGTTATCATTTGCTGCTAGCATTTTTCCCTCTTCTTCTGCTGCTCAAGATGAGTATCCGCAGTAACTACCTCATCGACGGAACCATCGGCCTGTTCCTCATGCATCTGGCATTTCTTCCCTTAACCCGTATTAATCGACAAAAGACAATTGCCCTATACGGTATAGTTTCAACTGTACTGCTATTTCTATTTACCGGATTACTGTCTGTCTGTTATGCTGTTATCTATACGCTACTGACAGCTTTCATCTACCCTACGTTCAAACAGAAGCTACAAGGGTTATGGAGTCTGATTCCGGCCGCCCTGTTCTTATTGTGCTACCAATCTTTCCATATACCGGTTTCTTTATTGGAAGGCTTTAAACCCGAAGAATATCTGGAAATTCAACTTCTTCCACATTATTTCCTATACTATGTCTGGTTGCAATATTCTCTACTCATCATAGGCGTTTTAGCTATTTCTGGTCTGTTCGCCACCTTTCCAACCCGACATAAGGGCGTAAAAATATTCCTTTCAGGCTGTTGCTTAATAGTTACACTTCTATTTGGCAAATATTGTATGCCGGATCAGCTTGACATACAAAACCGGATGACAGATGAATTGTCATACTTAGCCCGGGAGAAGCAATGGGATACCATCATCAACCGCTATAAAGGAAGACCTATACAAGATTACATCAGCTTGAATTACCTGAATATGTCCTTGGCTCAAAAAGGTGAACTGGCAGAGAACATGTTCGCTTTCGATCAAAAAGGAGCCAAGAGTCTGGTTGCCCCGTGGAACCAGAGTCTCTATATGGACAAACTTCTTTGTGACGTCCATTTTATGATTGGCGATCTAGCACTGGCTGAAAGTTATGCCATGGACGGATTTACACAGTCAAAACGAAAAGGAAGTGCCCGCATGATGCAGCGGTTGGTACAAATCAGTTTGCTTCGGGGCGAGAAACAACTGGCCAGGAAATACCTCAGCCTGTTGCAGGAAATGCCATTTTATAAAGACTGGGCACAACGATATACGGTTTATCTGCAACATCCGGAGAAAATGCAGGAAGAACCCGAATTATGTCATAAAGGAATTCCGAGGCAGAAACAGGATTTACTGTTATCTCTGATGACAACGGATTCATTATGGGCTTCATACCAGGTTTCCAACCGCATCGGATGGGAATATAAAGGCTGTTACTATCTCCTGGACAAACAACTGGAAAAATTCCGTCAATACATTACGACTACGAATTATCCACAAAATCAGTCTTGGCCACGGCATTTCCAGGAAGCCTGGCTGATTCTGGAAGATGCCGACAGCACTTTAACTGGGCAGATTCCGGTTCAACCGAATATCCGGAAGGCTTATCAGCATCTGAAGCAAAGCATGAACAGTCGTTCTCAGAATCAGGACATGCAGTCCATCTACCGGGAATTCGGACAAACCTATTGGTTCTATTATTATTTCAAACAATTCAAAAAACAGAAATAATCATGAAACTCTACTCTATTATCAGCATACTCTTAGTCGGTCTGGTACAAACGGCCTGCGATCTGAAAATACCTGATCAGGATCAGCCCGGAGACATCCAGCTTTTCCCCGATTATGAATCGGTTACCATTCCCGTAAACATAGCTCCGTTGAACTTCCGCTTTCTGTCTGACGATACGAAGGGAATAACACTGTTGAAAACTTCCAACAAAGAGTTGAAAGTAGAAGCAGACAAGGGAGTTTTCAACATACCTGCATCAGACTGGAAAGACCTGCTACAGGATGCACAAGGGAAAGAAATTCAAGTAAGCGTCTATTTCACAGATAAGACAAACACTTGGAAAAGAAAGGATTTTCCCATTTATGTATCACCAGATTCTATTGATGCCTACCTGACTTATCGCCGTATTTTTCCAGGTTATCGGATGTGGAATGAGATGGGTATTTATCAACGATGTGTTGAAAACTTTGTTGAAAAACCTGTTATTACCAACCAGTATACCAATAACAGTTGCCTGAACTGCCATTCGTTCTGTCAGCAGAACGGAGACAAGTGGTCATTCCACCAACGGGCATATTACAACGGAACATACCTGATCGAAAAGAATCAGATAAAGAAAATCACCTTAGAAAAGAATGGGCAAGCCGCAGCCTTCGTTTATCCATACTGGCATCCAAGCGGAAAGTATATTGCTTTTTCAACCAACGAGACACATCAGGATTTTCACTTCTCCGATCCAAATCGGATTGAAGTTTATGATGAAAGTTCTGATATCCTCATCTATGACTTGGAAAAAGAAATAGCCTACAGTACACCCTGGCTGAATTCTTCCTGTCATTTTGAGACTTTCCCGACTTTTACACCTGATGGGAAAGCTCTGATTTACTGTTCAGCCGATTCAGTTGCTATGCCAGATCAATATAGGGATGTAAAATACAACTTATTAAAAGTCTCGTTTAATCCGGAAAACGGAGAAATTGGAAGTGAAATCGATACCTTATATAATGCTCGGAAAGAAGGGCGAAGCATCAAATTCCCCCGGATTTCTCCCGACGGAAAATACCTGCTCTATACCATTTCTGATTATGGAAACTTCTCCATCTGGCATAAAGACGCGGATTTACGCCTGCTTCATTTAGACACATTCGAAACCGATAGTCTCAAGGCAGTCAACAGTCCGGACGTTGAGAGCTATCATTCCTGGAGCAGCAACGGGCATTGGTTCGTATTTTCCAGCCGCCGTCTGGACGGCTTGTTTACACGCCCGTTCATCGCCCATATCGACAGCGACGGAAAAGCCAGCAAGCCATTCCTCCTGCCACAGGAATCACCGGCTTATTACGATAATTCCCTGTTTTCATTCAACATACCGGAATTTTCCAAAACACCCGTCCGCCTGTCACAGAAAGAACTGGTACAAGCATCCAAGGAAATGGAAGCAAAAGTCATTCCGTTTGTCTGTCCAGCTGAATGATTATACAGAACAAATAGCAGGAATCGGATACAATATCTTTCCGATTCCTGTTTCCTTTAGAATTTTTCAATCAATATATGAGGAAATTCTCTGATTAAAACACTACATTTGCGCCGCATAAATAGTTTGTAAAATAAAAACATGGATAAAGTTAGCTACGCACTTGGATTAAGCATTGGAAATAATTTCCTGAACTCAGGTATCAAGAATCTGCAGGTTGAAGACTTCGTAAAAGGTTTAACGGATGTATTGAACGAAAAACAGCCGGACATCACTTATGACGAGGCAAAAGAAGTCATCAATGAATTCTTTATCAAACTGCAGAAAGAGAAGATGGAAATCAACAAAAAAGCAGGAGAAGAATTCTTACACATCAACAAAGGAAGAGCGGGTGTAGTTGAATTGCCCAGCGGACTTCAGTATCAGGTACTGAAGCAAGGCAACGGAGCCAAGCCGAAAGCAACCGATAAAGTAAAATGCCACTATCACGGAACATTGATCAACGGTACTGTATTCGACAGTTCTGTTCAACGCGGACAACCAGCTGTATTCGGTGTTAACCAGGTTATCCCGGGTTGGGTAGAAGCCTTGCAGTTAATGCCGGTAGGTTCAAAATGGCGTCTGTTCATTCCGTCTAATCTGGCCTACGGAGAACAGGGAGCCGGCGAAATGATTGAACCGAACAGCACACTTATCTTTGATGTAGAGCTGCTCGACATCGTTAAGTAATAATAAATTCATAAATAGATACAAAATGAAAAAAGTAAATGTTTTGGCTGCAGCATCTGCAGTCGTATTGGGTCTTGCTGCTACCTCTTGCGATTCAAAGCAGAATGTCAGCTTGAGCAATGATGTAGATAGCGTCAGCTATGCAATTGGTGTCAGCACAGGTGCTGGTTACAAAGAAAATCTGAAGACATTACCGGGTGGTGAAGCCAATGTGGATGCACTGATCGCCGGCTTTGTAGAAGCAATCAAAGGTGATTCAACCAAAATGACTCCGGAAAAAGCACGCGAATACATGCAAACATACTTTGTTCAGGCATCTGCTAAAGAAGCAAAGAAGAACAAAGAAGAAGGTGAAAAATTCCTGGCTGAAAATAAAACAAAGAGCGGCGTAATCACTACAGAAAGTGGTTTGCAATATCAGGTTATCACAGAAGGTACGGGAGCAAAACCGACAGAAAAAGACCGTGTAAAAGTTCATTATACGGGAACTTTGCTGGATGGAACCAAGTTCGACAGCTCTGTTGATCGTGGCGAACCGGCAGAATTTGGTGTTAACCAGGTTATCAAAGGCTGGACAGAAGGTTTGCAATTGATGCCTGTTGGTTCTAAATATATCTTCTGGATTCCTTCTGAACTGGCTTACGGAGAACGTGCTGCTGGTCCGGATATCAAGCCGAACAGCGTTCTGAAGTTCGAAGTTGAATTACTGGAAATCGTAAAATAAATCCTTCATATCGTATCCGAATTAATAGAGAATACGACACTTATAGCAGAAAAGCGGAGAAAAGCATGTTGTAAAGCATCTTTTCCCCGCTTTCGCATTATTTAGTGACTTTTTTCTTTCAAAATGATTATTTTCCCAAATAAAATACATATTTTTGATACGGTAAAAACATGCTTGAATATATTAATCATTTCAGTATATGGAAAAAATAGACAAACTAGATCATCAGATCCTGAATATTATTTCAAAGAACGCCCGTATTCCGTTTAAGGATGTGGCAGAAGAATGCGGTGTATCGCGTGCTGCCATCCATCAACGTGTACAACGCCTGATTGATATGAACGTCATTGTTGGTTCTGGGTATCACATCAATCCTAAAATCTTGGGATATAACACATGTACCTATATTGGAGTAAAGCTCGAAAGAGGCTCCATGTATAAAGATGTTGTGCCAGAATTGGAAAAAATTCCGGAAGTAGTTGAATGCCATTTTACCACAGGTCCGTATACCATGCTGGTTAAATTGTACGCCCGTGACAATGAGCACCTGATGGAACTGCTGAACTCAAAGATTCAGGAAATCCCGGGTGTAACAGCTACCGAGACATTGATTTCTTTGCGTCAGAACATCAAACGAGAAATACCAATCTGCAAAAATATCGATGAATAAGATTTAAGTAGATGCAATTTATTTGCTTCTGCGTGATGAACTCCAAGCACACAAAAGCTCAAAGAGAATAATACTGCAAGGGTTCTCTTTGAGCTTTTGTGTGCCTTTTTATTATAAGTACTCAACGATTGTATGAAATACTGGTTGCTATTTTTATGTCTGTTCGCCGCCGTTCCCTCATGGAGTGAAAATACTTATTACCGGTTTCGTGTCTATCTGAAAGACAAGGGGAATCAGACTTGTAACACCGATCATCCGGAAGCGTTTCTTTCTGAAGAGGCTATTCTTCGCAGGGAACAACAGCAAATACCTGTCTCCTATTCAGACTTACCTATCTCCAACTCGTATAAAGAACAATTAGCCAACTGCGGATGTGCGCTTATCACGGAAAGCCGCTGGCTGTCGACTGTAGTAGTTGAATATCCGGACAGCAGTCTGGTTGAGAAGCTGAAACGACTGGCATTTGTCGACTCTGTCTGCTGGGTATGGAAAGGGAAGCATATTCCCTTACAGGAACCTGATCATACAGAAACTTTACACATAGATAAGAAAATTCTTCGCAACCGGTATGGCTATGCGCAAAAGCAGATCCGGATGATGAAAGGAGACAAACTCCATAAACGGGGATTCAGAGGTGAAGGGATGCGCATCGCCGTGATTGATGCCGGATTTACAGATGTAAACCGCATTGATGCTTTTGCCTCTACCCATATAGAAGGAACACGTAATATTGTATATCCGGGGAAAACAGTCTATGCAAGCGACGCACATGGGACGAAAGTATTGTCGTGCCTGGCAGCTAATTTACCGGGGATTATGACTGGCACAGCTCCTGAAGCAACCTATTGGCTGATCAAGAGTGAAGACTCCAACGGAGAATCACCAATCGAACAGGATTACTGGGCTGCTGCCGTGGAATATGCCGACAGTGTCGGGGCTTATATCATCAGTTCTTCTTTAGGCTATTTCGACTTTGATGAACCGGCTACCGATTATACGCACGAGGATCTGACTGGCCGAAAGGCATTTATTTCTCAAGCGGCACAGATGGCGGCAGAAAAAGGGCTCTTGGTATTTACCAGCGCCGGCAATGAGGGAAATACCCGATGGGAAAAGATTACCGTTCCGGCTGACACGCCGGATATTTTGACCGTCGGAGCTGTAACTGAAAAACAGAAAAGAAGTGATTTCAGTTCCATGGGTCCTACTGCCGACGGGCGAATCAAACCTGACGTCGCAGCTATGGGCACAAACTGTTGTGTCATTGAACCGGGAGGTTTCATCCGTCAAGCCAACGGAACTTCTTTTTCTACCCCAATCTTAGCCGGATTAGGAGCCTGCTTGTGGCAGGCACTGCCTCAACTGAATGCGGCCGAAATACGGGCATTGATCAAGCAAAATGCTTCGCAGGCCAAGCAACCGGATAACGAATTAGGCTATGGCGTGCCGAATATGTATAAATCCTATAAAGCGGGATTAAAAGATGGAAGCAAACGGAGACGATAAAACGATATTTACCTTGTCTGAGCTGACCGGTGCGGTCCGGGATACGCTGGAAGCTACTTTCCCGGAGGCTTACTGGGTCCGTGCCGAGACGAGTGATGTGCGCGTCAATGCCGCCTCGGGGCATTGTTATCTGGAATTTGTAGAAAAGAACCCGAAAACCAACCAGTTAGTGGCTAAGGCCCGCGGTTCTATCTGGGCAAAGGTATTCCGAATGCTGAAGCCTTACTTTGAGATGGAAACCGGACAGACTTTCACATCGGGACTGAAGGTACTGGTAAAAGTAACCATCGAGTTCCACGAATTATATGGATTCAGCCTGAATGTGGTCGACATTGATCCGACATACACGATCGGAGACATGGCCCGTAAGCGGCAGGAGATTATCCGTCAACTGCAGGCCGAAGGTATCTTCACGCTCAATAAAGAACTTCCATTTCCGGATTTTCCTACCCGGATTGCCGTCATCACCTCACCGACGGCGGCCGGATACGAGGATTTTCTGAATCAGCTGTTGCACAATCAGGCCGGTTATCCCTTTTATCCCAAACTTTTTCCGGCACTGATGCAAGGTGAGAAAACGGAAGAATCGGTCATTTCGGCCTTCGAACGTATTGATGCCTGCCGGGAATATTTCGATGTTGTCGTCATTATTCGAGGTGGTGGTGCGACTTCCGATCTGAACAGCTTCGATTCGTATTTACTGGCAGCCCATTGTGCCCAATTTCCGTTACCGATTATTACCGGAATAGGCCACGAACGGGATGACACGATCGTGGACTTAGTGGCACATACCCGGTTGAAGACACCGACGGCAGTCGCCGCTTTCCTGATTCATTGTCTTGACCTCCAGGCAGCCACCTTAAGCGATCTGGAAGAACGATTCACTCAGGAAGTCAGAAGCTGGCTCAAAGAAGAATCTTATACCCTGCAGCAGATCGGAACCCGATTTCCTATGTTAGTGAAGAACAGGCTGGAAAAGAATCTGTCCGGATTGCAGGTTCTAGCCGCCCAGTTACCCGGTATTATCCAACGCTCCGTCAACCGGGAAGAATCAGGTATGGAACAGCTGAAACAACGCATACGGGTAGCAACAGACAGCCGTTTCACGCGGGAATTCCGTTTCCTGGAGCTAAAAGAGCAGTTCATCCGTATGGCTTCGCCGGAATATATCCTGCAACGGGGTTACAGCCTTACGCTGCAACAAGGCAAGATTATCAAGACGGTGAAGGATGTTCAGGCCAACGAGCCGCTCACCACCCGTTTCATGGATGGAGATGTCGTATCAGACGTTCAGCAAATTATAGAGAAAGAATCATAAAACAAGCATACAACAGAAATATGGCAAAGAAAGCAGAATCATACAATGAAGCCATCGAGAAGTTACGTCGTATCGTGGCAGACATCGAACGTGGGGATTTGGATGTGGATCTCCTGCTCGATAATGTAAAAGAGGCAACCCGACTGATCAAGCTCTGCAAGGATAAACTGTATAAAGTAGACGAGGAAGTAAAGAAAGTATTGGAGGAACTGGAATCATGAAGCGGTATGTCATCATCGTAGCCGGTGGAAAAGGCTTGCGCATGGGCGGTGATTTGCCCAAACAGTTTATTCCCATGGCGGGAAAACCCATACTGATGCATACGGTTGAGAAGTTCTGGCGGTGGGACAACCAGATGAACATCATCCTTGTTCTCCCGACGGATCATCAGGCTTACTGGAAGATGCTCTGTAAGGAAATCGGCTGTAAGGCTCCTCATCGGATTGTCAACGGGGGCGAAACCCGTTTTCATTCTGTACAGAACGGACTGAATGCGATTCGGGAAGAGATAGAAGCTTCCGGCGAAAAAGCCCTGATCGCTGTACACGACGGCGTACGCCCGTTTGCATCTCCGGAAGTAATCGGTGCCTGCTTTGCCAAAGCTGAAGAAACAGGAGCGGTCGTTCCGGCCCTGCCGATGATTGATTCGCTCCGCATGAAGCAGGCCGACGGGAGCAGTTGCCCGGTCGACCGTTCGCGGTATTATGCCGTTCATACACCGCAGGTATTTGTCTCCGACATCCTGATTCGTGCCTATCAGCAGCCTTATACAGATACATTTACCGACGATGCCTCGGTGGTTGAAGCTGCCGGCTTCCAGGTAGCTATGGTTTTATCGAACCGGGAAAATATAAAGATCACTACTCCGTTCGATCTGATGATTGCCCGCGCTTTGTTCCAGGAATAAATTCCCGATACCAAAGTTGCTTGAAGTCATTTCAGATCTAACGGGAAACGAAAACGATTCTCCTGAGAATCCGACAGGAAACTCACGAGAATCGTTTTCCATTTTCTATGTCCATCTATTCTACTGCTGATTACGCATCAGCGCATATTCGAATAAAGCTTCTCCGGTCTTTCCTTCATAATATAATCCGGGACGGGCCACTCGGTCCCATTGTACCAGATCGGCATTTTGGACTTGCTGCTTAATCTGTGTCCAGCCCTTTCTGTCCAGACTGTAAAAGAAGGCATATTGGCAACCAGCCTTTACCTGCAAACGAAGATAAACCGGCTTTTCGCCTCTTTCCGGTATGGGAAGAACTACCGGAGCTGCCAATGGAGTCTCTTTTCCTTCCTTTCGCAAGCAAAGCTCCAGTTGATTATTCCGGCAGACCAACGACAGCAGATTCCGATCATCCCCATACATGGTTATTCCCTTACGGGCATCATTCTGGTTTAAGACAACAGTCTCGAATGTATAATCGGCTGCTACCGGACGCAAGCATAAGGCAGTACCGGCCTCAGCCCCGGCCTTCGGTTCTCCGCTCAATGACAGGCAGCCGCCAAACAACTGGATACGGGATGTGGCAAACGGATAGTTCCAAGTCCATTCCACACGCAAGCGGTCTGAAGTAAAATCATCGTAGAAGTCGGGAACCGGTTGCTGCACATGTCCGGCCAACGGCAGTGGATGTGTCTTCGAAGCCGTTTCTCCTTCCTTGAAATGCAACCAGGCATCATCACCCAACACCAGTTCTTGCAGAATCGGCTGTCGTCCCATAAAGAAATCTTCCCCGGGGAAATAGGCATGACAAAGATAATACATCCGTCCGTCGGGCGTTGTAGTTACCGTTCCATGTCCGCATGACTGGATTTCGTCTCCACCATGTAAAATCGGGTTTCCTTCATATTTCTCATACGGTCCCTGCAATGATTTGGAACGGGCCACCGAAACGGCATAATCGCTCTTCGGGCCACAGCAGCCATTCACCGAATAGATCAGATAATAATAATCGCCTAATTTCAGCCAGTGCTGTCCTTCCATCCCGCGCCGTTCATCATCTTTCAGCAAGGTAAAAGGTTCACCTTCCAGTCTCAGTCCATCGGCCGAGAGTCTACAACCCAACAGTTCAATCGGACGGTCGTCCAATCCATAAGCTTTCCAAGAAATATACAGTTGCCCTTCATCCTCCAGGATAAAAGCATCAATGGCTTCTGTTCCGTATTCAACAACAATGCCCCGATCGGTATAAGGTCCGGACGGCTTGTCGGAAGTGGCCACGCCAATATAAGAAACCCCATCCGATTTCCGGCGAGCCGTATAATATACATAATACGTTCCCCGGTGATAGAATAACTCAGGTGCCCAGAATGACGATTTCGTCCAAGCCGGCTGTTCATCGAACAAATGCCCGACCTGCCGCCAATTTACCAGATCATACGATTGAAACAAAGGATAGAACGGTGCCCATTCCGAAGATGTACCGGCTGCATAATACACATCGCCGGCCCGAATAATCGTAGGATCAGCCACATCGCCCGGTATCACCGGATTGGAATAAGTAACAGGTGACTGGGCAGACAAAGAGAAACAAGCCAGCCCGGTGCAGAAAGATAAGATCAGTCTTTTCATGCCTAATAGATTTGAGAATGGATATAAACAAAAAAATCACTCACGAAAAACTCGTAAGTGATTCACTGAATTATGTGGTCCCACTTGGGCTTGAACCAAGGACTCCCTGATTATGAGTCAGGTGCTCT
>ERZ779865.595-NODE-595-length-31382-cov-50.184122_pt1 | contig 31382 bp, 28 predicted proteins | sample MGYA00433088_ERZ779865 | MGnify/ENA primary metagenome ERZ779865 (study PRJEB29588, sample SAMEA2151703) | human gut metagenome | biome: human gut; feature: human-associated habitat; material: faeces | place: Denmark | collected 2008/2010 ... | reverse complement strand
AGAGGAGGTACCCATGCATCGTAGATGCATATAAAATGGTACCGACGATATGCCGCCCAATGAAATGAGGGGGCAATACTTAAAAAGGCAAATTTTGCATGGCTGGAGTTCGATGACAGGAGGTAAAAAATGGCAGACAAATATATATATGCGGTTGCCCGTATCCGTGCATTGGAAATGTCTCTTTTCTCTCAGGCTACAATAGAACAGCTTCTGGCTGCCAGAACCTACAAGGAAGCAGTTTCATTCCTTGTGGAGCATGGCTGGGGAGACGGAGATACAGGCTTAAATGACAGTGATGTGATCTTAAACAGAGAAACCGAGAAGACCTGGGAGGTTATAAGGGAAATGGTGGATGACATGTCGGTATTTGATGTGCTTATCCTTCCGGATTTCTTCCATAATCTCAAGGCGGCTATCAAGACGGTTATTGCCGGTGAGGTAGAGGCGGATATCTTCTACGACAACGTACCTATAAAGGGCGATGAAATGGTGAAGATAATAAAGGACCGCAACTTCAAGGCTCTTCCTGAGTATATGCAGCAGTGTGCCGAGGAGGCATATGAGTGTATGGCTCATACAGGAGACGGACAGATGTGTGACGTTATAATAGATAACGGAACCCTTAAGGCAATACTTATGGCAGCAGGGGACAGCAAATGCGATATCCTGAGGGAATATGCTGAGACCCAGGTGGCAGTGGCGGACATTAAGATTGCAGTAAGATCATGTAAAACCGCTAAGAATATGGATTTCATGAAGAGAGCAATGGTTCCCTGTGAGACCATCAATACGGACAGACTGGCTAAGGCAGCCCTTTCGGGGATGGAGGATATAGTTAAGTATCTTTCGGAAACCCCGTATTCAGGTGGAGCCGAGGCACTTAATGACAGCTCATCAGTATTTGAGTGCTGGTGTGACAACAAGATAATAGAAACCATAAGACCACAGAAGTTCAATGCATTTACAGTGGGACCACTGGTGGCATATGTTCTGGGCAGGCTAAATGAAATAAAGACAGTAAGGATAATACTTTCAGGAAAACTTAACGGACTTCCTGATAGTGCCATCCGGGAAAGGGTAAGGGAAATGTATGTATAGAATAGCAGTTTTAGGCGATTATGACAGCATATATGGATTTGCAACATTAGGCCTTGAGACATTCCCGGTATCAGATCCCGAGGATGGCGCAGCAATGCTCAGGAGACTGGCAGAGGGTGCTTACGGAGTTATATATATAACAGAGGCACTGGCGGCAGGACTTGAGAAGGAGATTTCCAGGTATAAAACCGGTATAACTCCGGCTATAATTGTTATTCCGGGTGTTTCGGGAAACACAGGAGCAGGCGTAAGCGGAGTGAAGAAATCAGTAGAGCAGGCAGTAGGTTCAGACATACTGTTCAGTGGAAATTAATAGTAAAGGAGAGTGAGTTTTCCGTGGCTATAGGAAAGATAAAGAAGGTCGCAGGACCTCTTGTTATAGCAGAGGGCATGAGAGATGCAAACATGTTCGACGTTGTAAGAGTTAGTGACAGCCGATTGATCGGTGAGATTATAGAAATGCATGGTGATGAGGCTTCTGTTCAGGTATATGAGGAGACATCAGGACTGGGTCCCGGTGAACCTGTTGAATCAACAGGAATGCCTCTTTCGGTAGAACTTGGACCCGGACTTATAAGCAGTATCTATGATGGTATCCAGAGACCTCTGGATGACATTATGAAGATCTGTGGAAATAACCTCGCGAGAGGTGTTGAGGTTCCATCATTAAAGAGAGACATCAAGTGGACATTTGTCCCTGTTGCCAAGGTTGGCGATAAGGTTACAGCCGGAGACGTAATAGGTACGGTTCAGGAGACTGTGGTTGTTACCCAGAAGATCATGGTTCCTTACGGTGTAGAAGGAACTGTCAAGGAGATCAAGGCAGGAGACTTCACCGTTGACGAGGTTGTATGTATAGTTGCCACAGACAAGGGTGACAGAGAGCTTACCCTTATGCAGAAATGGCCGGTTCGTAGAGGGCGTCCATATGTAGAGAAGATCCCACCTGTAATGCCTCTTATTACAGGACAGAGAGTAGTTGATACCTTCTTCCCTATTGCAAAGGGTGGTGTTGCCGCAGTTCCGGGACCTTTCGGAAGCGGTAAGACAGTTATCCAGCACCAGCTTGCCAAGTGGGCAGAGGCAGACATAGTTGTATATATCGGATGTGGAGAGCGTGGAAACGAGATGACAGACGTTCTGAACGAGTTCCCGGAGCTTAAGGATCCTAAGACAGGACATTCCCTCATGCAGAGAACAGTTCTTATTGCGAATACATCAGATATGCCGGTTGCTGCCAGAGAGGCTTCTATATACACAGGTATAACAATAGCAGAGTACTTCAGAGATATGGGATATTCAGTAGCCCTTATGGCTGACTCCACATCAAGATGGGCAGAGGCATTAAGAGAGATGTCAGGACGTCTTCAGGAAATGCCGGGTGAGGAAGGTTATCCTGCATATCTTGGTTCAAGGCTTGCACAGTTCTACGAGCGTGCAGGTATGGTAAAGGCCCTTGGATCAGAGGGAAGGACCGGTGCACTTTCAGTTATCGGTGCCGTATCACCTCCAGGTGGTGATATTTCAGAGCCGGTATCCCAGGCAACACTTCGTATCGTAAAGGTATTCTGGGGACTTGATTCAGCTCTTGCATACAAGAGACATTTCCCAGCTATTAACTGGCTTACATCATACTCATTGTATGTTGACAATATGGGCAAATGGTTTGAGGAAAATGTAGATGAGAAGTTCATGACAGACCGTCAGAAGATGATGACACTGCTTCAGGAAGAGGCAGAGCTTGACGAGATCGTAAAGATGGTTGGTATGGATGCCCTCTCAGCAGGTGACCGTCTCAAGATGGAAGCTGCAAGATCTATCCGTGAGGACTTCCTTCATCAGAACTCCTTCCATGAGGTAGATACCTATACTCCGCTTCATAAGCAGTTCCTTATGATGGAGCTTGTTATCGCCTTCTATGAGCAGTCAGCAGAGGCTCTCAGGCAGGGTGCTACAATAAAGCACATTCTTAGCATGGATGTCCGTGAGAAGATCGGACGTTTCAAATATGTGCTTCCGGAGAATGTAGATACCGAATTTGAAAATATCCAGAAATCACTGGCACAGGAACTTGAGAGTATCAAGGGAAAGGAGGACTAAGAAATGCCAAAGGAATATAAAACAATACAGGAAGTTGCAGGTCCTCTTATGCTTGTTCACGGTGTAGAGAATGTAACTTATGATGAGCTTGGTGAGATCGAGCTTGCAAGTGGAGAGGTAAGAAGATGTAAGGTTCTTGAGATCAACGGCGAGGACGCCCTGGTACAGTTGTTCGAGAACTCAACAGGTATCAACCTTTCAAACAGTAAGGTAAGATTTTTAGGCAGAAGCATGGAGCTTGGTGTATCGGAAGATATGCTTGGCCGAGTATTCGACGGCCTCGGACGTCCTATAGATAACGGACCGGAGATACTTCCGGATGAGAGAAGGGATATCAACGGACTTCCTATGAATCCGGCAGCAAGAAATTACCCTTCAGAGTTCATTCAGACAGGTATATCTGCCATTGATGGACTTAACACACTGGTAAGAGGACAGAAGCTTCCTATTTTCTCAGCTTCAGGTCTTCCACACAGTAATCTGGCAGCCCAGATAGCAAGACAGGCAAAGGTTCGCGGAACAGACGAGCAGTTCGCCGTAGTATTTGCCGCTATGGGTATAACTTTCGAAGAGGCTAACTTCTTCACAGAGAGCTTCAAGGAGACAGGTGCCATAGACAGAACAGTCCTGTTCATCAACCTTGCAAATGATCCCGCTGTTGAGCGTATCGCTACCCCACGTATGGCGCTTACCGCAGCAGAATATCTTGCCTTTGAGAAGGATATGCACGTACTGGTCATCCTTACAGATATAACAAACTACGCAGATGCACTCCGAGAGGTATCTGCCGCAAGAAAGGAAGTTCCGGGACGTCGTGGATATCCTGGATATATGTACACTGACCTTGCAACATTATACGAAAGAGCAGGAAGACAGAAGGGCAAGAACGGATCTATCACTATGATACCTATTCTTACAATGCCTGAGGATGATAAGACACATCCAATCCCTGACCTTACAGGATACATTACAGAGGGACAGATAATCCTTTCAAGAGAGTTATACAGAAAGGGTGTTACACCACCTATAGATGTTCTTCCGTCACTGTCACGTCTTAAGGACAAGGGTACAGGTGAGGGAAAGACAAGAGGAGATCATGCAAGTACAATGAACCAGTTATTTGCAGCGTACTCACGAGGAAAGGACGCCAAGGAGCTTATGACTATCCTTGGTGAATCAGCTCTTTCAGATATTGATATCCTTTATGCCAAGTTCGCAGAGGCCTTTGAGAAGGAATATGTATCCCAGGGCTATGACACGGACAGAGACATTGAGGAAACTCTTAACATAGGATGGAAGCTTCTTTCAATCCTTCCTAGAGCAGAGCTTAAGCGTATTGATGATAAGTGGCTTGATATGTATTACGGAAAATTCTAAAGCGGACAGCTGTAGATATATTAACAAAGGCTTATCATCAGACCATAAGGTCATGGTATTATAGGAAAGGAGGAGAAGCATGGCAAATGTAGTTGTGAACCCTACACGAATGGAGCTTACAAGACTTAAGAAAAAACTTGTGACAGCTTCAAGGGGACATAAGCTATTAAAGGATAAAAGAGATGAGCTCATGCGTCAGTTCCTTGATCTGGCAAGAGAAAATATGGAGCTTAGACTTAAGGTTGAAGCAGGGATAAAAGCAGCGAATACCAACTTCGTAATTGCCAAGGCAGGCATGAGTGAGCAGACTCTTCATACTGCGTTAATGGCTCCAAAGCAGGAGGTTAAGCTTGAGGTGAGTGACAGAAATGTCATGAGCGTTGACATCCCGGTATTTAATTACAGGACCAAGAGTGCAGACGAAAGCGATATTTATTCCTACGGTTTTGCATTTACATCCGGTGATCTGGATGACGCGGTGAAGTCTTTGTCGGATATCCTTCCGGATATGCTGAAGCTTGCTGAGATAGAGAAATCATGTCAGCTTCTTGCCGCAGAAATAGAGAAGACAAGACGTAGAGTTAACGCTCTGGAGCATGTTATAATTCCGGAGACAAAAGAAGGTATAAAATATATAAGCATGAAGCTTGATGAAAATGAGAGAAGTACCCAGGTACGACTTATGAAGGTCAAGGATATGATGCTTGAAGATGCTCATCATTACAAGGAACATCGGTTTGAACATGCCAACAGCTGATCATGAATCCAGATGATCAGTTTTATGCAGGCGTGCCATATACCAGAGTGGAGGTAGACGGCACGCCTGCTTTTTTAATGTGATTTTAATTGAAACCAGTATATGTTCCAGGTATAATGGTAATGCGTCGATTGGTACATATTAAAGGGATTAACAGGTGAATAATGTATATATGTCCGGTATTGGTAATGTGTTATAATGGATGATATTCGGAGTGGCGATTCGAAGGCTGTGTGACAGTGCGAAAATATGATGGCAAGAGAATAAGTCCAGGGTGAGGGAGATTAGATAATATGAATATTGTGGCGATAGCGATAATAATTTATTTGTTCAGGAAGAAGGATACAAGAAAGAGTGATGTGGCAAAGGTGTCGGCATTTCCTATAATTGCATTGATGATATTATCGTTTACTGTAAATGATGGATTTTCGGTACTTGTTACACTTGGAATAATGTCATACATAATCATAAAAGCACTTAAGGGTGGAACACATAATAAAAGAGCAAAGGACTACGGATGGCAGACTAATGACAACAGGTGGGATCCCAGGAGAAATACAGTGCCGGAAGGCACAATGGGTGGATATGAGAAAAGGGTAGAGTATGGTCGTGATGGCAAGCCTTTAAAGCCTGTGTCAAGAAATGCCGGTAAGAGAAGGCGGGTTGTGAATAAGTTCAATGAAGAGTATGGTCTTAATCTTACAGACAATCAGGTTCTGTGTATAGTTGATGCCTCTTATATGTCCGCCGGCTGGAAGACAGAGCTTACTGCCATGAACCAGAAATACGAGAATGTATATGAGTGGCTGGAGTCGGATACCAGATGGCTTCGTGCATATCTGTATGTCTTGAGTATCCAGGATGTGTCTCCTGATTTTGAGGAACAGCACAGGATAGTAACCTCCACATTCCAGGAAATATTTAACTACAGTGATTCTCTTGAAGACATGTCACTGGATGAGAAGATAAGGATCATAAATGAAAAGTACTTTGCCTCATTTAACAGGGTTACATATATGATAGCCTATAGGTTTCTGGAGTATCAGGGCTTCAAACATAAGCTTGACAGTGTGGAAGCCTTTAAATATCAGGATGAGATGGACAGGCTTAAGGGCAAGTACGATGACTATTTCAGTGAGTTCAGTAAGAGTACCACATACCCCAATATTTAAAACCATATAGTCAGACATATTTAATTCCCATTTATTGAAATAATTCTTCAATAAATGGGAATTCTATGTTAGAATAAGACGATTTGTCCAATGGGCAGATCAGCTTGTGACAGGAGGGATGAGACGGAAGTCTGTTTCCGTACTCTACTTGACAGGGATGGCGACACATTTGCAGAGAAAACTGCGGATCTGCCCAGATATGGACTGGCAAGGTACTAACCGACTGTCATGTCATCAGTCTGGCTATAAACTGGGGTTTTTCTTCAAATATATCAGTAAAGTATTTGATTTCCCCCCCATAGTATCTGTTGGATGATGGAGCAGGGTTATTGCATGTTTCCCTGTCTGCCGAGTATTATAAAGCAACAGGTGCAAGGAGAAGCACAGATAAAATTCTCCGTTATTTGCTCCCCGGATTGATGAAGAGTCATATCATATATGTCAGAATTGCAAATAATCCTGGCATATGGCGTCAGCAGTATCTGCCGGTGCAGATCGTAAAAGCTGATGTTCTAAAGAGGAGGAAATAAAAAAATGGAAAAAAACAATTCCAACAACATCATTGAGCTGAAGAACATCTCGCGAGTATTTGAAGATGGATTCGCAGCGGTTGACGGATTCAACCTGGAAGTAAAGAAAGGTGAATTCGTAACCTTCTTAGGCCCTTCGGGATGTGGTAAGACCACAACACTCAGAATGATCGCAGGGTTTGAAATCCCAACATCAGGTGAAATTTTATTAGATGGCAGAGAGATAAGCAAGCTGCCACCAAACAAGAGACCTATTAATACGGTCTTTCAGAGGTATGCCCTTTTCCCACACCTGAATATTTTCGACAACATTGCATTCGGTTTGAAGCTTAAGAAGCTTCCTAACCAGGAAATCGTAAAAAAGGTTAAGCGAGTACTGGAAATGGTTGACCTTGAGGGGTTTGAGAAACGTAAGGTTTCAACTCTGTCAGGTGGACAGCAGCAGCGTATAGCCATAGCCCGTGCCCTGGTAAATGAGCCGGAGATACTTCTTCTTGACGAGCCTCTTGGTGCCCTTGATCTTAAGATGAGAAAAGAAATGCAGCTTGAGCTTAAGAATATGCACGAGAAGCTAGGTATTACATTTATCTATGTAACCCATGACCAGGAGGAAGCCCTTACCATGTCCGACAAGATCGTAGTTATGTCAGAGGGTAAGATACAGCAGATCGGAACTCCCGAGGATATATATAATGAGCCGAAGAATGCATTTGTAGCAGACTTTATCGGCGATAGCAATATCTTCAACGGAATAATGACAGGCAAGCTCAGGGTGCGTTTCTGCGGTGCGGAATTTGAGTGTCTTGATGATGTTGCAGAAGGAACTAAGATAGACGCAGTTGTAAGACCTGAGGACGTTGTGATAACAACACCTGATAAGGGTGCCATAAAGGGTGTTGTCACATCAGTGATATTCAAGGGAATACATTACGAGATCACTGTCCAGTCAGGAAAGAATGAGATAGTTATCCAGTCAACCAAGTCAGCCAAAACAGGAGAGAAAGTAGGCCTTAATATAGAGCCTGACGGAATCCATATCATGGTATCAGAGACAGCCATGAACCACATTGAGGCAGGGCTTAACAAGTCATATGAGCTTGATATATTTGACGGCGAGCTGGATTTCAATATAACAGATGTGTTAGCAGGCTCAAAGCTTGTGGATAATGTGCTTGTGGATGCCAGCGGAAACGAAATAGATCCGGACAAGCTTAAGATAATCCTTTCGGTTCTTCCTGAGGATATCGAGATGAGCGACGAAGAGGATGCCGGTATTGTAAACGGACATATCATCAACCTTATCTACAAGGGAGACCACTACAGCTATGTTGTCAGGACAGATGACGAGGAGGACTTCATTGTTGATGATGAGGACCTCTGGAACATGGACGACAGAGTCAGCCTTATAATACCACAGGACAAGATTAAATATTCAATAAAGAAATAAAGCGGAGGAAGCCATGAAAGGATTACGTTTTTCAAGAAAACAGCTTGGAATACCCTATGCATTATTTCTTATCTGCTTTGTGGTAGCACCACTGTTTGTAATTATATATTATGCATTTACAAATGGTGAGGGACAGTTTACTCTTGCCAATTTTACAGGATTTTTCACAAATCCCAATACCCTTGGAACTCTTTGCTACAGCTTCGCTCTGGCGGTTGTCACCACATGCGTGTGTCTGCTTCTGGCGTATCCCATCGGATACATACTTGCGAAGAGTAATCTCAAGAAAAAAGGCGTTATCGTCATGATATTTGTCCTTCCTATGTGGATAAATTTCACCTTGAGGATAACAGCCTTAAAGGAAATATTAACAATGATAGAGGGCAATCTGGCATACCATCCTTTTTTAAATTCCGTGATCGGTATGACCTACGATTTTCTTCCATTCATGATACTGCCATTGTATACAACAATGCTTAAGCTTGATAACAGCCTCCTGGAGGCGGCCAATGATCTTGGGGCAAATGCAGTCCAGACCTTCTTCAAGGTTACGCTTCCCCTTACCATACCGGGCATAATAAGCGGAGTTGTAATGGTATTCCTTCCGTCAATGACCAACTATGTTGTTCTTGACATGCTTTATAACAGCACATACATCATGGGTAGTCTTATCGGAAGCTATTTCTCAGCTTATAACTGGCATGGCGGATCAATGATAGCCCTTATACTTCTGGTGATCATACTTATCTTCACATTGTGTACCAACAGATTTGAGGATGATGACGCCAAGAACAGAGGAGGTGCGTTGTTATAATGAAGAAATTTGGCGGAACAATATTTATAATCATAATGCTGCTGTTACTCTACACACCTATACTGGTGCTGGCTGTGTACAGCTTTACTACTTCAGCAAATATTGGTACCATCCATGGATTTTCCATGGATAACTATGTGACCTTGTTCACAAAGGCAGAGCTTAGATCCATGATAATCGGAACGGTACTTCTGGCAGTGGGATCAGCGGTAATTGCCACAATACTTGGAACCATAGGTGCCGTAGGAGCGTATTATTCAAAGAAAATCTCAGCAGGAGCTATCGGTGCCATGAACCAGATCCCTGTTGTAAATGCGGACGTTGTAACAGGCTTCTCGATCTGCATACTTCTTATCGTTGTGTGCGGAATGAATAAGGAGAGCTTTGTTCCTCTTGTTATCGGACATGTAGTGCTGTCTGCACCATTTGTGTATCTCTCAGTAGTACCGAAGCTTAAGCAGATGGACAGCAGCCTCTATGAGGCAGCCCTGGATCTTGGAGCTTCACCGGCATACGCATTGTTTAAGGTTGTGCTTCCACAGATCGTGCCTGGTATCGTGTCGGGATTTGCCCTTGCAATAACTCTGTCATTGGATGATTATTTCATAGCAACCTACACTAAGCCTGCCACATTTGACACCATAAGCACTTATGTTGTAAATGCCACCAAGGGATCCCAGACAGAGACTAAGACAGCCCTCTGGGCACTGTCCACAGTGATCTTCCTGATAGTTATAATTGTGGTAGTTATCATGAACATAGCAGGCAAGAACGGCGACAAAAATAAAGAAAATGCCCACCCACAGAAGGTACGTAGGCAGAGACTGGAAAAGGGGGCGGCAAAATAATGAGAAAAAGTGAGATCAATAACAGACATACATTGATAGCCGGAAATAAATGTGGCAGGATCCTTTCACAGATTTCCGAAAAAAACAGAGGCAGTATCGGATCATATGTGAGAAGAGCCACGGCAGTTACTCTTGCGGCTGCCATGCTTGGAGCAAGCCTTCCGGTATATGCCAAAGCACCGGAGACCGGTAATGTAACAAATGTGGTTTCCGCTGGGAAAGGTCGGAATATAAATGATGAGGCTGACCCGGCAGAAGGTTCTGTTTCGGCAGATAATAAAGATGGTGATAAGGCTGGAAATACAGCTTCCGATGGTAATGCTGCCGGAAAAGGCGATGATGTTGTAACCCTCAGGGTCTGCAACTGGGAAGAGTATATCGACCTTGGCGGCTGGGACGAAGACGAGGCAATGGAGCTTGAGAATGGTCAGACCATATATGGCGACAGACCCATATATCAGGAATTTGAGGACTGGTATTATGAGAACTACGGCGTGAAGGTTAAGGTGGAGTACTCCTGCTTCGGTACAAATGAGGAGCTATACAGTATGCTTACCCTTGGTGACAAGTATGATCTTGTATGTCCTTCTGATTATCTTATAATGAAGCTCATGAAGGAGGAGGCGGTAGTGCCTTTCTCAGATGAGTTCTTTGATGAAAGCAAGGAAGACAATTACTATGTTAAGGGAGTGTCTCCTTATATCAGAAATGTATTTGACGAGAACGAGATAAATGGCGAAAGCTGGAGCAAATATGCTGCCGGTTACATGTGGGGACTTACAGGAATACTTTATAATCCTGAATACGTTTCATATGATGAGGCGTCCACATGGGCAATCATAAATAATCCAAAGTTCAGCCGTCAGGTTACGGTTAAGGATAATGTAAGAGACACATATTTCGCAGCCCTTGGTGTTTATAAGCATGATCTTCTTACAAGTGATGAATTTGTAAATGCATCTGATTATAGTAACAGACTTCTTGAGGAAATGAACGATGTAAGCGAGGATACTATTGATGATGTGGGAAATCTTCTTCAGGATGTAAGGGATAATGTGTATGCATTTGAGACGGACAGCGGTAAGGCTGATATTGTGTCAGGAAAGATCGTTGCCAATTACCAGTGGTCAGGAGATGCAGTATATGCCATGGATCAGGCAGAGGAGGACGGTGTAAGCCTTGACTTCGCAATACCTGAGGAGTGTACAAATCTCTGGTTTGATGGCTGGGTAATGCTTAAATCAGGAATTTCTGAGGATCCAAGAAAGCAGCAGGCGGCTGAGGCATTTGTCAATTATGTGTCAAGACCTGACAATGCAGTGAGGAACATGTACTACATCGGTTACACCTCAGTAATATCCGGTGGGGATGACGATACAATAATTGATTATGTGGATTACAATTTCGGTGCAGAGGAAGACGAGGAGGATACATTTGACTATAATCTCGCCTACTTCTTCGCAGGGGATGAAAATTCCGAGGATTACATCGTGACTGCACCTATGGAGCAGATGAACAGACAGCTTACAGCCCAGTACCCTTCGGCGGAGGATATCTCCCACAGTGCCATCATGCTGTGCTTCGATGATGACGCTGCCGCCAACATCAACCAGATGTGGATCGATGTGCGTTGCTACAATATCAAGGATGTGCCTGTAGGCATATGGATATTTGCAGGGGCAGTGGTAGTGTTGATAGTCGCTGCCATTGTGAGAAGGAAAATGCAGATGAGGAAGTATTAAGAATAAGCATTAGTAGCTGATAATTAATAATATAGGGAATAAAAAGTACAGGTAAACATCGGTGAGTGATACTGATGGTTTGCCTGTATTTTTTGTTATGTCGGCGAGGCAGGTGCAATATGCTTGCATGAGCGTGTTTGGTAGTTTGGGATTAGATGATAAGAAAAATATGCAATATATAAATAAAAAAGTTAACTTTCCCTTTAAATATGGTAATATTTAAGGGAAACAAGAAAAAATAAGGGAATGCTGATAGGTGTTTCAATAAAAATACAATATTGTAGAATGTGTGGGAAATAATAATTGTGTAGACTAAAGGTACAACAATACAAGGAGGTTTTGTTTATGTTGAAAGCATCAACTATACAAACGGCAGAGCTTTTGGTCACAAAAGACGAGTTGAATCTATGCTTAGTAGGATTTCGCTGACTCTTTACCTTTCTGGAGCCATCTCAACTGGATTTTTTATACTTTTTCAAGGGGAGAAAGTGGAAAATATTCAAGAATTTACGAGTATCATTTTGATTGACTTGAGCATAATAATATGATAAGATGATTGTACAATAAATTGAACAATAAATTGAACAATATGAGGCAGGTGTTAAATATGTTAGCGGTAAATTATTCTACAATCAGAAACAATTTGAAGGATTATTGCGACAAAGCTTCTGACTTTCAGGAAACAGTTATTGTAACAAGAAAGAATGAAAAGAACATTGTTCTTATGAGCCTTGATAAATATAACCAGTTGGAAAAAGCGGCTAGAAACAATGAATATCTTGCTATGATTGACAGAGGAATAGCACAGCTTGAAGCTGGTCGTGGTCAGGAACACGAGCTGATCGAGGTAGATGAATGAAGAAACTATGGGCTGATAGAGCATGGGACGATTATTTGTATTGGCAAACACAGGATAAAAAAACATTAAAGCGGATAAATGAGCTTATAAAGTCTATTGAGCGTGAAGGTCTGTCCGAAGGAATCGGAAAGCCTGAACCACTCAAGCACAGAAAAGCATGGAGCAGAAGAATAGATACAGCCAACAGATTAGTCTATAATATAGACGAAAATGGTTTTTTATGGATCATTGCTTGCAGAGGACATTATGAAGATTAGCACCTGAAAAGGTGCTTTTCTTGTACATGCAATTGCATGTGATGGGTTATTATGGAGTGGGGAATCGCTCATAGTACAAAAAAGCGGATAAAAAGGTATACCCTGTAGTGACGATTATTATAAACTTTAGCAAGGAAAGACAGGAGACTCCAGATACGAAGATGTTTCTAACGAGTTGGTTGAGAAAGGTGGCGAAGTAACCATGTGTGAGGTCTTGGAAAGAGTAGAAGCAAAATGAAGAGCGGAAGGAAGATTCACTATGCTTATCGAACTGGTATCTGATGGAGCAATTACTATACAGAAAGTAGCAGAAACAGCAGATATGGATGAGCCTGCATTTAGAAAAAATGAGAGGACTGTAAAAATGCCATAAGATAAATTGCCTTTAGTGAAAAGCTTATAAATTTTAAGTGATAACGATTAGGTATCTAGCAAACGCTAGGTACTTTTTTGTTTTAAAGAGTGGTAGAAGAAAAAGAAGTAAATGAAGAAGAGAAACAAAAAGAAGATTTGGAATTTGTTACTGGACTAAAAATGTTTTTGTGATATTTTGCACATAGAAACACAAAATACAATATTTTGAACTTGATTATCTATGTTTAAACATAGATAATCAAAGAAAGGGAAAACTATATATATTTTAAGGCGGTGAGTAATTTTGGAAAAAACAAGGAGGTTTATAAAATGAACGAAAAAAAAGAATTAGAACATAAAAACACTACACATGTAGAAGTATCTTCCACATCAGAAAATACAAAAACAAGAAATAGTTTAGTGGCAAAAGATGATAGAATAATACAGAACATAAAATATACATTAAACAAAAATGAAAATAAAGCCATCTTGTATATGATTTCCAAGATCCAGCCAAATGATGGACCTGAAACAACATATGTATTTAGTTGTAAGGAATTTCAGAGTTTGATAAATTGGGGAAAAACAGTTTCGTACCACAAAACAAAGGAAATGATAAAAAAATTGGCTATGCAGAAATGGTGGATTGATTTGGACGACGAAACGGAAGCATTGGTTCAATGGTTTAATATAGTACATATAGACAAAGTAGGTGGAGATGTAGAAATAAAGTTCCATGAGGATATGTTTCCGTTTTTGTTCGATTTGCAGCAACATCTAAGGGCTGATGGAAGATATTTTGATTCGCATAGATTGCAAAAAGTTATGCTAATGAAACACAAATATTCGTTCAGGTTATATGAACTTTTGAAGAGTTACCAATATGACAATAAAAAGTTGGTGTTTGAGAATGGCACAGGATCAAAATATGATATTCAATTCAAACTTGCTGATTATGAAATTGAGAAATCAAGCAATGATATAAAGCCTAAAATACCCGTTGCTTGGTCTAATTGGGCAAATTTCAACAAACGCGTTTTGAGAGTAGCTGTTGACGAAATAAACAAATATACTGATATAAAGGTCGCATATGAGGGAAGAAAAACAGATTTGTCTATGAGAAAGACAAGATCAATAAGTTCAGTTGTATTTTATATCGAAAAGAGGGTGGTAAAATGATATATGTATGACAGCATGTCTCTGCGTGGAAATTTTTTTTGATAGATTAATATTTGTACCAAACTGAAGCACGAGTTTTTTCATTGATATGATAAGATGGTCAAAAAGTGCAAATTTCCCACCACCCCATAACCGTATAATCAAGAAAAAGTTGATAAACAAGTTATTGGAGGATGAATGAAATGAGTACTAACGACATTAACAATTCAAACAATACAAACGGACAGGGAGTATCCGGTACATATGGTTCTATACCGACACCGAATACAATGTACCAGAACAGCCAGTATCAGAATACAGGATATGCAAATACTGGATATGCTGCCGGCGATTATCAGGGCTACGGATATCAGAATACATCATATACCGGAGCGGCATATAATAACAGCACAACACAGGATGGTGGATATTCAGGTGCACAGCCATCGAAGGATGTCTTCAAGGATGTATTCGTGGAGGAGACAGAGAGTGTAGTTGCTACACTTGATAACAGCTATGTCAAGAATATGGTGACAGGTCAGGGTGTTAAGAAAGATCAGGTAGTGCTGTCGGATAAGAGATTGTATTACAATCACAAAAAGGGGATTATTGATACTTCCGCTTCAAGAGAATGTGTGAATGTAGATGATATTACAGGAACCAAGATTGCGAATACAAGCCGTGTTGGCTTTTTGATCAGCGCGGTGGTGATATTCATAATCGGACTCATCATCAGGTCAGCAGTCCCTAAGAGTATGAATGGTGTGGTATTGGCATTAGCAATAATGATACCATTGGCATATATCATTATTTTTTTCATCACAAAGAATAAGTACCTCTTTGTTGAATATGCAGGTGGCAAAATAGCCTTAAAGGTAAAGCTCTACGGCATGGATAATGTAATAGCATTCCAGAAGGCAATATACAAGACTAAGGCTAAGAATGCTCATAAGTAAATAGAAGATATGCGTAAAACGTATACAGACAAGCAGGGAGATATAACCCGCAGTGACCATAGCGAATGCGTGTCACCAGGGCTATATCTCCCTGTTTGTCGTCATGATTGTTTACTACCTGGATTACCTGACAGTCTTACAGCACAGAATATCCATAACTGTTAACAATAGCCTCGATCTTCTGGCCTGCCTTACACATAGGACACTCCTCATGAGGGTATGTCTTGTAATCAGGAAGATCCTTTGAGTTGAACAGTGAATGAACAGGATAACCGTCTACTTCTGCTGTAGCTGAGAATATCGCTGAAATGCCTGAAATAGTACCGCCGTAATACTCAATACACTCAAGGCTCTTCTTGATAGTTTTACCTGTTGTGGCTGAAGCAAGGAGAAGAAGAACATTCTTGCCCTTGATCATAGGCTGGAGGTTGTCACGGAAGATGAGCTGACCTGAGCTGTGAACCTCAGGAGTTACAATGTATATGGTCTGGTGCTGGTTCATTGACACGATACCATTTGCAGTAAGTGCGTCTGCAAGATAAGCACCGATGACCTCTGTGCCATCCATACATACAATAGTATCAACTATTGTAGATGAAATATATTCTGTTGCCATTGCACGGGCAGCAGCCAGAGCCATCTTTCTTCTGACCTTGATGGTTGTCATATCAATGTACTGATTGATGTGTGAGTGGTTGGTGGCGAAATGGCCATTTACAACCTTGATGTCTAATGAATTGTTATAAGATGATGTAACTTTGATTGGTTCGAATTGCATGTTATTTACCCCTTTCTTATTTGCACGACTCGTAAAACGATTTCGTTTTTTTTTTTATTATTTATTTATTGTAATGATGTCCGTGACATCGTTACGCTGCAGCAACCCTTGCCGTAGGCAATTTCTAATGGTTGCTGCTCTACTTTACACAATCTCAAGGATTGTATTTACCAGAAGGTCATTCTGCTTAGGATTCATGAAGCAGAAGCGGATGTACTTGTTGCCAAGGCCGGTCATGTCGGCACAGCTTCGTATGTATAAGCCCCGGTTCGCACAGTGGCTTACCACATCTGCGGAAGTGATGTCCGGCTTCAACAGCTCCACAAGCATAAAGTTCGCCGCAGGCCTTATGAGCCTGATGGATTTTCTTGCAGAGAGAGCAGAGCACACAAGGTTACGCTCGGTGGTTATTACTTCTGCAGAACGGGATATGTAGGAAGCATCCTTGAACATATCAATTCCGGCTAACTCGGCAAATCTGTTGATGGAATAAGGAAATCCTGCGATCTCCAGAGTTTTCTTGAATACTGCATTTGAAGTTATGGCATATGCAAGGCGGAGCCCCGGCACAGCAAAGAACTTGGTAGTATTTCTCAGGATGATCATGTTGTCGTATTCATTTGTCAGTGGAACGGCTGTCTCATTCTGCCAGTTGGCACAGAAGTCCATGTATTCCTCGTCAACCACCAGGAAGATATCATTTCCGGTGCAGATCTTGCAAATGAAGTTCATTGATTCCCTGTCAATAAGCTTTGATGTGGTTCCGTTTGGATTGGAGATGAAGACCATATCAAGCTCTTCGCTTAAGTTAGATATAAGGTCGGCGATATCAAGGACGAAGTCGTCCTCTGCTTTGGTTTCGTAGTAAATTATCTCACAGCCGTTTAGCTTAAGCAGCTTCTCATAATTGTGAGCACCGGGAGTGATGAGCAATGCTTTTCTAGGCGAATTGAATTCAATAAGCAGCTTGATAAATTCATAGGAACTGCTGCCGATGATAATATTTCCGGCAGGAGCATCCACATAAGAAGAAATGCTGTCCTTAAGCTCCGTGTAATTGTTGTCGGGGTATTCAGACAGTGCGTCAATATGAGCACTTACAACATTCTTCACAGAATCCGGAATCCCCAAAGGATTCATGTTCAGATCGTATCTCACGGTCTCATAGCTCGCAATGAGATTTTCTGTAGACAGATTTGGCGTACCCTTAACCATAAAAAACCCTCTTTCTGCAATGTATCGCATCTTCATGTGAGAAAAGTTGATACATTTCTAATTATAATGTTTAAAAAATTACCTTCTTTTGTTATAATCACTTTATACGTCTGTATGTAATTATACAGATTATAAGGTCTAAAAACAAGTCTAAGACCTGTTTTAATGTAATGGCAACGGAAAAAGTGCGACATGTCTGCATGGCTGCATTGGGCGACTGCCGATATTAAAAAACGGGGTGACATGTTGGTTCAGGAGATTTTGATATGAAGGCAATTGTAGAAGAATATGCCAGGGGCGAGTTCGAGGTCAAGAGACCTGAGGTAGAGATATCCGTGGCAAGGCTGGCTCTTGAGGTAGAGGCGGGAACCCTGTACAGGGGTTCATTCACAATTAAATCTGCAAATGACATGAATATAAAGCTTATGGTATTTGACAGCAGATACCTTATAGATTTCAAGAGTCATACCTTTGTGGGCAGGAAGAATGAGATTGCCTTTTCTTTTAATGCGGAAAATATTGAACCGGGAAAGACATTTGTGGGTAATATAAATGTGGTCTCAGACGGCGGTGAGTTCAGGATACCTTATAACATTGAGGTGGTTGAACCGATGATCACCGTGGGAGATAAGAAGATAAAGGATCTGTTCCAATTTGCTGCATTTGCAGAGGAGGCACCGGGCGAAGCCCTTACGGTGTTCCTTGATGATGACTTCAAGAGAGTGTTCTTAAAGGACAAGGACATGGAGGCAAGGGCATACCACAGCCTGAGAAAATGTGTGAACATGGAACAGGCTATGGAAGATTTCCTTGTGTACACCCATAAGAAGAGGGCACTTACACTGCAGGCGGCAGAGAAGGAGATCCTTATCGAAATGCCAACTGAGCTTGTGAGAGCCAGTATCAATATAAGCAAGAATACCTGGGGATATGTGAAGGCTGCCGTAAGGAGCGACTGTGATTTCCTTATGCCGGAGATGAAGGAGATCGATCGTGACAGCTTCACAGGCAATAACTGTAAGCTCACATTCCTTATTAACCCTGACAGGATCAAGGACGGAGTAAATACCGGCAATATCTATGTTGAGAATCCGTATCAGACCATCTGTATCAAGATAGGAATAAAGCTTCCGGATACAGAGAAGATTGCTCCGAAGGTCAGAGAGATGAACCTGACTGTGAAGAGGGATGAAGAGGCAATAGTCAGGGCATATATAGATTTCAGGACTGACAGGATGGATTTGTCTAAGTACATAGATACCACCAAGATATGTCTTGTTGAACTTCTCAAGTTCAGACCCGAGATGAAGTTATACAGGCTGGGGCTGCTCCATATGAACATCCTTGAGGGAAGGATCGAGTATGCAAAGCATGAGTTTGAGAGGATAGACAGTGAAAATCCCGAGAGAAAAGATGGAGATATGGAGAGGTGCTATTACAGCTACCTTAAGGCACTGGTTACCAGAGATGAAACTGTCATTAAAGAGACTGCAGCTATGACCAGAGAGTGTTTCAGAAGCAACAGGGATAAATTGTTTTACTTCTGGATACTTCTTTTTATAGATATAAGATACACAGAGGACAAATGGACTTTATATGAGGACATACAGACTCTGTACGATATGGGAATCAACAGTCCCGTTATATATTTTGAGATATGTGACATGTTCAACAAGCAGCCTCTTATGTGCAAGCAGGCAGGGCTTCTTGAGATATCGGCCATAAGATGGGGCATGAGGCATGACTTTATTTCTGAAGATGTGTTGATGGAGTATATCAAGGCATGTGGAAGACTTAAGATTTTTGATGAACATGCATTTAAGCTCCTTGAGGAGATTTATGAGGTTCATAGGTTCACTGAGGCTCTTAATGTAATCTGTGGTATCCTCATAAGAAATCACAGGTATGACATGGCATATCATGAGTATTACAGTAAGGCCTTAGAGGATAATCTTAAGTATATCGGGCTTAACGAGTGCTTCCTTAAGAGCATGGACAAGTCCAGATATGACCTTATACCTGAGGCGATACTCAGATACTTCTTATACAAGAACACCCTTGATGAGAAGGAACTGGCATACCTTTACGCCAACATAATCATGAACAAGGAAGCAAATGGCAGTGTATATAATGAATATACACCATCCATGACTGCCTTCATGGAGAAGATGATAGTTAAGGGAGAGGTGAGCGATGATCTCACAGTGATCTATGATGAGTTCTTAGAGCCTGAGACCGTCAGCGAAGAATTTGCCCCGACCCTGATAAATATAATATTCAGAAGAAAGTTTGTATGCAGGAATAAAAACATAAAGACAGTGATCGTAAGCCATGGGGAACTTAAGGATGCCCAGGTGGTAAATGTTAAAAACGGTGAAGCCTATGTGGAGATTGTATCAAAGGATGTGGTGCTCACACTCCTTGACGGCAGGGGAGGCAGGTATGCCGGATCTGTGGGATACAGGCTTGAGAGGATCGTGGATGAGAAGAGCTATATGGATATCTGCAAGGAATATAATTTCAAGGATTACAGATATCTGTTATGTGCATACAACAACATTGACAGCTTTGATAATAAGGATTCAGAACATATAAATATTGCCAGAAACATAATTGCCTGTCCTGAGCTTTCAGACAAGATCAAGCAGCAGGCTGTAAGACAGATGATCAGCTACTATCATGAGAATTATGATGGTGAGATACTGGCGAAATACATGCTTAAGCTGGATCTTGACTATGTTAAGCCTTATGACGCCACAGAGCTTACAGAGTATATGGTAGAGCTTGAACTTATGGACATGGCATTTGACATGGTGATGAGGTTCGGCTATATGGATGTGGCAGTGGAGCCGTTGGTGAAGCTTGCGGAGTATGGCATAGGCAGCAAGAAGTACGAGGATACCAGGGAGCTGATATCCATGTGCGTATATCTCTACAAGAGAGGCTACGCAACGAAGAACATTCTTTCTTTCCTTGGAAACAACTTCAACGGTTCCACCACGGACATGGCAGATCTCTTCAAGAGCGTAAGCAATACCTACAGAGATATAGATATGCTGGCAGAGAATATCCTTGCCCAGAGTATGTTCGCAAATGGATATACGGAATCCATATATGATATATTTGATGTGTACTACAAGGGCAGGAGCAGAGGCATGGTCATAAAGGCCTTCCTCAGATATTGTGCCCACCAGTACCTTATAAAGGAACAGAAGATTCCTGCGAATGTCATGGAGTGCCTGTACTGTGAGATAGAGAAAATGAACATTACAGACGAGATATCCAGAATGGCACTGCTGTATTTCTTCAGCAATTGCGGAGGACATTACAACAGGGAGCAGAAGGAATGGATCAGAAAGAATGTGAAGGCATTTGTGAGTGCGGGAAAGATACTCCCGTTTTTCCGTGCCTTTGTAAGCTTCGTAACGCTGCCGGGAGACACAGACTTCAAGACCTACATAATATTCAAGGGTGAGAAGGACATGTCGGTATGGATCAGCTACAGCTTCGGAAATGAAAGCGTTAATATGGCGAAGTACAAATCCGAAAGGATGAACGAGATAATACCGGGAGTGTATGTTAAGGAAGTGGTTGTATTCCATGGGGAAAATCTCGTATATTCAATAGATTGTGATGAGAGCGGCAGAAGCTCCATAGTGGAGAGTGAAGCATTGAAGAATAAGCCACTCGACAAGGGAAGCAGCAACAGATTTGAGCTTATAAACCACATGCTCATAAGTCAGGAAACAAGAGATGACCAGGCCCTTATGGAGGCCATGGAGACATATCTTAACAATATACATTTCTTCGAGGAGAACCTGATCATATTGTAGGCAATGTCACGAGACCATAAGGGTAGCATGGTACAGATATTTTAGCAAACAGAAATTTGCAGGAGATAGATAAATGGCGGAATTTTCATTGTATCTCGGCATGGATATAGAGCCGGATCATACACAGCTTAGTTATTACAATATACAGAAGAGAGAACCTGAATCTGTAAGTGATACTGCAGATGAAGCTTCCTACCTCCTGCCTAATACCCTGTATGTGGCAACAAAGACCGAACAGACAGAGGGGGAGGCCGACAGGAAATGGTATGTGGGAAGCCAGGCGGTGAGACGGGGCATAGACGGCTCAGGTATGCTGGTGGATGATATATACAACCGCGTCATGTTGAATGACGATGTATGGATAAATGACAAGAAATACAGAGCCAGGGATTTATTTGTCAAGATGGCAAGGCTCCATCTGGAGGAGTTCCTAAAGAGCTTTGATGAATATACCATTGAGAAGCTGGTGGTCACAGTTGCAGACACAGATCCTTATATAATAGATGCTTTAAGGAAACTGAGGATAGAACTTAAGCTTGATGAGGAACAGTTTGAGATACAGGGACACGAGAGAAGTGCTGTGTATTATATATTCCATCAGCCTGAGGTACTTAGAAACAACATCGTGGCATTATTTGACTACAGTAAAAAAGGACTGTTCTACTATAGCTTAAGCCAGCAGAGAAACAGATCTCCGTACAGGATAGAGATAAGCGAGGCTGATTTCTCAGACAAGATGTCCGGGGATGGTCAGGCTGCTGACAAGGAGGATCTTGACGATCTCTTTTTAGAGGTGGTTAAGGAGACTGTCACACTGGAGAACATTTCTTCTGTATACCTTACAGGTGTGGGCTTTGATGGTGACTGGATGGAGAGATCCACCAATTTCCTGTGCCAGGGCAGAAGAGTATTTGTCGGACAGAACATGTACGTGAAGGGCGCCTGCTACAGAGCATTTGCAGTACATGAGAAGAGAGATGTGCTGGACAATTACATCATCTGTTCAGATACGGTAGTGATGTATGACGTGGGTATCAACCTTATGGACAATGCCAATTCCCTGTATATCATCTCGGAAGCGGGCAGGGAATGGTTCAATACAAGAAATAAGATCAGCATTTTCTTAGACGATACAGACAGACTTGATATAGTATTCAGAAATATGCTGACAGGAGATAAGACGGTCCAGAGTATGCAGATTGCAGGTCTGCCTAAGAGACCGCCGAAGACTACAAAGATATCACTTGAGGTGGAGTTTTATGACAGCGAAAGCGGAGCCATGATAATAAGGGATGAGGGCTTTGGTATGCTCTATCCTACCACGAACAAGATATACAGGAAGGAATTCGATTTGCATGGGGAAGATAATAGTATGCAAGACTAAAACTGCAGATGATCCTTATATGTTCCTAAACACTAAGGTGTCGGTCTATTCCTATGAAGAGCTGTGTTACTATATATACAACAACATGGTGCTGATCGGCAGGGATGATGTAACGGAACGGCTTGCCATGTGGATAAGGAAGGAACTGGATATGCCGGAGCTTGCGGGAAGGCTTGAAAGTCTCATGGAGAAAGAAGCATTTACCCAGGATATTCTTATTGAAATAATCACCGCCGGCAATTATTATGGAACAGACGAGATACGTGCCTTCATGAAGGAGTGCCAGAAGATAAGGGGATATTCAAAGTACGAGCTTTTAAAGGTAAAGGCTGACGGCTACTGCCGTTATAAGCACTATATAAAGGCAGGAGCTATGTATGATGAGATAATAAAGAATTTTCCTGAGTCCCAGGGCACGGAGGTGTTCCTCGGAAATGTATATCACAACAAGGCTGTGGTGTTGTCCGGAAATCTCCAGAGGGAGGAGGCGAGACAGTGCTTCCTTAAGGCATATAAGCTTAACCACAATGAGGAGTCACTGATAGAGTATCTTTATGTGACAGCCGTTACTGTGGATTCTGCCACATTAAAGAGGGAGATCAAGAGACATGGTATGCCGGAGAGCTTCTTCGATGATGTTATGATGGAGATCGCTGACTGCAAGGATGATGTGGCAGAGATGACCATATATAATAAAGTCCAGAAGGCGGTGTATAATAAGCTTCATGGAAATATTTCCGACTATGACAGACGAGTGGACAGCGTTCTTACGGAGCTTAAGGACGATTTCAGAAAACAGCTGGCATAGTGACAATTTGCAGATATAGATTTATAATGCAATATGCATAAATATTAAAGAAGGTGTCACAGACATTATTATAAAGAAAAGCACGCCATAACTTCGTGAGCCGTGCCATTAGATAGAAAGGATGCAGATTATGAAAGAACTAGAAAAAACCTACAATCCGGCGGAGATTGAAGACAGACTGTACAGGAAATGGGAAGAGAAGAAGTATTTCCATGCAGAGGTAGACAGGAGTAAGAAGCCATTTACAATAGTAATGCCACCTCCAAATGTAACAGGACAGCTTCACATGGGACACGCTCTTGACAATACAATGCAGGATATCCTCATCAGATTTAAGAGAATGCAGGGATACTCAGCATTGTGGCAGCCGGGAACCGATCATGCCGCAATAGCAACAGAGGTTAAGGTTACAGAGAAGCTTAAGGCCGAGGGAATAGATAAGAAGGAGATCGGACGTGAGGCATTCTTGAAGCATGCCTGGGCATGGAAGGAAGAGTACGGCAACCGTATCGTCAGCCAGCTTAAGAAGATGGGTTCATCCGCCGACTGGGATCGTGAGAGATTTACCATGGATGAGGGCTGCTCAAAGGCCGTTACAGAGGTGTTCTGTAATCTCTATGAGAAAGGCTATATCTACAAGGGTTCAAGGATCATAAACTGGTGTCCTGTATGTAAGACATCTATCTCAGACGCTGAGGTTATACATGAGGAGCAGGAAGGCCATTTCTGGCATATCAACTATCCTGTAGTTGGAGAGCCGGGAAGATTCGTAGAGATTGCTACAACCCGTCCAGAGACACTTCTCGGTGATACAGCCGTAGCTGTAAATCCTGATGATGAGAGATATAAGGATATAGTAGGAAAGATGTTGGAGCTTCCTCTTACCGACAGACAGATCCCTGTTATTGCGGATCCGTATGTTGACAAGGAGTTCGGAACAGGCTGTGTTAAGATTACACCTGCCCACGACCCTAACGACTTCGAGGTAGGAAAGCGTCATAATCTTGAAGAGATAAATATTTTGAATGATGATGCCACCATTAACGAGCTAGGTGGCAGATATGCCGGAATGGATCGTTATGAGGCAAGAAAGCAGATGGTTGCAGACCTTGACGCTCTGGGACTTCTGGTTAAGGTTGTTCCGCACAGCCATAACGTAGGTACCCATGACAGATGTAAGACAACTGTTGAGCCAATGATCAAGCCTCAGTGGTTCGTACGTATGAAGGAAATGGGTGAGGCTGCCCTCAAGGTAGTTAAGACAGATGAGCTTTCATTTGTACCTGAGCAGTTTGACAAGACATATATCCACTGGCTGGAGAACATCAGAGACTGGTGTATATCAAGACAGCTCTGGTGGGGACACAGAATACCTGCATGGTACTGTGCAGACTGTGGTGCAACAACAGTAAGCAGACAGACACCTTGCAAGTGCAGCAAGTGCGGAAGTGCAAATATAACACAGGATGAGGATACCCTTGATACATGGTTCTCATCAGCATTATGGCCATTTTCAACTCTCGGCTGGCCTGACAAGACTCCTGAGTATGATTACTTCTATCCTACAAGTGTGCTTGTAACAGGATATGACATCATCTTCTTCTGGGTAATCCGTATGGTATTCTCAGCACTGGAGCAGACAGGAAAGAGCCCATTCAAGCATGTGCTCATCCACGGCCTTGTCCGTGATGATCAGGGACGTAAGATGAGTAAATCCCTTGGAAATGGTATCGACCCTCTTGAGGTTATCGACAAGTACGGTGCAGACGCACTCCGTCTCACACTTATCACAGGTAATGCACCCGGAAATGATATGCGTTTCTACTGGGAGCGTGTTGAGAACTCAAGAAACTTTGCAAATAAGATATGGAACGCAACTCGTTTCATAATGATGAATATGGAGAAGGCAGACTTCTCACAGGTTAAGTTAAGCGACCTTACCATTGCAGACAGATGGATACTTTCAAAGGTAAATGACCTTGCGGTAGCTGTAACAGAAAACCTTGACAAGTACGAGCTCGGTATTGCTGTTCAGAAGGTATACGACTTCATCTGGGAGGAATTCTGTGACTGGTATATAGAGATGGTTAAGCCAAGACTCTACAATGATGATGACACCACAAAGGCAGCAGCTCTCTGGACGCTCAAGACAGTCCTTATAAATGCGTTGAAGCTTCTGCATCCATACATGCCATTTATCACAGAGGAGATCTTCTGTAACATTCAGGATGAGGAGGAGTCTATCATGATCTCCAAGTGGCCTGAGTACAAGGAAGAGTGGAGCTTCAAGGCAGACGAGGAAGCTGTTGATACCATCAAGGCAGCAGTCCGTGCCATCAGAAATCTCCGTACAGGAATGAATGTACCACCAAGCAAGAAGGCTTCGGTTTATGTAGTGTCAGAAAAGTCGGAGATAAGAGACAGGTTCGAGGCTTCAAAGAACTTCTTCGCAACCCTTGGATATGCTAATGCTGTATATGTTCAGGAGGATAAGACAGGAATAGATGCAAATGCTGTATCAACAGTTATCCATGATGCAGTGCTTTACATTCCTCTTGCAGAGCTTGTTGATATCGACAAGGAGATCGAGAGACTCAAGGGCGAGGTTAAGAAGCTTGATGGCGAGATAAAGAGAGCTTCAGGCATGCTTGCAAATCCTAAGTTTGTTGACAAGGCACCTGCAGCAAAGGTTGAGGAAGAGAGAGCTAAGCTTGCAAAGTATACAGAGATGAAGAGCCAGGTAGAGGAGAGACTCTCACAGCTTATTTAAGTTTATTAAAATCACAGGAAACACGGACACTTTGACTTGCCATGTGAACACATTAAAATCGCAGGAAACACAGAGTGTTTGGGTTTAAGATGCAGGCACATTACATTTTTCCGGGAATATTATAATATCATGCACCCCGTATAATAGGAAATCACGTTGACTGAGAGGTTCTTGATGTTATGAGATTCAGAAATATTCCCATAAGGAACATCATATCAGAGGCCATGAATACAGGTGGTATCATAATTGATGTTCGGACCAAAGCGGAATTTGATTCGGGGCATATACCTCTTGCCCTGAATGTTCCTTTAGATACAATAAAGTCAAAGAATTACAGGCTGCCGAAAAGCAAGACCCTGCTGGTGTATTGTATGCATGGAGGAAGCAGTGCTGTGGCTGCCAAGCGGTTATTTGATGACGGCTACGATGTTGTTAATGCCGTGGGCGGATTGAAGCAGTACAAGGGAGCGCTCAGCAGATCGTAAAGTAATTATGCCAAAATTATTGCTGCAATGATCTTAAAATGCAAAGTATAAATTGCAGAGTTGTAATGACAATGGTTTAAAGAGGGAAGTATAAAATATAGAAATGTCATATATGAGATGTTCGGTATGTATAAGATCATGTGATATGACATTGATAAACAGATAAATTAAGAATCCGGGCTCTGTAATATATTCTCCGGTGTAGGGAAGGTGTGGAGCCTGGATTTAAGGTTTTATTTTAGAACTTGATCAGGAGTAAATACGGGATGATAGATAATTTAGACAGAGTGGAGCTTATTGCTCCCTGCCATTTTGGTCTGGAGTCAGTACTGAAGAAGGAAATATTGGAGCTTGGATACGAGATCGTGTCTGTGGAGGATGGGCGTATTACATTTGCAGGAGATGTGGAAGCAATAGCCCGGGCAAATGTATTCATAAGGACCGCAGAGAGGATCATGCTTAAGTGCGGAAGCTTCAAGGCAACCACATTTGACGAGCTCTTTGAGGGGACGAAGGCGATACCTTGGGAGAATATACTTACCAGGGACGCGAAGTTCTGGGTTTCAAAGGCAACCTCCAACAAGAGTGCATTATTTTCACCATCAGATATCCAGTCCATTGTGAAGAAAGCAATGGTTGAGAGGATGAAGCAGACCTACCATGTGAACTGGTTCACAGAGGAGGGGGCGTCATATCCTGTCCGCGTATTTATCTTCAAGGACATAGTTACCCTAGCAATCGATACCTCGGGAATATCTCTTCACAAGAGAGGCTACAGAAGGCTGGTAGGTAAGGCACCGATCTCAGAGACTCTGGCGGCTGCTCTTATTATGCTGACACCGTGGCACAAGGACAGAGTGCTGGTGGATCCTTTCTGCGGAAGCGGAACATTTCCAATAGAGGCTGCCATGATCGGGGCAAATATCGCACCGGGAATGGACAGGGATTTCACCGCAGCGGAGTGGGTGAAGATCGGAAATAAAAAGATGTGGTATGAGACCATAGACGAGGCTCATGACATGATAGATAATGACGTGAAGATGAATATCCAGGGCTACGATCTGGACGGCGACATAGTGAAGTGTGCCATGGAGAATGCCAGATGTGCAGGTGTGGACAAGCATATTCATTTTCAGCAGAGGGATGTTAAGGATCTCAGCAATCCTAAGAAGTATGGCTTTGTAATGACCAATCCACCTTACGGTGAGAGACTTGAGGAGAAGGAAGCCCTTCCGGAGTTGTACAGAACCATTGGTGAAGCCTACAGAAATCTGGATAGCTGGTCCATGTTCCTGATCACCTCTTACAAGGACGCTGAGAAATATATAGGCAGAAAAGCCGACAAGAACAGGAAGATATACAACGGAATGATAAAGTCCTATTTCTATCAGTTTATGGGACCGAAGCCACCGAGAAGATCATGACATGAAGAGACTTTGGCAATGGCTATATAGGTGAAGATGACATGTCATAAATTGACATTGTAGACAGCACCTGTGATGGTGTGAAAAATGGCGTTGCAGGTGACATTTATGTGGATGTGTGATAGACGTATTGTAGATTTTTTTTGCGTTGGTGAAAAAGGAGAAGCGTATGAAGAAGCTTATATTTGCAACAGGAAATGAAAATAAAATGAAAGAGATCCGCATGATCCTTGCGGACTGTGGCTATGAGATACAGTCCATGAAGGAAGCGGGAATAGACATAGATATAGTTGAGGACGGAAAGACATTTGAAGAGAATGCCATAATCAAGGCTGAGGCTATCAGAAATGTAGCAAATTGCCTGGTACTGGCAGATGATTCCGGTCTTGAGGTTGACTACCTGGACAAGGCACCGGGAATATACTCAGCAAGATTTATGGGTGAGGATACATCCTACAGGATCAAGAACAAGGCTATCATAGACAAGCTTGAGGGAGTTCCTGACAGTGAGAGGACAGCCCGGTTCGTGTGTGCCATTGCGGCAGCATTTCCGGATGGCAGGACAATAACAAGACGCGGAACCATAGAGGGAATAATAGGATATGAAGAGCGTGGCGAGAATGGATTTGGATATGATCCTATCTTCTTCCTGCCGGACAGAGGTGTGTCAACAGCAGAGCTGTCACCTGAGGAGAAGAACGAGATAAGCCACAGAGGAAATGCACTTAGATTGATAAAGGAAGTAATCGATGAAAATTCTGATAATTAGTGATACTCATGGAAGACGAAGCAGCATTGTAAAGGTTGCTGAGAAGGTGGGTGAGGTGGACATGGTGATCCATCTTGGAGACATTGCCGGAGATCTTGATTATGTGGAGGAAATGTTCGATTGCGAGATCCACATGATCGCAGGAAATAATGATTTTATGTGTGGACTTCCACGGGAGGAAGAGCTTGAGATCGAGGGAAAGAAGGTATTCATAACCCACGGACATTTGCATAAGGTGGGCTTTGGAACTGACGATCTCTATGAGCTTGCGGTGAGGAACGGCTATGACATTGTACTGTATGGACATACCCATGTGCAGAAGGTGGAGAACTGCAATGGAATATACATTGCAAATCCCGGCTCGCTGGCACTTCCGCGGGACGGTGCAGAGGGTAAATTCATCCTTCTGGAATTCGACCAGAACGGCACACCATTCTTCGCAGAAAACTCATTAAAGAGAGAGTACAGATCCTACACTGATTGGTTCTTTTAAAGAGAGAGTACAGATCCTACACCGATGGATTCTCTTAAGGAGAGACTATTTAGTGGAAAGTAAGGGGCAGCCCAGTAAGCTGCCCCTTTGTTGGAGATAGATACAGGTTGTGACTTGGATTATGACTTAAATTAATGTAATGGGAATATGAGTCGGGATTACAGTATATGGAGGATACAGGATTGAAGAAGCGTGACATAATAACAGGAACAATCGCAGAATATGATTTCCCAAACAAGGGAAGCTTCATGTGTGGCGATAGAAAGGTTACAATAAAAGGGGCACTTCCCGGACAGGAGGTAAGTGCACAGGTAATAAAATTAAAGAGCGGCCGGGCAGAAGCAAGAACCTTGGAAGTCCTCAAGCCGTCACCTCTTGAAGATAGTAAACCGGTGTGCTCACATTTCGGTCAGTGTGGAGGCTGCAGCTATCAGACCATGAGCTATGAGAACCAGTTGAAGTTGAAAGCAGATATGGTGAAGAAGCTTTTAGATGGGGTGATAAATACAGAAGAAAATCCATACAAATGGGAAGGGATAATTGGTTCTCCTGTTACATCCGGCTATAGAAATAAGATGGAATATTCATTTGGAGATGAATATAAGGATGGCCCCCTTGCCCTTGGACTTCATAAGAAGAATAGCATGTACGATATCGTCCAGATGGAAGACTGTGATATTGTAAGTGCTGATTACAACATGATCGTTGGTTATACAGTGAAGTTCTGCAAAGAAAATAATTTGCCATATTATAAGAAAATACAGCACACAGGACTGCTCAGGCATCTAGTCATAAGACAGTCATACACTTCGAAGGAATTGCTTATCAATCTTGTGACCAGTTCACAGAATATTGATGACATGGATCTAAACGGGTATGTTTCGGGACTCCTTGAGCTTGAAACATCAGGAAAGCTTACAGGAAAAATTGCCGGGATACTCCATACCACAAATGACTCTATGGCGGACGCGGTTATTTGCCAGAAGGTGGATGTGCTTTACGGTACGGAATTTATTTATGAGGAATTGCTTGGGCTCAAGTTCAAGATATCACCATTTTCATTCTTCCAGACAAATACCGCCAGTGCGGAACGACTCTACAGCAAAGCAAGGGAGTATGTGGGGGACACCAGAGACAAGGTGATATTTGACCTCTACAGCGGAACCGGAACCATCGCCCAGATGTTGTCTGCTGTAGCAAGGAAGGTTGTGGGCGTTGAAATAGTCTCTGAGGCAGTGGACGCAGCCAGGGTAAATGCCGAACTGAACGATCTTGATAACTGCGAGTTTATAGCAGGGGATGTGCTTAAGGTCATAGATACCATAACCGATAAGCCGGATATAATTGTCCTTGATCCACCTCGTGACGGAATAAATCCAAAGGCACTGGAGAAGATCATTGCCTACGGCGTTGACGAGCTTGTGTATATAAGCTGTAAGCCAACCTCTCTTGCAAGAGACCTTGTGACCCTGCAGGAGAGAGGATATAGGGTAGTAAAGGCATGTGCTGTGGATCAGTTTGTGAATACGGTTCATGTGGAAACTATAATAGGACTACGTCGTACAGATTCGTGAAAATCCTTGAATTTACGCACTTTGTAGAGTTTTTCAGTTTCAACAAAATTAGTGAAAATCACAGGGAAAAAGAGCTTGTGAGGAAAATAACTGTTGTTGTAGCGTTAGACCTCGGTTGTGGGAACACAAAAAATTCTGAATATGAAAGTGAATAGAGAGCTATCAGATATATTGATAGAACATAGGGATACTTCAAAAGAGTGTCCCTATTTTTTATATTAGGGCATTCCATTAGGAGTGCCTTTTTCAATTCAATTTTAGAAGGAGGTTCACTATGAACAACACAGTGTTAGGAGCAGTAAGTAACAAGAAAGAGAACATTCGCTTTATTAGCGAAGCACATGAGAAATTCTACTATGAAAAATTAAAAGAAGTGC
>ERZ779865.587-NODE-587-length-31589-cov-5.350891_pt1 | contig 31589 bp, 23 predicted proteins | sample MGYA00433088_ERZ779865 | MGnify/ENA primary metagenome ERZ779865 (study PRJEB29588, sample SAMEA2151703) | human gut metagenome | biome: human gut; feature: human-associated habitat; material: faeces | place: Denmark | collected 2008/2010 ... | reverse complement strand
CGCTCTTCCGATCTGGGAACTGATGATGCCAATCAGTCTGACGATTATCTTTACACTGGGAGCGTCCCTGTTTATTGCCATGACAGTTGTTCCGGCAGCAGGCTCTACGCTGCTGAAAAAGTCCGGTGAGAAAAAGCATCCCTGGTTTGATAAGGTGCAGGAAATTTATGGAAAAATGCTGGCATTCTGCCTGAAGGTAAAGGTAGTGCCTCTTGCTATTGCCATTGGACTTCTGGTATTCAGTATCTGGGCGGTTATGCGGATGGGTATTGTCATGATTCCGGATATGACATCTAATCAGATAGAGATTTCGATACAGATGCCGGAGGGTACGGACAAAGAGGAGTGTTATAAACGGGCAGACCAGGTGATGGATGCCATCATGAGTATTGACGGAGTGGCGAGCGTGGGTGCAATGGCAGGCGGAGATACGACGCTGGTGGCTTCTTCCTCCGGTATTTCGGATGATACCTATGACAGCTTTACCTGCATGCTTCTGACAGAGGATGCAAATGCAGGAGAAAATGAGGTAAAGCGGATTTGCCGGGAAATTCAGGAAAAAACGGCAGATATCGACTGTGAAGTAACCATTTCCACCGGTATGGAGGAAATGAGCACCATGATGGGCTCCGGTCTTTCCATTAAGGTTTACGGGGATGATTTGGAGGAACTGACCCGCATTACAGAAGAAATCATGGATATGGTGGCAGCTGTTCCCGGATATGAAACGATTTCCAACGGACAGGAGGAGCCTGACCAGGTTATCCGCCTTGTGCTGGACAGAGATGCGGCAATGCGAAAGGGAATTACCGTGGCACAGATTTTCTCAGAGCTGAACAGTGCCTTATCGGAAACGGCAGATGCCACAACGGTGACAATTGACGGAATTGAAATGAAAATCGTGGTAAAGGACACCAGAGAGCCTTTGACAAAGGAAAATCTGCTGGACTACAATTTTGCTGTCCAGACAACCGATGATAACGGCAATACGGTGACAGAGGACCATCCTCTTTCCGAGTTTGCGAAGATTCAGATGGAAGAGGGCGTACAGAGCATTAACAGGGAGAACCAGAGCCGGTATATGACGGTAACGGCAACGGTGGCAGAGGGCTATAATGCAACCCTGCTTTCCAGACAGTTCCAGCCGCTGCTTGATTCCTACGAGCTTCCGGCAGGCTATTCTCTGGATTCCGCGGGAGAATCTGACACGGTAAATCAGATGGTGGTACAGATGAGTAAGGTACTGCTTCTGGGACTTGCCTTTATCTATCTGGTTATGGTAGCGCAGTTCCAGAGCCTTTTGAGCCCCTTTATCGTATTGTTTACAGTACCCCTTGCCTTTACGGGAGGTCTGATAGGGCTTCTTGTTATGCAGGAGCCGCTGTCTGTTATGGGAATGATGGGCTTTATCGTCCTTCTGGGTACGGTTGTCAATAATGGTATTGTGTTTGTAGATTACGCAAACCAGCTCAGAATGGGTGGACTGGAAAGAAGAGATGCCCTGATTGCCACAGGAAAGACCAGAATGCGCCCGATTCTGATGACGGCGCTGACCATGATTATCGGCTTGTTCCCGCTGATTGTCGCTACGGGAGCCGGAGCCAACGGAAACCGTTCGTTGGGTGTCGGTACAGTAGGAGGAATGCTGGTCGGTACGGTAGCCCTGTTGTTTGTGGTGCCGGTGTTATTTACCGTGTTCCAGGTGATTGAGGAAAAGGTGATGCCGCGCCGGCATAGAGAAGAGGATACGGATGCCTGAGGTTTGGGCGGAAATAGTTAATCTACTAAAGACGATTTTGATATGCAGAAAAATATAAGTCATTTAGGAATGCTCGTTTGCCTGGGCAGTATGCTGACCGGGTGCGGCATCTATACCAAATACCAGCAGCCGGAAGTGCAAACCGACGGACTGTTTGGAACGCTCCCGGAGGAGGTGGATACCACCTCCTCACTGGGGGATTTGAAATGGCAGGAATTGTTTACCGACGTTTCTTTGCAACAGCTTATTGAACGGGCTCTGGAGGCCAATACGGATTTGAACGTGGCTCGTTTGAAAGTGGAGGAAGCACGGGTTTCCTTGGATTCGGCCAAGCAGGCCTACCTGCCGTCTGCACAGCTGGACCCGGAAGGGGCGTTGAGCAGTTACGACGGGAGCAAACCCACCAAAACCTACACGTTGGGGGCTTCTGCCAGTTGGGAGCTGGATTTCTTTGGGAAGCTGACCAATGCCAAACGGAAAGAACGGGCGGCGTTGGAACAGAGCGAGGCGTATCGGCAGGCGGTACAGACTCAGCTGATTGCTACGGTAGCGGAAAGTTATTACACCTTGCTGATGCTCGACGAGCAGGTGGCTGTGACGGAAGAAACGGTGGAAAGCTGGAAAGAATACATCCGTAGCCTGAATGCCCTGATGCGGGCCGGACAGGCCGACCGTGCGACAGTGAATCAGGCAGAGGCCTCTCGTTTGAATACGGAAGCCTCTTTGCTCGATTTCTGGACTCCGCAGCACATTGCACGCGGCACACTCAGCGAGGTGGATTTCCCGCAGATCCTGTTGGTAGGGGTGCCGCTGGATTTGCTGGCTGGTCGTCCCGACGTAAGGCAAGCAGAGGCCACACTTAAGCAGGCCTTCTATGCCACCAATCAGGCACGTTCCAGCTTCTATCCCAGTGTGACGTTGAGTGGTGCGGCCGGATGGACCAACAGCGGAGGAGCGTTGGTGACCAACCCGGGGGCTTGGCTGCTGCAGGCGGTGGGCTCACTGGTACAGCCCCTCTTTCAGCGTGGACAACTGATTGCCAATCTGAAAATCAGTAAGGCACAGCAGGAAGAGGCCTTGCTCCAGTTCCAGCAGACGTTGCTGGATGCCGGTACGGAGGTGAACAACGCCCTGAACCAGTGGCAGACGGCCCGGCGGAAAACGGAGCTCGACCAGCAGCAGGTGGGGTATTTGTCGGATGCCCTGCACGATACAGAACTGCTGATGGAGCATGGGACAATAAATTACCTGGAGGTACTGACGGCACGCCAGTCGTTGCTGACGGCACGGTTGTCGCTGGTGGCCGACCGAAATTCAGAGATTAAAAGTGTGATTACCCTCTACCATGCATTGGGTGGGGGATGTGAAGAGGAATAAAAATAATACGCGATGAAAAAACTGCTATATGTAGGAATGTGCCTGTGGGCACTACTCTTTTTGTTTTCTTGTGACAAGGAAGATGTAGACGGCTATACGCCTCTTCCCAAGATTCATTTGGGAGAAACTTTCAGGTATCAGTGTGGAGAGGAGAATTATACCCGGCTTGAATATGATACTTTGGGGCAGGCGGCCGTGCTGAACTTTTATAAAGATGAAGTCACCTCGTTGGATTGTGTGGATTATGACGAGAACTCCTGTACTTTTTCCTTTCATAAAGTGGAAACCGGACTTTACCGTATCAGCTGGGATTATACATCAGAGAATCTTTTGCGGATATATTACGGACAAAACGGAATGTGGTATCGGATGAATACAACCGGTACCCATGAATATGTGTTGGAGGCTAACGACGGGATGGCTGTGAAGATGGTGGTCTACCGTGCCAGCCAGGATTCCATACATTGCACCGTCAACCGTTTTTGCATTGAAGAATACAAGGAGGAAGAATAACAGAGCGACCGGTTGCCGGTCTGCCTTCATCTTCCTGAAGGCAGTGCCGGCAGTTCGGCCTCTATACGGTTTTCCACGTCATCGGGCAGTTTGGAGAAGAAATCCATGCCTGTCACTTTTTCTACTGAATCGACCGGTACCAGGTATTTCTGCAGGGCCTGATGATGGGCCTTGTTGTCGAACAGGAAGCCCATGGCGATGGGATTTTTCCGGTTGTAAATCAGTACCACCTTGAAGAACCGGTCGGGTACGGCCACCCGATGCTCTCCGATACGCTTCGGCTGTTTCTGGTCGTAAATCGGGCCGCAGGCAATGTACACCGTACCGTATTTCCGTGCCCAGCTGCGGCACAGTTCTTCTAAATCGCCCCAGTCGTCACGGTTCAGCTTCTGGTTCTGCGGACAGATGTTGCTCATGTAGAACGATTCTTCCATGGCCTTTTTGCTCCACTTCATATCGGCAGCCGGTGCCATGTGTCCCCGGTCGTAGCCGGAGTGCGTGTAGTCTGCATGCTCCACGCGCGGTTCAGGCAGGTCCGGGTCGGGCACGAAGCGGTTTTTCCGTTCCTCGTCTCCCTTCGTTTCCTGGCGGGTCAGTTCCCAGGCCACCCAGTTGGGCGTCTTGTAGAAATTATTGTACGACACCGTGTAGCCCGTGCGTTGCAACTGGATTTCCTCCCGTTTCTTTAGCACGACCGGAATTTCCAGTTTGCTGCTGATGCGGTTCGTGGCCGACGGCGAAGCGGTTTCTTCTGTCGCGTTCTTGGTGACTCGTTGCGATACTTTTTCCCGGGCCTCTTCCAGTGTTTCCGAGATTCCTTTTTCCAGTCCTTTTGCTTCGGGCAGGTTCTGCTGGTTTTGGTAGAAGTATACCCCTCCACCGAGAATCAGCAGCAGGAGGATGAACCCTTTTAACGAGCCGGTGGAAGAGCCTCTTTTTTTCTTTGCCATAATACGTGCGGTTTAAACCAGTTTGAAACGCATCCGGAAGATGCCGTCTTTGTAGTCGTGGCTGATGATTTTGAACGTACCGATTTCTGAGGTATTCTCTACATGCAGTCCGATGCACAGACATTCGTCGTAGTCGCCCACGTGTACTACGCGCACCGTGTCGGAGGCCCCTTCGGGTAGGCGTTTCAAGTCGAAGCGTCCGGCGGCATCTTCTTGGGTGGTGAATTCCGTGGTAACCGGCAGATGACGGGCAATGACCTCGTTGACCGTATTTTCAATGCGGGTAATATCTTCTTCAGTAGGCGCTTGTGGAAGGGCGAAATCGAGTTTGCTTTTTTTCCGTTCGATGTGGGCTGACACCGCCCGTCCGCATCCGAAAAGATTCACCATCGTGCGGTTGACGATGTGTTCGCAGGTATGCATGGGAGGATATTCCTGCTTGTGGTGTTCGTTAAGTTGAGTGGTTTGTTCCATAATTCATTTGATTTGGCGACAAAGATACAAAATGGGAGGATATATGTAGACTTTCTGTAGATTTTTCATGACTTTTGACACCTTAGGGAAAACGCCTTTACGTTTGGAATAAAGCGCCTTTGCGTTTGGAATCAAACGTCTAAGCGTTTGAATGAAAACGCCTAAACGTTTTGCTTGAAAGTACAACCGTCCGCGATAGCGTATTGTAGTCTGCCTGTAGTATTTCTAACTTTGCCATAAAATCTTAGATATGGTAAAAGTAGAATATTACAGGCAGATTTTTTCTGCTTTTAAAGAATTATGTTCATCTGGCAAACAATCATGCTCCTTTCGTGAATATTGCCGCGAGCATGGTGTCAATTATTACAGGATGTATCTGATATTGAAGGAAGAACACACAAGCTTGAATGATGTTCCCGGATATACAAGAGGAAGTTGTCTGAAGTTTCGTTGTTCTCAGGCTTACGAAGAATTTAAGTTCCTCTGTGCCGATGGCAGACAACCGGGACGCTTTATTGATTATTATAAAGGTTTTGGAATAACAAGGAAACAGATGAAGGACTTTCTGTGGCGCAACAGACTCCGTGTTTCGGATTTGCCCGGATATACAAGTCCCCATACATGTCGAAGTTCCCGATATAAGGAAATACCTTTTGAGGATGTGATATTTGAGGAAGCCGGTTTTCTTCCTGCAGAAAGCTGCAATGTGATTACTGTCAGGGTAGATGGTAATGTGGAAGTAAGCTTTCCGGAAGATACGGACTTGTCTGTTATTGTGAAGTTTATCCGTAAAATGGGAAAGGAGGTCACTCATGTGGAGCCTTGATTCATGTCTGCATCTGTGGGTCTGTCAGCATCCTGTATCCATGCGTTATGGCATCCGTGGTCTGACACAAATGATATGGTCGTGGAAAGGACATTCTCCGGCTTCGGGGGATGTATATGTGTTTTTCTCACAGGACCGTAAGACCATGAAGGCATTAAAATGGGACGGCGACGGTTTTTTGATGTACACTAAAAGACTGTCCCAAGGGCGTTTCCGTGAGGTGCTGAAAAACGGTGATGGCAGCGTCCGCAGGTTTCAATGGGACGACTTCTACATGCTGATGAGGGGGCTCACACCTGTAAAAGTAACTGTCGAAGAACGCTTTAGAATGGCTGCAAGGTAGTATATACAATATTGATAATCAAATAATTAAATCTATAAAAAGTTGCATAAATCCGTCTTTTTTCGTAACTTTAAAGCATGAAAAAGGATGAACTGATAGAACTTTTGCAACGCCAGAACGGCTTCCTTCAGGGCAAACTGGAGGAAGCCTTGACGTCTGTCCGTTCACTGACTTCCGCTAACGAGAAACTGACTGCTACGGTTGAGGAACTGAGAAGGCAGATAGCCTCTCTGGAGGAAACTCTCAAAGGAAAGGACATCGAACTCAGTAAGGAGAAAACTGCCCGTCAGGCTATGCGCCGCCTGCAGGAATCCCCGTCGGAAAGACAGACTAAACAGGTAATATCCAGCCTAGATGCTCCTGAACATAAGAAGGAAAAGAAACGCACAAACAACGGGGCAAGGAAAAAGACACATCCTGAATGTGAGATTGAAACTGTTGAGGTAGAGCCTGACAGTCCGGAGTTCAATCCGGAAATAGCCAGATATATGTGTACATGCGATGTCGTGCGTTATTCAATGATTCCCATGCGCTTCATCAAGACAATCTATAAAGTAAAGAAATATATTCAGGACGGTATAATCTTCAAAGGTCCTGTTCCGGCAACTCCTCTGTTGAACTCACAGTACACATCCTCTTTTATCGCAGGTCTGGCTGAGTTGCGCTATCTGCACGGCATGCCACTTGAGAATGCAGTCGAATACTTCCGCTCACACGGCTTCGATCTTGATAAGGCTACCGCCCGTAAGCTTGTCAGCAAAACCAAGGTTCAGCTGGAGAACCTTTATAAGGCTCTCGCAAAAGCAATCCTTGAGGATAATTATATCTGTGGTGATGAGACTTATCAGAAAGTACGTCTGCAGACAGCCACTGATTCAGGGAAGAAAATAAAGAAAGGATATATCTGGGTGTTTGTCGGTATGACCACAGGTCTGGTGTATTTCTTTTATGATGACGGATCACGTTCGGCTGAAGTCTTTGAAAATGAAATAAAAGGATTTAACGGAGCCTTCCAGTGTGACTTTTACTCCGGATACCGTCATATCGGAATCGGCAATCTGAAAGGAATAAAAAGACTTCCATGCCTGCAGCATATAAAACGGAAGTTCCTGGATATAAAGGATAATAACACAGCCCAGCAAATGGCTAAGCGCTTCAGTCTGTTATATCACTTCGAACATAAACACAAAACGGGAAAGGACGGATGGACTGATGAAGACCACATTCAGTGGAGACAACGTTACTCAAAAGTGATGATTGAAAAAATCTACAGAGGATTGATTGAAATTAAAGACCGTCCGGGGATACCGCCTGATGATCCTCTTAATGCTGCCGTCGATTATGCGCTGAAACAGTGGCATGAAATACCGGCAATCTTCTCTTCGCCTAAATACAGGCTTGACAACAATGAAGTTGAACGGATAAACAGGTATATATCACTGACACGACGACGTCTGACAATAGGCTCTCATACAGGAGCCGAAGTGGCTGTGTTATACCACTCATTAGCCATAACATGCCATAGATGTGGAATAAACATCTTTGAATACTTCTGCGACATTATAGACCGTTGTGCCGCATGGTCTCCTAATACCCCTATAGATAAATATCGTAATTTGCTTCCGGATAGATGGAAGAAGATGCAAAGATAGCCGCCCAAAAATCTGGACGGCTATCTTTTTATGTGGTGAACGCTATCGCGGACGGTTGTACGGATGAAAACGTCGAAGCGTTTTTGTTTAAACACCTAAGCGTTTAAGAGAAAACGTCTAGGCGTTTTACTTAAAACGCTTAGGCATTTCCTTCCAAACGTCCTTGTGTTTTTTAAAAACGTAAGGACGTTTTTTGATGATTTATAAATCTCACTGAATCAGCATGTTTTCCACCTCTTCCAGACTGCCGTCCGTTTTTTCGGGAGTGACGTGCAGCAGGCGGGCCAGCAGGGAATAAAGCGATACGTTGCGGAACTTCGGGGCTTCATAGCCTTTCTTGAAGTCGGGTCCGCAAGCCCGGAACATCACCTGCATGTCATCGTAGGTCGGGTCGAAACCATGAGCTCCCGGAAGTGTCTGGGTACCTTCTTCCACCAGCCAGCCCAGGTCGGGCAGTACGAGGATGTCGCCCACGCGTGGATTGCTGCCGTAGTGCAGGTAAGCCGGAATCTCTTCTTTCTTCCATACCCGCACGTGGTCCAGTCCCTGCAAGGCCTGATACACCGAGTCGCGGTATTCCGGTTTCGTATAAATCTGTGCCGGCAGGTTACCGTCAATCAGCGTGTACCATTTCTCGTTCAGCAGGTGCTTGATGGGCACAAAGCGGTCGGCACTTACCGTGGCCATGCCGTGGTCGGCTGTCACAATCAGGTTGATGTCCTTTCCGAAAGGCAGGCTCTGCAATCCCTCCCACAAGTATCTCATGAGTCCGTCCAGCTCTTCAATGCAGCGGCGTGTTTCCTTACTGTGCGGGCTGTAGCGGTGACCGTACGTGTCGGAATCTTCAAAGTACATCATAATCAGTTGAGGCCGTTCTTCTTCCGGCAGTTTCAGCAACCTCAATGCTTCGGCCACACGTTCCGTTTGTGTGAGCCGCGGTTGCTGGTCGTACACATGGTAGTAGGTGGGGTGCTGTCCCTTGACGGCGATGTCGGAGCCTACCCAGTAGATATTGCCCGTCTTGATGCCTTGTTTCTGTGCCGTAATCCAGATAGGTTCGCCGCCGTAGTAGGCAGGGTTGTTGCGGGTTTCCGGCTTGGTCATCTTGTAGAGCTCTTTGCGTTCCGGGTCCCAGAACGTATTGGCCACGAGGCCGTGGTGGTCGGGCACCAGTCCCGTGGCCATGGTGTAATGGTTGGGGAAGGTTTTCGACGGGAAAGAAGGAATCATGGTGGCCTTCACCCCTTCGCGGGCCATCTGGTCGAAGAACGGAGTGTCGTACATTTGCGGGTAGTCCCAGCGGAACCCGTCAAGGGATACAATGACGGTGTAGTGCTTTCCGGCCCAGATAGAGAGGCAGATGCACCACATCATACACAGCGAGATAATTTTTTTCATAAGTCTGGTTTGTTTTTAGGGTGATAAAAAGAAAGGTGTATTGCCGTTCTTTCGTGGGCAATACACCTTTTATGTAAAGGGTTAGTCTTTCATTAGAAAGTCAGTCTTACACCCACCTGGCAGTGCCAGCGTGAGCTGATGTCGCTCTTCTGGATTTCAGCATTGTTGTAGTAATATAATGGTGTTGTACCATCTGCTGCAAATTCTTTAAGAGTCAAAGGGGAAAGATTGTAAGCGGATTCATAGCTTGCACCCCATTTTTTGTTCAGCATATTGGCAAAGTTGATTATATCGAATGTAAATTCTAGCTTGCCCATGCCTTCAATGTTATAAATAGTTTGTGCTAAGTGTAAATCAATCTCATGTTCCCATTTGCTTAAGTTTGAATTGCGTTCAGCATACTGGCCTCTGTGATTCTTGGCGTAGCTGTCGTTCTCAATCCATTGTTTGAATGCTTCACGGCTCTGTGCTGCAGTCATGATAACTTTGCCTGTTTCTTCATCAATGTTATCAACGAAAGTCATTTTGTTTAACTCTTCATCAGTTGGTATGTAAAGCAAAGAGTTTCCTTTTTGGCCATCGCCGTTAAAGTCCTGCTTTTCGTTCATTGTCAGGCTATAGTGGCTTCCAGAGAATCCATTATAAATAACTGCAATTGTAGTGCTTGTCCATCCATTCCAATATTTAGGACTGCTATAAGAGGCTTGAACCATTACACGGTGAGGAATATCAAACTTAGAAAAACCGAGCTCATTCTGAGAGTTAGTATCTACTGAATAGTTATATTTCCAGTTAGAATAAGCAACAGAACTTGTTCCATCGTTTACTGATTTTGCATGTCCAAAGGTATATGATGCAGACATGTCCAAACCAAAGTTAAAGTGTTTTTCCAGCATTGCAGACAAAGCATAAGTATATCCTTTGTTGGTGTTTCTTAAATTAATAATGCTGTAGTAATCACTTTTAGCTTTACTATAATATGGAGCAGCAGATGCTTCAACTCCCGGAATAGCATATACTTTTTCACCTTTATTTGTCAGTGCTAGGTTTTCAAAGAAGACATTATTCATGGTTTTTGAATAGATTCCTTCCAATGTCATTTTGATGTCACCTGGCAACATTTGTTCTAAAGCAAGGTTGGCGCGGAATACCTGCGGATATTTAAAGTCTTTGGATACAGTTACAATATCCGGACTGAAATAACCACTTCCTGAATTTGCTCCAGCCATAGGATCGTTGGCATATTGTCCTAATGAAGGAGCTGTGTGAGTATGATTTTTACCATCTTTGGGTTCAATAGTGGTACCTTTACTTTCCATACCGGTGTTGTTGAAAGCATTTGACAACCATACAAATGGTACACGACCAGTAAAGATACCTATACCACCACGTAATAATGTGTTATGTGAATCGTTTGTATACCAACGGAAACCGACACGTGGCGAGAACAATACTTTTGCACTTGGGTTTTCTCCAACACGTACGTTGAATCCTTGCTGTGCCGCGTATTCATTAAATGTTGGATTTTCAGTTGGATTGTTAAATATTACAGGAATATCTATACGCAAGCCATACGTCAGGTTGAAATTTGTGGTTACATCCCATTTATCTTGTGCATAGAAACCAAACTGTCCAGACTTCATGGCTGGAGCCCATTGTGTATCACCCCCAGTTAATTCAGGGTCTGTATATTTATAGGAGAACTTATAAGGCTGGTCATCTAAAAATCGTTGTAAATCAGCATAATACCAAGATCCATTTACTGCTTGGATGAATAAGTTCTTCATGCGGTAGATTTCATTGTGCGTACCGAATGTCAGGGTATGGTTACCTAAATACCAAGAGAGATTGTCTTCGAATGTATAGATGTCCTGATCCAGGTAATTGGCACCAGAAGAATATTCTGTACCGATGTTAGCGGTAATAGCTGTTTTTTGGTCACCACCTAAAATGTTTTCAATTTGAACTGTTGGTCCTTGGTAAGCAACATCACGATGGTCACGAATAAAACTGGCTGAAGCACGAAACTCATTGTAGAGGTTTTGTCCTAAGTGAGAAGTTAATTCAGCTACGATAGAGTTTGTTTTATTGTTCATACGGTATCCGCTGTTTACGAAGGTATATGACGTGGATCCTACTCCGTAATTATCATCGTATGAGTTGTTGTGTTGGTAACGCAGAGCTAATTTGTGGTTCTGGTTGATATTCCAGTCAATACGAGCTAACAGTCCAAATGATTTACTTTCAATGTCACGCTGTCCGTATCCTTCCTGAATACCGGTTAGTTTTGCATATTGGTCAGCAATCTGTTTGGCTACATCGTTGGTGATATAGCTGTCTGTGTAACCAGGATATACGCTTGAAGGATAAGATTCTTTCTTCGCTTCTGCGCTTACAAAGTAGAACAATTTGTCTTTTACGATGGCACCGCCCAATGTTCCACCATAAGTACGAGTGTACTGTTGAGTGAGCGGAGATTTTTCATAATCGCGTACGGCACTGTATTTACCATACATGTTGTGGTTGTTGAAGTAAGTGTAAGCCGAACCGTGAGTGGTGTTAGTACCCTGCTTGGTAATGGCATTGATACCACCTCCAGTAAATCCGCTCTGGCGTACGTCGAAGGGAGCTACAACCACCTGGATTTCCTGGATGGCATCCATTGAAATCGGGTTGGCCCCCGTCTGACCGCCGTTGGTTCCGGATGCAGACAGACCGAACACGTCGTTACTTACCGTACCGTCAATCTGGAAACTGTTGTAGCGGTTGTTTGAACCGGCGAAGGTGATACCTCCGTTCTTGGAAGTCATGGCCATCGGCATGTTCTTCACGATGTCGTACACGTTACGGTCGACTGTCGGAGTGTTTTCGATTTTCTGGGTCGAGAAGTTGTGGGCTGCTCCGGCATTGGCTTTGGCATCGGCTACCACTACGACTTCGTCCAGCAGTTCTGAACTCGGTTTCATTTCAGCGTTCAGGCTGAGGGTGTTACCCAGTTCGAGGGAAATACCCGTGTAGGTCGTCTTGTTGTAGCCTACGTAGGAGATTTCAATTTTGTAGGGACCACCGGTACGCATACCTTGGATGGTGTAACGTCCGTCTACGTTCGTGACTGCACCGTAAAGCGTACCCGAAGGTTCGTGAATGGCTACCACTGTAGCGCCAATGACCGGTGCTTTGGTTTCATCGAGAACTTTTCCGCTGATAGCAGAAGTGGTTACCTGAGCATTTGCGCCTGCCGCCATGGCTGAAACGACCAATGCTGAAAACAGGAATTTGGAATGATGTACCATAAAAGTTTAATTAAATGAAATGTAAATCTATTTTTAGTGTTTGTCAGTTTAATGCTTTGTTGTTGGGGAAAGTCTGATAGTCAGTTTCTTCCGTTTTCATTCGCAAAGTTAAAAAATCTTTTTTACCCGTATGGAGGGGAGGTAACGTTTTAACAAAACAGGCGGTAGATAATTAACTATTTTATTTTCCGGTTCTTTTGTCGGATGACTTCATTGGTGGCCTGTGTGGCTGATTTTATGCGGTTTGCCTTTCCTCCAAGTCTTGTAATTGTTTTGTAATTTATTTACTCATTCCGCTTGCTTGCGCGAGGTTACTGCATGAATTTTACATTTGTCTTCTCTCTTAATCTGTGGCCCATCATTTCAGACTTTTGTTTTTTTCCGTATTTTTGCGGGCAAAAGAAAGACGTAGAAGCACGTATGAAACAAAAACTGGAAGAAAATAAAGGAATACCGGCACAACTGTTGTGGATGCTGGCAGTCATTTCGGGATTGTCGGTGGCCAATCTGTATTATAACCAGCCGTTGCTGAATCGTATCAGTGAAGACCTGGACATTTCGGAGTTTACGGCCAACCTGATACCGATGACTACGCAGATTGGATATGCGCTGGGTTTGCTGTTTATCATTCCTCTGGGAGACTTGTACAACCGCAAACACATCATAGTGGTAAACTTTCTGCTGCTGGTGGCTGCTACGTGCAGCATCGCTTCTTCTTCGAGTGTACCTTATATTCTGGCAGCTTCGCTGGTGACGGGTGTCTGCTCGGTCATGCCGCAAATCTTTATTCCGATAGCGGCACAGTTTTCACTTCCGCAAAACAAGGCCCGCAATGTAGGAATGATGGTCAGCGGTTTGTTGACGGGTATTCTCGGCTCTCGGGTAGTCAGTGGGTTTGTCGGTGAATATTGGGGCTGGCGCACCATGTACTATATCGCCGCTGTACTGATGCTTTTGTGTATTTTTCTTATTCTCCGGGTGTTGCCGGATATGCCTTCGAACTTCAAGGGAACCTATGGCGGACTGATGAAGTCGTTGTTCTCATTGTATCGGAATCAACCCACTATCCGGATGGTTTCGGTACGGGCCGGATGCTGTTTCGGCAGTTTCTTGGCTTTGTGGGCATGCCTTGCCTTCAAGTTGAGTGGAGAGCCTTTTCATGCGGGAAACAATGTGATAGGCATGTTGGGGTTGTGTGGCATCGCGGGGGCGTTGACGGCTTCATTTGTGGGTAGTCTGGTGCACAAGCTGGGCGTACGCTTTTTCACTTACCTGGGTTGCGGGTTGATGATACTGGCCTGGGTGGTGATGTACATGCTCCAGAATTTCTACATCGGGTTTATCATAGGCATTGTGGTGATAGACATCGGTATGCAGTGCATTCAGATAAGCAACCAGACGTGTGCCTTGTCGCTGGCACCGAAAGCGACCAATCGTGTGAATACCATTTTTATGACGACATATTTCGTGGGCGGTTCGCTCGGTACCTTCCTGGCCGGTACATGCTGGCATGCATTTGGCTGGGCCGGTGTGACGGGAGCCGGAATCGGATTGGCTGTAGTGTCTCTGCTGATTACGCTTTTCGCCCGGAATTGATTTAACTGTAGATGTAAGATGAAAAAGAATGTGATTTACCTGAACGACTGGCTGGCAATACATCCTTATACGGCCGTGTGTCCGTCGGATGGGTTCTTTGTGGAACTGGCCAACCAGCTTTATGCGGCATGTGGCCTGGAAGAGTTGCCGGAACAGTACCGGAAGAAAATCTGTCTTTATGCGGCGGCTTATCTGGAGGATATCGTATCGGAACTGGGATTGTGGCAGAGTTTTCTGACGGCTCATACACGTTTGTATGGACGGTGTCTTCCTTTTTATCCCATGGGAAAGAATTATGTGAAGGGAGAGGTCAATGAAGAAGACCTTTGCTTCCTTATCTGGAATACATGGCAGAAAGCGTTGTTCAAGCATACGTATGTAAATCCGTTGGACGGACGTATTCTGCAGCAGGCGAAGGCTTTCTTGCCGATATTGGAAGAAGCGTATGAGAAGGCTCCTGAAAATGAGGGGTTGCAAGGATATTTCTCCGGATATGCCGATGAGAAGGAGGCCGACCGGAAACTGTCGTGGCTTTTCGGACATACTTATCTGACGGAACCGTCCATGTGGCCTTATATTGAGCAGGTGACACCGACCGACCGGTTCATTGTGCCGACGGGGCCTCTGGCACTTTTCCTGCACGAATGGATTGACTTGCTGGCGGGCAAGCAGTCGAAGGTTTGGAAATCGGTGCCGGGCTTGTATACGGAAGAGCCTGAAGTGCCGGATACCGTGCTCGAGAAGAATGCGGAGATTTATCGTCTGTTTACGTTGTGGACAGGAGGAAGGCGGATTATTTATTTGAACGGTTATGATTCATTGAAGCGTTTTCTGGTGGAAATTCTTCAATGGCCGGACGATGAAAACCATACTTTGCCACAGATGAAAGAGAACCGGAATTTTGTGCTGATGGTGGATGAACGGAAGGGGCTTTTGTTGGCCAAGGATGTGTGTGAGTACATTGCCGATACGGAAAATCCGTATTACAATCAGGAGGAGGCTGCGGTCAATGCGTTTCGTATGCTGACCGAAGAGATGCTTTGTCCGCCCGATTTGCTGACGTATTGCATCTGTGAGAATCTGTTGCCGGATGCGGAGTTGCCCGAAGTGGGAGAGAAGATGCTGGTTCGCCTGAATGCCGATTTCATAGCCCGTCATTCTTTGTTGTATTACTACAGAGGCGATTGAGGAAACAAGCGTCAATAAAGAAATTACCTCCTGTCTTCAGCCATGCGATTGGAACGTGTGAAAACTGAGACAGGAGGTTTTTTATGGGGTCGTTTATCGACATGAAAAAAGGCTGTCTCTTTTTCCAATGGAATGGAAACTGAGACAGCCTTACTTATAAGATTAAGAATCTAGAATTAGCAGACTTTGTGTGAGCCGTCGCTGATGACTACATCGTATACCTTCGGACTGCGACCGAATTTTTCTTTGAAGCGTTCTTTTGCAGTAGAGATGAAGGTTTCATACAGCTCGTTCTTTACCAGGTTGATGGTGCATCCGCCGAATCCGCCGCCCATCACGCGTGAACCTGTAACTCCGCAATCGAATGCGATGTCGTTCAGGAAGTCGAGTTCTTCGCAGCTCACTTCGTACAGCTTGCTCATGCCGTGGTGAGTTTCGTACATCTTCTGACCTACTGTTTCATAGTCACCTTTTTCCAATGCATCACATACATCCAATACACGCTGGATTTCTTCGATTACATATTCTGCACGCATGTAGTCTTCTTGAGTGATTTCTGCTTTTACTTCGTTCAGCATGTCCATTGTGCAGTCTCTCAGGAATTCTACGTTCGGGTGATTCTTCTTAATGGCAGCCACCACAGCTTCACAGCTCTGACGACGTTTGTTGTATGCAGAAGAAGCCAGTTCATGTTTCACTACTGAATCAACCAATACCAGACGGTATCCATCCGGGCGGAAGGGGAAGTACTGGTATTCCAGTGAACGGCAGTCCAGACGAATCAGGTGGCCTTCTTTACCGAATACGGAAGCAAACTGGTCCATGATACCGCAGTTCACACCGCAATAGTTATGTTCAGTTGCCTGACCTACTTTAGCCAGTTCGAATTTGTCAATTTTGTTGTCTCCAAACAAATCGTTCAACGCAAAAGCGTATGTAGATTCCAAGGCAGCAGAAGAAGACATTCCGGCACCCAGAGGCACATCACCGGCAAATGCGGTGTTGAAGCCTTTTACATCAACTCCGCGTTTGATCATTTCGCGGCAAACACCGAAGATATAACGTGCCCAGCTTGCTTTCGGGGCATCTTCTTCGTTCAGACCAAATTCTACGTAGTCTTTCAAGTCGATGGAGTAAGCGCAAACTTTATCTTTTCCGTTCGGTTTGATTTCGGCTACCATGCCTTTGTCTACTGCTCCTGGGAATACAAATCCTCCGTTGTAGTCTGTGTGTTCACCGATCAGGTTGATGCGTCCCGGAGAAGTATATACTGAGCCTGTTGTACCGTCAAAATGCTTGATGAAGCGGCTTCTTACAAATTCTATGTCCATAATGATAAAAATTTAAAGGTTAATATTAAAAAAGCATATCCGGCCCTGACGCGCAGGACCGGACAGCCGGAATTATTCTACAGGAATATCTTTGTTTACGTTCTTGCAACCTGTTACACCGTAGAACAACAGGTAAGCAAGCATAGCTACAATCAGCCAATAGCTGGCCATATAACCTACTGCATCGGAGATGACTTGTTGCAGCAACGGGAAGATTCCACCACCTACTACCATCATCATAAAGATTCCGGAAGCCTGTGCGGTGTATTTGCCCAATCCTTCTACAGCCAAGTTAAAGATACCTCCCCACATGACAGAAGTACACAGACCGCAGAGTACAAGGAACAATGCACTTACCGGAACACGGGGTGTCTCCATTGATTTTACGACCTCAGCGGGAGTTGAATGTATTTCTTTCAGTGCATCTGAATAGGGTGCCAAAGCTTCTTCCGACGGATTGCTGACGAATGCTGCAATCTGTTCGGCCGGAACCCCTGCGTTTGTCAAGATTTCAGAGGTCTTGGCTACCGGATCGTATACCACTTTCGGTACATTGAAACCTACTGTTTTGGGGGTAAAGATGGCAATCACGGTGAAGATTATGGCGGTAGCAGAAACTGTAATCAACTGTGCACGGGTTGAAACTTTTCCACTGATGATACTACTGGTCAGACGTCCCACCAGCATCAACAGCCAGTAAATAGCTGCGATGGCACCACCGATGGCGGCTCCGTTGGTCAGGATACCGGCTCCTTTTTCACTTGAATCTGCCAAATAGAAGTTCAGTGTGCCCGGAATACCGATTTCAATACCTACATAAATAAAGATACCGATAACCCCCAGCACCGTATGGCGGAAACTCCAGGGGCTATGAGAGAATTTTTCTTTAACTGTATTGTCGCCTTTCTTTCTCATGTGAGGTTCCGGAATCGATACGAAAGAAATCACGATGAAAGTGAAAGCAAACACGCCCATGGCGATGAACAGCAGTGGAGCCACGTCAGACATCGCTGTCTTGGGAGTAACTGTACCGATAAGTACACCTACGAAAAGCGGAGTCAGTGTACCCGCCAATGAGTTCAATGCACCACCTGTTTGGATCAGCTGGTTACCTTTGTTACCACCGCCTCCTAGCAAGTTCAGCATCGGGTTGACAACTGTATTCAGCATACATACGCTGAAACCGCAGATAAAGGCACCCAACAGGTACACAATGAAGTTCAACTTGATGGAGTATTCACCTAAAGAGAATACATCCACGTCAGCTCCGAAGAGACTTGAAAGATATTGTACCAGCAAACCGGCAAAGCCGACTGCCATGGCAGTCAAAGATGTTTTTTTGTATCCGATTTTTACCAGCATGTTACCGGCAGGAATACCCATGAAAAGGTATGCCAAGAAGTTCATCATGTTACCCATCATACCCAATGTGTTCGCACCGGCATACTGGTTTTTCCAGATGGTACCAAACGGTGCAGCCAGGTTGGTAACAAATGAAATCATCGCAAACAGAAAGAACATCGTAATGATTGCGATGACATTAGTTTTTTGTTTTTGTTGCTCCATGGTTTAAATTGAAAGTGTATTAAGTTATAAATTAGATTGATTTTCTAGGTATTATTTTTCGATGCCAAATTTATAGATGGTTACCTGGTGATAGGTATCTTCTGGTTTCAGTATTACTGAAGGGAAATGGCCTTTGTTGGGTGAATCAGGGAAGTGCTGTGCTTCGAAACAGATGGCACTTCTGGCCGGGAAAGTGGCTCCATGGTATCCGGCGAAACCGTTGTGCCAGTTGGCTGTGTAGACCTGTACGCCCGGTTCGGTGGTATAAACTTCCAGTGAACGTCCGCTTTCGGGTTCCACGCATTTTGCGGCGAAGACCAAGGCATCTGTTTCCCGTTTGTTCAATACGTAGCAGTGGTCGTATCCGGCTCCGTGGATGAGTTGCTGGAAAGGCTCATTGATGCGGCTTCCCACCGTATGGGGTGTACGGAAGTCCATCGGTGTACCTTCCACCTTCAGAATTTCTCCTGTCGGGATAGATACTTCATCAATAGGAATGTAATAGTCTGCGTTGATGGTGACGATATTGTTGTCTACGGTCGGTGTAGGATTATTCAAACCGGCCAGGCTGAAGAATGCATGATTGGTCAGATTGATAATGGTTTTTTTGTCCGTGTTGGCCACGTAGGTAATGACCAGTTCATTTTCATTGGTGAAGGTGTAGGTAACTGTGACATCCAGATTACCAGGGAAACCTTCTTCTCCATCTTTTGCCACATAATGAAGCACGACACTCTGTTCGTTTTCCTGCTTGGCATCCCATACGCGGGCATGAAAACCTGTGGGGCCCCCATGAAGAGAATTTGGGCCGTTGTTGATGGTCAGGTTGTATTCCTGACCGTCTATCAGAAAACTACCTTTGGCAATACGGTTGCCATAACGTCCGATTAAGGTGCTGAGGAAAGGTTCGTGGCTTTGAATGACGTGGTCAATACTGTCGTGACCTTGTACGACATTGGCCAGTTTTCCGTTTTTATCCGGAACCATGATTGCTAAGATCGCTCCCCCGTAGTTTGTGATGGCTGCTTCAGCGCCGTTTTGATTTGAAAGAATAAACAAATCCGTTTCTTTACCGTCGATTGTTTTTTGAAAATCTGCTCTTTTTAAGCCGCTTAAATTATTTTCTTTGTAAAATGTGTTGTTCATATTATTAAAATCTTTTAGTTCACACATTATTTTGTTGTGCAAATAAAAAGATTTTCTATCACATACCCAAACATTTTGCAAAGAAAGAATATGTTTTATTTGTTTAAAGAAAGTAAATCGGCTACAATGAAACTACTTCCTCCCACAAATATGAAATCCTCGGGCAGAGCCTGTGTACGGGCCATTTTGAAGGCTTCTGCTACATGTGGGTAGGCCTCACCGTGCAATCCGAACTTTTCTCCTAAAGCTTTCATTTTGTCACAAGGAAGAGCTCGTTTCACGCTGGCTTGTGTGAAATAGTAACGGGCTTCTTTGGGGAGCATGGAGAGTACGCCACTCACGTCTTTGTCGTTCACCATTCCAATGACAATATGTAGGGTCTGATAGGATTGGTTTTTAAGCTGTTCTGTGATGTATTGCATGCCGCCCACGTTGTGTCCGGTGTCGCAGATGATGGTGGGATGTTCTCCCAGTTTTTGCCAGCGTCCCATCAGGCCGGTCAGTTCGCAGACATGCAGGAAACCCTCCCGTACATTTTCTTCCGTGAGGCGATAGCCTGCATCGGGAAGGCGGCGGATGGCAGAGAGCAGGGTGTTGGTGTTCTTCAACTGGCACAGTCCGCCCAGTTCACCCTCCAGGTTGGCATAGTCTGCCGTCTGATAGACGTAGTGCATGGCTTCGTTCCGTGTGGCGCTGAGAAGCAGGTGCTCGTCTTCGGCAAATACGATGGGGGCACCTACGGCTTCTGCCTTGGCTTGAAAGACCGGTCGGGTTTCCGGAGTGGTTTCTCCGATGATTACTGGAACGCCTTTTTTGATGATACCGGCTTTTTCGGAAGCAATCTTTGCCAGCGTATTGCCCAGAAACTGTACGTGGTCGAAGCTGATGTTGGTGATGACGCACAAGTCGGGCTGGATGATGTTGGTACAGTCCAGTCTTCCTCCAAGGCCCACCTCAATGACGGCCACATCCACTTGTTGTTGGGCGAAATAAGTAAAAGCCATGGCAGTGGTCAGCTCAAAGAAAGAAGGGTGTAGCGGTTCGAAGAAGGCACGGTGTTTTTCTACGAAGTCGATGACGAACTCCTGGCTCACCGGTGTGCCGTTCACACGGATTCGTTCGCGGAAATCGACGAGGTGTGGAGAGGTGTAGAGGCCTGTCTTATAGCCTGCAGACTGTAGAATGGCTGCCAGCGTATGCGAGCAAGAACCCTTTCCGTTGGTTCCGGCCACGTGGATGGTGCGGAAACGGCGGTGAGGGTGGTTGAAATAATTGTCCAAGGCGTACGTGTTGTCCAGTCCCTCTTTGTAGGCATCCTTGCCAACTTGCTGAAACAGAGGGGCACTGTTATATAGATAAGTGAGTGTTTCCTGATAATTCATGATTCTTGTTTTTTAAGCCGCTGCAAATATCATCATTTTTATCAGGATAACCTATCTTTTTAGCTTTCATTTACCACCAGTATGGTCCTTGAGGGGCTCTGATTCCTTCCACACCGATGCTGATGGAACTGCTTTCGTTGAATTTGAAGTTGATCATTCCGCCAATCCGGTCTGGGGCAAAATTGGGCAGAGGGTAGTAGTAGGGCGAACGTTTCGGCATGAGTGACTTGTTGCCATACGCATACAGGCTGATTCGTTCGTTCACCTTAAAGGCTGCGATACCGGCAATGCCCACGTTCCGGTAGTTGATGCCTCCCCAGTTGAAATTGCTGGCATACAGTCCGCCAGCCACGCTGAGGCGTTTGTTCAGGGGAACGGCATACAGGAAGGCTGCATCCTGTCCGAATCCTACGCCGGAAGGCGCATATTTGCTGGGGCTGAACGTGACGTTCATGCCGATGGAGGCATTGAATCCTTTATGCAGCTCCCATGTGGTATAGCTGAAGGGAGTGATGCCATACATGTCGAAGGGAGAATATAGATAATGTGATTGTACGGGTGCGGGCAGAGGTACACTGAGGGTATCCTGCGGCAACAGATTCTCCGTGTGCAGGGGAGCGGCAGAAACGGAGTCGGCCGGAAGAGACTTTTTGTTTTCGGTCTGTGCAAAGACGAGGACCGGACAAAACAGCATTCCTATCAAGATACAGTGTTTCATTGATTCTTGTTTTTAGGTTGCCTCAAAAGTACAAAAAAAGTGCCTTGCATTTTCTGCAATTATCTCTTTTTAGGTTGGGTTTAAAGATTATTTGGAGAATGAGAGGGGAACCCATAAAAAAAGGCCATTCCCGCGAAGGAATGACCTTGTATTTCTGTCAAAAAGAGATTGTGTTAGTCGAATAGGCTTCTGAACTTCTTGAAGATTTTTTCTTTCAGGCTCATGTTCGGCTTGAAGTTCTCGGCTTCCTGCCATTTTTCGAGTGCCTGACGTTCTTCTTTGGTCAGTGTTTCCGGAATGTAGACGCTGACATTGACCAGCAAGTCGCCTGTTCCCGTATTGTATCCGTAGCTGTTGATGTTCGGCAAGCCTTTGCCCCGCAGGCGGAGTACCTTACCAGGCTGTGTACCCGGTTCTATCTTGATTTTGGCCTTTCCGTCGATGGTCGGGATTTCTACCGTACCTCCCAGGGCTGCGGTCGGAACGCTCAGCAGCAGGTTGTAAATCAGGTCGCTTTCGTCACGAATCAGTTCCGGATGCTTTTCTTCTTCAATCAAGACCAGCAGGTCGCCCGGCACTCCGTTGTGCTTTCCGGCATTACCTTTTCCGTTGATGGTTACCTGCATGCCTTCAGCCACTCCGGCAGGAATCTTCACGGTGACTACTTCTTCACCGTACACGATGCCTTCGCCGCCGCATTCCTTACATTTGTTCTTGATGATTTTTCCTTCACCTCCACATTGCGGACATACGGTCTGGGTCTGCATCGTACCGAAAATACTCTGCTGTGTGCGGGTTACGCTACCTGTTCCATGGCAGGTAGGACAGGTTTCCGTGCCTCCGTCGCCTTCGGCACCCGTACCGTGACAGTGACTGCACTGCACATATTTCTTCAGCTTGAACTTCTTTTCTACTCCTGTAGAAATTTCTTTCAGGTTTAATTTGACTTTTACCCGCAGGTCGGAACCACGGAACTTACGCTGGCGTGGCTGACTGCTTCCGCCAAATCCGCTGCTGAATCCGCCAAAGCCTCCGTGTCCACCAAAAATATCACCGAACATAGAGAAGATATCGTCCATGGACATGCCTTGGCCATTGAATCCGCCGAATCCACTTCCGCCTCCGGCTGCACCGTCTACCCCTGCAAAACCAAACTGGTCATAACGTGCACGTTTGTCGGCATTGCTCAACACTTCGTAGGCTTCTGCTGCTTCCTTGAATTTCTCCTCTGCCTCCTTGTCGCCCGGGTTGCGGTCCGGGTGATACTGGATGGCTTTCTTTCGATACGCTTTCTTTATTTCGTCTGCCGTGGCCGTTTTGGCAACTCCAAGCACTTCATAATAATCTCTTTTCGCCATGACTCTACCTGTTTATTATTGGGCAACCACCACTTTGGCGTGACGGATGACTTTCTCGTTCAACTTGTATCCTGTTTGTACGCAGTCCAGCACTTTTCCTTTCTGGTCTTCACTGGAAGCCGGCACCAATGCGATGGCTTCGTGGAAATCAGTATCGAAGTCCTGACCGACAGGTTCCATCTTTTCCAAGCCTTCCTGATGCAGGTTTTTCAGGAACTTCTGGTAAATCAGTTCCACCCCGTCGTAGATGGCCTTCACGTCTTCCGCTTTCTGCATGTTCTGCAGTGCGCGTTCCAAATCGTCCAGAATCGGCAGTACGGCGTTGATGGCCTTTTCACCACCGTTCTTGATCAGTTCGGCCTTTTCCTTGATGGTACGTTTCCGGAAATTATCGAATTCTGCAGACAGGCGCAGGTATTTGTCTTTCTGCTCGTCGATTACTTTCTGAGCTTCTTCCAATTCCTTTTCCAGCTTTTCTTCTGCAGTGAGTTCCTTCTTTTCTTCCCCTTCTTTCTGGGTTTCTTGCGTTTCCGCTTCTTGAGATTCAGCGGCAGTCTGCGCGTTTTCGGCAGTGTTCTGCTGTTGGTTCTTCAATTCTTCTTCCACGTTTGGGTTTTGATTTTTGTTACTCATATCTTAATGGTTTTTATTTCAGTTGAATGTTTTTGCTTTTTCACTAGCAAAATCTGTGCCTCAATCCGATTCTTGTGCGAATTGGCCGCAAAAATAATAAAAAACTGCCACACTGACATGGAAAAAGGTAAGTTTCAGTTTCGGCCTCTCCTTTTTTCATTTCATCATCCCGAAAGGTCGGTTCAACCCTTGATTTGTCTGTTTCACACTTTTATGCATCTTTTAGAGGAAGTGAGGGATTAATTTTGCTACCATCATCAATCAACACTCAAGAAAATGTTTAAGAAAATAGTCCGTTTTTCAATTCGCAAAAAACTGTTTGTCGCCCTGACGACACTGTTTTTAATGATAGGGGGCATCTATTCCATGCTGACATTGCCCATTGATGCCGTGCCCGATATCACCAATAATCAGGTGCAGATTGTTACGGTGTCGCCCACGTTGGCGCCTCAGGAGGTGGAACAGCTGATTACGTTCCCGATAGAGGTGGCCATGAGCAACATCATGAATGTACAGGAAATCCGTTCGGTGTCCCGTTTCGGTTTGTCGCTGGTGACGGTTGTGTTCAAGGAAAGCGTGCCCACGCTGGATGCCCGTCAGCTGGTAAATGAGCAGATACAGACCGTGGCTGGAGAGATTCCTTCTGAATTAGGAGTGCCGGAGATGATGCCTATCACCACCGGACTGGGCGAAATCTATCAGTATGTGCTGAAGGTGGCTCCCGGGTATGAAAAGAAGTACGATGCCATGGAGCTGCGTACCATCCAGGATTGGATTGTGAAACGCCAGCTTTCAGGTATCCCGGGTATCGTGGAAATCAACAGTTTCGGAGGTTACCTGAAACAGTATGAGGTGGCCGTCGACCCGGATGCCTTGTATTCGTTGAACATCACCATCAGTGATGTGTTCGATGCGCTGAGCCGCAACAACCAGAATACCGGAGGAAGCTATATAGAAAAGGTGGACCGGGCGTATTACATCCGCTCGGAAGGTATGATTTCCGACTTGAAAGATATTGAGCAGATTGTCGTGACCAACCGGGGCGGGATTCCCGTGCATGTGAGCGACATCGGAAAAGTACGCTATGGCGCTCCCAAGCGTTTCGGAGCCATGACCAAGGATGGAGAAGGTGAGTGCGTGGGAGGTATCGCCATGATGCTGAAAGGAGCCAACGCCAATGTGGTGACCCAGGAACTGGAGAAGCGGGTGGCCAAGGTACAGAAGATGCTGCCCGAGGGTATCAGCGTAGAGCCCTACCTGAACCGTTCGGAACTGGTGAACCGGAATATCTCGACGGTCATCCGTAACCTGGTGGAAGGAGCCATTATCGTGTTCCTCGTATTGATTGTGTTCCTGGGAAATGTACGTGCCGGACTGATTGTGGCGTCCGTCATTCCCTTGGCCATGCTCTTTGCCTTTATCCTGATGCGGGTATTCGGCGTGTCGGCCAACCTGATGAGTTTGGGGGCCATCGACTTTGGTATTGTGGTAGACGGTTCCATCGTGATATTGGAAGGTATTCTGGCACACATCTATAGCAAGAAATGGATGGGCCGCACACTGAGCAAGCAGGAGATGAATGAGGAAGTGGAAAAAGGTGCCGGCAATGTGGTGCGGAGCGCGACGTTTGCCGTACTGATTATTCTGATAGTGTTCTTCCCGATATTGACCTTGACGGGAATTGAAGGCAAGTACTTTACTCCGATGGCCAAGACCTTGGTGTTCTGTATCATCGGTGCCCTGTTGCTGTCGCTCACTTATGTGCCGATGGTGGCTTCGCTTTTCCTGAAACGTACCGTGGCTGTGAAGCCGACCTTGGCCGACCGTTTCTTCGAGAAGTTGAACCGTGTGTATCACCGTGCCTTGAATTTCTGTCTGGCCCATGTGTGGGGTACGTTGGCTTCGGCCTTTACCTTATTAATATTATCCTTCTTGTTGTTCACCCGGTTGGGAGCCGAGTTTATTCCGACACTCGATGAAGGCGACTTCGCCATGCAGATGACGCTTCCGGCAGGTAGTTCCTTGAGCCGCAGTATCGAGGTATCGCTTGCGGCTGAGAAGAAACTGAAGGAGGATTTTCCGGAAATCAAGCACGTGGTTGCCAAAATCGGTACGGCTGAAGTACCTACCGACCCGATGGCCGTAGAGGATGCCGACGTGATGATTGTGATGAAGCCGTTCAGTGAATGGACTTCGGCCAGCAGCCGCGCGGAGATGGTGGAGAAGATGAAAAAGTCGCTGGAGTCGGTGAAGGGAGCCGAGTTCAATTTCAGCCAGCCCATCCAGTTGCGTTTCAATGAGCTGATGACAGGAGCCAAAGCCGATATCGCCATCAAACTGTATGGAGAAGATATGGCCGAACTTTATGCCAAGGCCAAAGAGGCGGCCAAGTATGTGGAACAGGTGCCTGGAGCTTCCGATGTGTTGGTAGAGCAGGCCATGGGACTTCCGCAGTTGCTGGTGAAATACGACCGTGCTAAGATTGCCCGCTACGGCATTGACATAGAGGAACTGAATACGATTATCCGTACGGCCTATGCCGGAGAGACTGCCGGAGTGGTCTTTGAAAACGAACGTCGTTTCGACCTCGTACTGCGTCTGGATAAGGATAAGGTGCAAGACCTGAATATCGACAAACTGTTTGTCCGCACGAGCGAAGGCATCCAGATACCGGTCAGCGAGGTGGCTAGCACCGACCTGGAGAACGGGCCGTTGCAGATTAACCGTGATGCCACCAAACGACGGATTGTCATCGGTGTCAATGTGCGTGATGCCGACATCCAGCAGGTGGTGGAACAGATACGTACCTCTTTGGAGAAGAACGTGAAACTGAAACCGGGTTATTACTGGGAATACGGCGGACAGTTTGAAAACCTGCAGAATGCCGTACGCACGTTGAGTATTGTGATTCCGATAGCCCTGATGCTGATACTTTTACTGTTGTTTTTCGCATTTAGAAGTGTAATTTATTCGTTAGTTGTTTTTTCTACCGTACCTTTGTCACTGATTGGAGGTATCGTAGCCTTGTGGTTGCGTGGCCTTCCGTTCAGTATCTCGGCCGGTGTGGGATTTATCGCCCTGTTTGGTGTGGCCGTGCTGAATGGTATCTTGATGATCAATCATTTTAATGATTTGCGAAAAGAAAAAACTTATACTATGTGTACGAATCGAATCATTGCAAAAGGATGTCCTCATCTGTTGAGACCGGTGTTCCTGACCGGACTGGTGGCTTCACTGGGCTTTGTGCCCATGGCGGTAGCTACCTCGGCTGGAGCCGAAGTACAGCGCCCGCTGGCGACTGTAGTGATTGGCGGACTGATCGTGTCTACCGTGCTGACCTTGATTGTCATTCCGGTGTTCTACCGGTTGGTAAATGTCATTGCCCATTTGTGGGGACGGAAAAGACACCGTGCTCGGTTGGGCCGAAAAGCCGGAATGACCTGTCTGCTGTTGTTGCTGGCCGCCTCTGCTTCCGCCGTGACTCCGACTCCTCAGAAGTCGATTTCGCTGGATGAGGCCTTGGAAATAGCCTTGCAGAATCACCCACGACTGAAGATGGCCAATGCGGAAATCGAACGGAGCCGGGCAGCCCGTGGAGAAGTCTGGGACGGGGGCAACACTTCGTTCAGCTACTCCTGGGGGCAGTTGAACGGGGAATATCGGAAAGACAATGAACTGTCGGTAGAACAGTCGCTCGGTTCCTTGCTGACTCCTTTCTATAAGAATGCCTTGGTCAATGCACAGGTAACCACCGGCAGCAACTACCGTGACATGGTGAAGAAAGAAATTGTGGCCGAAGTGAAACGGGCGTGGGTGTACTATCAATATGCTCTTCATTTGTATCGTTTGTATGGAGAGCAGGAAGAACTGGCCCTGAAGCTGCGTGAAAGCGGGGAGTTGCGTTATCAGCAGGGAGATATTGACCAGACGCAACGGAACATGATTGCCACGCTGGCAGCGGATCTTCACACCCGCAGCCTGCAAGCTCGGGAGGAAATGGAACTGGCTTCCCGTCGTTTTGCGTGGGCCTGCTATGCCGGTGCGCCGGTAGTGCCCAACGACAGTTCGCTGGCGGTACTTCCGCTCTCTTTGCAGGATCGGCCTCTTTCGGCAGCCCATCTGAATTATTTTGCCAGCCAGGTGCAGGAAAAGAAATCGGAACTCCGCATTGAACGCAGCAAGTTTTTCCCGGAGTTCTCACTGGGGTATGTGCGTCAGAAAATCGCACCGCTGAACGGGTTGAACTCGTGGATGGTGGGCGTGTCCTTTCCCATTCTGTTCTTCCCGCAGCGCAGTCGCAGCAAGCAGGCCAAGGTGAACTTGCAGATTGCGGAATGGCAAGCTGAGCAGAACCGGGTACAGTTGAACAACCAGGTGGAAGAGCTTTACCGCCGTGCCCGTCAGCAGCAGGAGAGTCTGGATTATTATTCCAAGGCTGCTCTGAAAGAGGCAGAAGCCTTGCAGGAAAGTGCCCTGCTGAAGTTCAAGGAAAGTGAAATCAATATCACGGATTTCGTGCAGAGCCTGAACGCTTCACGCGACATCCGCCGGAGTTACATTGAAACGGTATATGCCTATAACGTATCCGTACTGGAAATCGAATTATACACTGAATAAAAAATAAAAAGCATAAAAAGATGAAACAGATACTTTTTTTCTCAGCCTTATGGTGTGCACTGGCTTTCACGGCTTGCGGGGGAGGTGCATCCGAACAAACAACCGATGAAGCAGCCGGCACACAGTCGGTACAGGCCGACAGTCTTTCAGCCTCGGCCGACAGCGTGGAAGTGGACGGGGTTTCTGGAGCTACCCAAGTGGGCAATGCACCGTCTTTCAACGGTATCCTGATGGTACCGCCGCAGCGACATGCCACCATTACCTTGAGCATGGGAGGTGCCGTACACAGCGTGTCTTTCCTGCCGGGCAGTTACGTACAGAAAAACCAAGTAATTCTGACATTGGAAAATCCGGACTTCATCGCCTTGCAGCAGACCTGGCTGGATGCAGCCGCACAAGTGGAATTCCTGGAAAAAGAATATCTCCGCCAGAAGAACCTGGCTTCGCACGAGGCCGCTTCACAGAAACAGATGCAGCAGAGCAAGTCGGACTATCTCTCCATGAAGAGCCGGCTGGATGCGGCGGCTGCCCAGTTGCAGATTCTGGGTATGGATACCCGTCATTTGCAGACGCAGGGCATTCATCCTTATTTGGAGATAAAAGCTCCGCTGAGCGGATATGTGACGAATATGAACGTCAATCTGGGAAAATATTTCAATGTGGGTGAACCTGTGTGTGACGTGATTGACAAGCAGGCGCTGATGTTGCAGCTGACGGCCTACGAGAAGGACTTGGATGACTTGAAGGTAGGCGACCGGATGGAGTTTCGTGTGAATGGCATGGGGACTAAAGTCTTTGAAGCCGTGCTGGTATCCATCGACCAGATGGTGGACAGCACCAACCGTTCCATCAAAGTGTACGCCCGCGTGCTGAATCCGCTCCAGGACTTCCGTCCGGGTATGTATGTATCGGCCCGTAAGGTTTCTTCCAAATCCTGATTTTGACGCATGAAGCGAATCGTGGACAATAAATATCTGCTGGTAGTGAATGCCATCTCCATCATGGTGGCATTCCTCACGCATTTTCCGGAACTGATTACCTTGTCGAATCCGTATTCTTCCGACGGGCTCTCGTTTCCGGGGATGCACTGGGCAGACGTGGGCAATGAGGTGCTGTTTACCTACATATCCTTGCTGTTGCTTTTCTTCCTGAACGAGACTCTGTTTCATTTTAACAGTGACATGGTTTCCATCGGGTGGAAGAAGATGATCTGTGCGTTTGTGGTCACCTGGGTAGTCAGCAACCTGCTGGGAAAATGCTTCGTGTATCTGCACCAGCATTTCGACATTCCGGCTATCGATGCCATGCTTCACCATTATCTCCATCCTTTACGGGATTTTCTGATTACTTGCATTGTGACGGGAAGCTGTTATTTCTTCCATCAGAACCGGAAAAGCCGCAAGATGCTGCTCGAAAACCAGCAGTTGCGCACGGAAAATATCATCAACCAGTATGAAGCCTTGAAGAGCCAGCTGAATCCGCACATGTTGTTCAATTCGCTGAACACCTTGTATCTGCTTATTCGCGAATCGCCCGATAAGGCCCGTCATTACTTGGAGGAACTGTCGAAGGTGATGCGCTATACTTTGCAGGACAATGAGTCGCATTCCGTCACCCTACGGGAGGAGATGGATTTTGTGAAGTCGTATATGTATCTGCTGCAGGTGCGTTACGAAGAAAATCTGCAGTTTGACATCCGGATTTCGCCGGAGCTGCTTTCCCGCAAGTTGCCTCCCATGGCCCTCCAGCTGCTGATAGAGAATGCCGTGAAGCACAACGAAATCAGTAACCGCCGTCCGCTGACGGTGCTGGTAAAGGCGGAAGGCGATACGGTGGAGGTGAGCAACCCGTTGCAACCCAAGCGGGGCGGGACGGCCGGAATGGGAATCGGACTGGCCAATCTGGCCAAACGTTACCAGTTGCTTTATAAAAAGGAAGTTTCCGTACAGGAAGAGAACAACCGTTTTACTGTGATTTTGCCTTTGATTTGAAATGAAAACACTGATTATAGAAGATGAGAAAGCGGCCTTGCGCAACCTGAAGGCCGTGATGCAGGAAGTGGATACCGATTTTGAAATCGTCGGGGAGGTGGACAGCATTTTCGACGGAGTGGAATGGTTTCGTACGCATCCCATGCCGGAGCTGGTGTTTATGGACATCCATCTGGCTGATGGCTCGGCTTTCGACATCTGTGCGCAGGTGGACATCACCTGTCCGATTATCTTCACCACGGCCTACGATGAATATGCGCTCCGGGCATTCAAGGTGAACAGCGTGGCCTATCTGCTCAAGCCCATTAGCCGGACCGACTTGCAGGAGGCCATGCATAAGCTGGAACTGCTGGGCGGACAGCCGAAGGCGGAGAAACAGCCCGACCTGTCGGAGATTATCCGGAGCCTGAAAAAGGAGGAAAGCTACAAGACCCATTTTCTGGTGCCGGTGAAGGGCGACAAGTTTCTGCCGGTATCGGTCGATTCCATCCAGTATTTCTATATTTCCAACGGACTGGTCAAGGCTGTCGACGGAGAGGGGAAGGAGTTTGTGTTCTCGCAGTCGCTCGACGAGCTGGCCGAACTGCTCAATCCGCACGATTTCTTCCGGGCCAACCGCCAGTTCATCGTGTCGCGGAAGGCCGTGTCCGACATCAGCCTGTGGTTCAACGGACGATTGGCCATCAACCTGAAAGTGCCGGTGCCCGAGAAAATCATCATCAGTAAAGCCAAGGCCTCGGAATTGAAGGACTGGTTCTAAAACAGAAAGGGAGAAACGCTTCATGGTTTTTCCCTTTATTTTTTCGGTGGAAATCCGTATCTTTGCCGCATAATTCAAAAAAGGTAGAAAAAACAGATGATAACAGTTTCAAATGTAGCCGTTCAATTTGGTAAAAGAGTGTTGTATAACGACGTGAACCTGAAGTTCACGAATGGTAATATCTATGGCATCATCGGAGCCAACGGTGCCGGTAAGTCTACGTTCCTGAAAGTGATTTCGGGCGAGCTGGACCCCACCAAGGGAAGTGTCACCCTGGGACCGGGCGAACGTCTTTCGGTGTTGAGCCAGGACCACTTCAAGTTTGATGCCCATACGGTGCTCGATACCGTGCTGATGGGACACACCGTGCTGTGGGACATCATGAAGCAGCGCGAAGCCCTGTATGCCAAGGAAGACTTTACCGATGAAGACGGTATCAAGGCAGCCGAACTGGAAGAAAAGTTTGCCGAACTGGAAGGCTGGAATGCCGAAAGCGATGCGGCCATCCTGCTGAGCGGGCTGGGCATCAAGGAAGACAAGCACTACACGCTGATGGGTGATTTGAGTGGTAAGGAAAAGGTGCGTGTGATGCTGGCACAGGCGCTTTTCGGAAATCCGGACAACCTGTTACTCGACGAGCCGACCAACGACCTGGATATGGATACGGTGACCTGGCTCGAAGAATACCTTTCCAATTTTGAACATACCGTGCTGGTGG
>ERZ779865.585-NODE-585-length-31657-cov-5.123093_pt1 | contig 31657 bp, 18 predicted proteins | sample MGYA00433088_ERZ779865 | MGnify/ENA primary metagenome ERZ779865 (study PRJEB29588, sample SAMEA2151703) | human gut metagenome | biome: human gut; feature: human-associated habitat; material: faeces | place: Denmark | collected 2008/2010 ... | reverse complement strand
GCCACGCGCTGCGTCTTTTTGATCTGCTTTACATACTTTTCCGGTTCCGTAAAATATTTTGCAAAATAAAACCACAATTCTTTCATGCGGAACAATGTATTGCGTTCTCCCGACATCACATCCAGATAACCTTTTAACACATCATCATGAAACGCATGGAACTGATCTTTTGTAATCGGTGCATGTCCGGTGATCTCTCCGATCAGACCCGGATTTTTTAAAATCCCTCTTCCAAGCATAAGATGGGATACGCGGCTGACAGAATTCTCCTGCTTCATCTGCTGCCCGGATTCCTGCATAAATGCGTGTCCTTTGTTCTCTTCCATCTGCCGCACCCATGTCCGATAATCCTCTACGGAGCAGATGTCCCCGTTATAACACAGGGTGTGACTGCTATTTTCTACTGCATATAAGAATGCTTCCATATCCGGCGTATTATTATAAAAGTCTCTCTGCACCCGCGGATGGATGATCAATTCCTCCATTGGATATTTTTCATAAATGGAGAGAAGGTGTTCCCACTCTCCGGCATCCTCTACACCAATACGGGTTTTTACGGATATCCGAAGTGTACATTCCGCAAAAATCTCTTCGAGAAAATGGTCCAGTTCCTCCGGCACCGCAAGAAACCCTGCCCCACGGTGCTTTGCAACGACTGTTCCGGATGGACACCCAAGATTAAGATTGACACTCTCGTAACCATAATTTCCTAATTCTTTTGCAATCGCCAAAAAATCTTCTGCACGATTCGTCAGTATCTGTGGAACCACATGCATCCCTGCATTATGTTCCGGCAGAATATCTTTGATCTCCTTATAGTTCATCTTTTTATTATTGATAAATGGTGTAAAGTAGGTATCTATATTCCCGAAATGTTTCTGGTATGCATTCCGGAATACAAAACCGGTGAGTCCTTCCATCGGTGCTAAATAAAATTTCATTGTCATAAACTGTTATTTTACAGCTGCCAGAGCTTCCCACTGCGCATAAAGCGTTACCGTTGCTCCATTTGTAAGTGAAAGATTTGACACTGTTGCTCCATCTCCATAAAAAGTATCACTGCCATCCGCCGTAGTGCTCCATCCGATGAAACGATATCCGGCTCTTTCGTATGTATTGACCGGCAAAGTATAATTTTGATGACAATTACAGGAATTCATACCTGTCATAACACCACCGGTTGCTCCATTTCCATCAAATGCAATGTTATAGGTATTTAATTTCCACTTTGCATAAAGTTTATAATTCTTGCGGGCACCCTTTTTAATCTTGGTGATCTTATTCGTAAACGCAGCGTCTGTATACCAGCCTTCAAACGTGTATCCATCTCTCGATGCCGGTGCAAGTGTAAATGTCGGAGTATCAAAATAATAGCTGCCTGCACTATCTTCCGGAATCACTCCTCCATCTAAATAATACTTGATGCTATACGCTTTTTTGCTCCACTGTGCATACAATGTCACAGTCTTTCCGTCCTTAATCGTAACATTACGGATATCTTCTCCATTTTCGTAAAAGTCACCTTTTCCGTTCGCCTTTGTATTCCATCCCTCAAACACATATCCGGTGCGCTTAAATTTATTTTTCGCTAATGTGTAAGTCTTGCCATACTTCATGGCAGCCGGATTTTTCATGGAACCGCTGGTTGCTCCATTTCCGTTGTACTGGATTTTATACCAGTTCACTTTCCATTTTGCATAGAAGGTACGATTTCCGGTTGAACCTTTATTGACCTGTGTTGCACGCTCGGTCAGTTTCTTATTGGTGTACCAGCCCTGGAATGTGTATCCCTCTTTGACCGGATCCTTTAATTTAAAGGTCTTGGTGTCAACATTGTATTTTGTCTTCGTGCCGTCTGCAAGTTCTCCACCTTTTGTCTTATAAGTAATCTTATAATTTTTTCTGGACCACTGTGCATACAGCTTAATGATTTTTCCATCTTTCGCAGAAAGATTTTCAATCTCTTCCTTATTGTCATAAGACTTGCCACTGCCATCAGCCTTAGTGCTCCAATGATCAAACTTATATCCGGTGCGTGCAAATTTATTCTTCTGAAGTTTATACGTTGTATCATACTCCAGATTGCTCATCTCACCCATACTGCCGCTATTGGCCTTGTTTCCATAAAATTGGATGGTATATTTATGTGCAGTCCATTTTGCATAGAGCGTGATGTTGCCCTTTGAACCCTTCGGAATAGTCTTAACCTGTGTCTTAAGCTTTTCTTCCTTATACCAGCCTGCAAATGTATATCCCTTTTTCTTCGGGTCTTTCAATGTGATCGTTGCTGTCGTTGTCTTATAGGTCTCCGGATTATCATCATTATTTTCCCCATCATAAAGGATATAAGTGATCGTATACGCTTTACTGGTATCATCCGGCTCCGAACTGCCATCCCCATATTTTGCCCAGTAGGTATCTCTCGCAAGTGTGGCACGCCAGTCAAAATAGGTACTTGCACATCGCTCGAAATAACGCGCCCAGTTATATCCTGCCGTATAAGCACCATCTGCTGTATTTTCTACATTCTTTACTTTTGCAAATGCACTGCTTTCGGAATGCTCCAGCTCATATTTTAAATAATTAAGCTGTCCCTCTAAGGATGAATACTCATACCCATTTTCACTGCAGTAACTTCTGAGTGCATCAAAACGTGAACCGTTCCACTGACAAATTCCATAACTGGTCTTATTGTTGGTATCGAGAATACTTGCCGTAGGGTTAAAAGAAGACTCACTCTGGATATTGGCAAGCACACCACAAGCAGCCGCTGTATTCAGTCCCATGTCATCTTTCATGAAATTATAGATGGCTTTCTCATTGGCATTGCGCTGTTCCGTTGAAATAGCTGCGCCTTTATATCTTCCATTTCCAAGAATAAATACCGCAACATACGGACTTTTTCCTTTTAATCCGGAGCCCAGTTTATAGACATCCGTATCCCATTTGGGTTTGAACTGATAGGTAAAATAATCCGAATTATCATAATCACCGACACAGCTCCATGTTACCGGAATACTCGTTTTCCCGGTTTCTCCATCTAAATACACTTCTATACTTTGCGGCATCTTTTCTAAAAGCCGCTTCAGACCGATCTTTCCTGTTAGACGGATCGTCTTTTGTTTTTCCGGCAATTCGGCAAATCCTGTAATCTTTCGTACGCTTACACTGCTCTCCTGTGCAGACTGATCTGCTGCATATACCGTCAGATCAGTTGCAGCCGTACCGGCGGCAAGCAAAAGTGCCATTGCTCCCGCCGCCAGTCTGGTCAACCATTTTTTATTCTTCTTATTCATAAATTCTCCACTGCATTCATCAATAGTTCTTATAACGGATACTGATATTAACTTTACCGTTTACCCCGCTTACGGTACCCTGCTGTGTATATCTCCACATGATAACATTACCTTTGCCCTGATATCCACTTCCAAGATTTTCTGCACGGTAATTTGTGATCCACAGATCCATTCCTGTAAACTGGCTGGTATCTAAGTATTTATCCGGATACTTCTCTAACATCGTCTGGTTTATACCTAATGCAAAGCTGTACTGCTTTCCTGCTTCGATGATCTCTTTGCGGAATGCGTATACAAGTTCATTTCTCTGCGTTTTATTCAGATTGTTGTAAAGAAGTGACTCATCTTCCATCATATATACAATCGGATAATCTAACTTCTGTCCACCTACAATACTAAGAACTTTATCGCCCTCACTCTTTGCCTGTGCTGCATTCTGTGCTAACGCATAACAGTATCCACCAACCTTTAATCCAGCAGCCTTCGCATTTTTATAGTTCGTCTTAAAGTTGGCATCCTCCGTGGTTCCTCTGGAGATACGAAGCATAACGCATTCATAACCTGCTGCTTTCACTGCATTGAAATCTATGGTTCCGTTATCGCTTGAAATATCAATGGTCTTATTCTCAGTCTCGAGTTTATCTTTGACTGTTACGCTGATTGATTTTGTAATTCCGTTTACAGTTGCCTTAACAGTCGTTGATCCGGCCTTTATACCATAGATCGTTCCGTCTGAAGATACCACTGCGATCTTAGAATCACTTGAGGTCCATGCGATCACTCCGGCCGGTTTTACCGTTGCTGTTATCTTTACGCTTGTTCCCGTCTTAATGACAACGCTTGTTGTACTCAGTTCAATCGATGCTGAAACAACAGATACGCAGTCAGTTGTCTCACTGACAAATTCTCCACGCACTGCATATACCTTGTAGTAATAAGTTTTTCCAACTGCTACATTCACATCCACATAGGAATTTGTTGTACAGATTTCTGTTGCAATTTTATATTTTCCATTTTCTGATGTACTTCTTAACACAGTGTAAGTCTCTGCACCAGCCACTGCATCCCAGGTCAGTTTGATCTGGTTGTTATCAACAGAAGTTGCATAAAGTCCTGTCGGCTTACCAAGTACCGGTGTTGCATTCTTCACACCTGAATACTCACCATATATTTTTTTACCGCCCTTTTTCACATAAGCTCTTACTTTATAATAGTAAGTTTGTCCGGTACTTAAACCTGTATCCTTATAAGATAACTTATTTGCAGATGAAAGTGTTTTCACTGCTTTATATTTTCCATCTGCCTGTGCTGAACGGTATACGGTATATCCACTGCAGCCATCAATTTTCTGCCATGACACTGTAATCGTATTATAATTTGCAGCTACTACCTGAATGGATGCCAAATCCGGCTTTACCTGCATGGATACTATTTCGGAATCCGCACTGTAAATCGTTTTTCCACCGGACTTGCAGAATGTTCTTACTTTATAATAATATGTATTACCTGTTGTAAGTCCTTTATCAACATAGGAATCTGTTGTTCCTTTGTTAATGGTCTTGATCTTTTTATATTTGCCCTTCTCGGTTGTGCTGCGGTAAATAGCATATCCTTTTACATAACCATGCTCTGATGTTTTGACTTTTTTCCAGGTAAGCTTTAAACGTCCGTTTCCTGCTGATTCTATAGCTACCGTAGTAATACCCGGTGCAGCTGTCACACTCATCGGAGCAGAATATGCAGAGCGCATCACATTACCATCCGCAAGGTTTCTGGTTGCAACTACTTTATAGTAATATTTCTTTCCGAGTTTTACTCCGGTATCATTGTAGGAATAGCTTCCCTCACCATTATTTTTCGCAACGGTACCAACCTTTTTGTATTTCCCTTTTTTGGATGTTGCACGGTATACAAGATATCCATCCTCATCTGCAGCTGCAGTCGTCTTCCACGACACAAGCACACTGTTATAATCGCTGGAAACAACTTTATCGATTGCTACCGGAAGCAGCTGCGGTGAGGTCGTAAGGATATTTGATGTTCCTCCGCTTACTGCCTTTCCTTTTTTGTTCTTTGCATAGGTAACAATTTTAAATGTATAACTCTGTCCCGGTGTCAGATTTTTCACTGTATAAGAAGTTTTCTTTTTACTACAGCTTTTGATCTTTTTATCCACACCATCTGTAACCTGATAGATATCATATCCACCACCGGTAGATGGCATTGTAACTGTTTTCCAGGTCAGTTTCACAGCAGTTGCACCTGCTGCCACTGCTTTTACTTTTACTCCTTCCGGCGCGGCATTGACTGATAGAACAGCAGACCGTTCACCCTCTGCATTCTTTCCACCTACCGCACGAAATGCGCAGACCTGGTAATAATATGTTTTTCCAACACTCAGTTTTTTATCGACAAATTTAACCGTTGACTTATTGTTTACCTTTTTTACAACCTTAAATCCACTGTTTGGCTTTGTGGAACGGTAAATATTGTATCCCTGGGCACCACTTACTTTATTCCAGCTCACTGTTACACTGTTATAAGTAGTATTGGTCAATGTTACCTGCGGCGCCTGTAATGCCGGTACTGCAGTTGCCTCATTTGAGTCATCTCCCCATACCTGTGTTCCGTTTACATTTTTATAAGCCTTTACCTTATAGGTATATGAAACGCCCGACGTTACCTTCTTATCTTTATAGGATGTCGTATCTGCATTTACAGTTGCGATCTGGTCAAATCCAGACTTACCTGCCGCCTTTCTGTATACCGCATATCCGTTCACTCCATCTACTGCATTCCATGTCAGCTGGATTGCCTTATACCCGGCAGACTGTGCCGTCAGCGTTGTTGCGGAAGGAAGCGGTTTTCCGGAAAGTACCCCGGATTCTTCTCCATATACCTTTTTGCCATTGATATTACGGTATGCCTGCACTTTATAGCTATATACCATACCCGCTGTCAGTGATGCATCCACATATGTTGTCTTTGCATCTGTAATATCTGCTGCCTGTGTATATTCTTTGCCGTTTTCTGATCGCAGCACTACATATCCGTCCGCACCTTCTACCTTATCCCAGATAAGTGTCAGACTATTGCATCCCTCTGCTGCTACAGAAGTGAGCTTTGCCTGTGAAAGCTGTGGTGTTTTCGTTACTGCAGCAAACTTCTCTGTATCTGCGTACTGTTGTTGCCCTTTGTCATCCACATACTGTGTGTACGCATATACATGATAGATATACTTTGTTCCTGTCTGTACACTTTCATCAAGGTAAGAAACGGTATTTGCTCCGCTGACATGTGCCAGAACAGTCTCCTTTTCCTCGCCCTCTGTTTTTCTCGTAATGGTATAACCATTTGCGTCTGCAACAGGTGACCAGCTTAAGCTGACTGAATTGTAAGTTGCATCTGCCTTACAGTTCTTCGGTTCATTCGTTGGTCTTACAATCAGACGGAATGTGGCATTCACTTCTGTTTTTCCTACTACCTGAAGTTTTACCACTGCCACACCTGCCGCTTTCGCCTTTACGGTTCCGCTGACTTTGCCATTGGCATCTGTTGTTGTGGCTACCTCTGCAACATTCAGATCATCCACGGTCCATTCGACTGCTGTTTTATCCGTGTCACTGTTTGGATAAAATACATAATCAGGAAGTGGGATACTCTGATCTATGCTTACAACCTGATACTCTGAATCTGTAATCAGAATAACCTTGCTTACATCTGTTGCTTTTGTCTCTGTCTCCTCAGTAGTTTCCGTTCCCTCAGGTTTTTCGGTTTCTTCCGTCTTTTCAGTTGACTCCGTCACTTCGGTAGCTTCTGTGTTTTCCGTTGTTTCCGTCTTTTCGGTTGACTCCGTCACTTCGGTAGCTTCTGTGTTTTCCGTTGTTTCCGTCACTTCGGTTGTTTCCGTGTTTTCCGTCGTTTCCGTCACTTCGGTTGTTTTGTCTTTCTCCGTTGTTCCGGTAGTCTCTGTTTCTGCCTGTTCCGTAACTTTTGTTTTGTCGGTTACTTCAGAAGCCTTTTCATTTTTCGCATCTTCTTTTGTCTGATCTGACTGTTCATCCGTCAAAACTTCGGTCTCTCCTGTCTGTTCCACGACCTGCCCGTTTGCCGTATCTGCTGCAAATGCCATAGTATCGGAACAGATGATCATAGCGCCTGCTAATGTGATACACAGACCGCGTTTCAACCATTCCAGCCTCTTTTTTATCATAACATTTTGCCTCCCATCCTCTTATTTTTCTCTTTCAGGCGGTTCTTTGCACAAACCGCCTATCATTGGTATTGTAGCACAATTTTCCATCTGAATATAGTTTATAAGGGATTTTAAGCAAATATTAAGATTTTTTTCAATGGTTTTTACGCATAATACTGTGCCTGTGTCCGGTAAAGTTTTGCATAAATTCCATTTCCCGCTAACAGTGTGTCGTGTGTTCCCATCTCTGCAATGCTTCCGGTATCTAACACAACGATGCGGTCACAGAATTTACAGCTGCTCATGCGGTGGGAAATATAGATTGCAGTTTTATTTTTTACCATCTCATTAAAGTTCTCGTAGATCTGCGCCTCAGCGATCGGATCTAAGGCTGCGGTCGGCTCGTCTAAGATCACAAACGGCGCATCTTTGTAGAGTGCGCGGGCGATGGCAAGCCGCTGTGCCTCACCGCCGGAGACATCGACGCCCGCACCGTTGTTGTTATAAAGCTGTGTCTTTAAACTGTCTTTCATCTTTCTCACACGTTCTGCCAGCTCAACTTCCTCCAACACCTCCCATGCCCTCTCTTCATCCACTTTGCTGCTTGCAGCGATATTTTCGCCGACCGGCAGGGAAAACATTGCAAAGTCCTGAAAGACAACAGAAAATGCTCTCGTATATTCCTCATAGTTATATTTCCAGATATCGATGCCGTTTAACGTGATCGTACCCTCCGTCGGCTCATAGAGACGGCAGAGCAATTTGATTAATGTCGTTTTTCCTGCACCGTTTTGTCCGACTAACGCCATTTTTTCCCCAATATTAAATTTTAAGCTGACATGGCTTAACACCTGTGTCCCACAGTCCGGGTAAGCAAAACTTACATCATGAAATTCAAATTCATATTGTCCGTCATCCCGCTTTTCGATCGGCAATGTACCATCGTAAGCCATTGCCGGACTTTGTATAAATTTATCAAAAACGCTTAAATATTCCGCACAAAATTGAAAGGAAATGACCTGTGAACCAAATTCCGTAATACAGTTCACGGTCTGTGAGATGACACCTGCATATAAGATGACATTTCCGATATCGATCATCCCGTTTAATGCTTTCATGCCTGCCAGCAGATATGCAGTGCCTGCTGCAAACTGGTTGATGCCCTCAATCATTCCCCTGTATTTTCCATTTACTTTTCCCATCTGTAAATAAATACTATAGCCCTCCACCATCTGTCTGAATTTCCCCAAAAAGAGTTTTGACAGGTCATAAAGTCTGATATCTTTGCTATTTCTTTCATCTGTCATGATCCCGTCCAGATAGCCGCCCAGTGCATTATTGTGGTCATTTGCATGTATAAATTCATACTGTTTCGCGCTGAGTATTTTTCCGAGATATAAATTCACAATTACAACAACTGCATATAAGCCAATCAAAAGCAGCGTTGATCCATAGGAGACAAAAAATGTTTTTTTCTGTTCGGCATCGATTTTCAGCAACAGCAGAAGAAAAAATACGACCGAATAACACATGGAAAAAAACTGTACAAAGATCTGGTAACAGGTATCCACCTGGTCTTTGATGTCCCCATTTCCGCCTGCCGTAAGTTTTGCGCGCCTTAATGAGTCAAGTGTTTCCTGTTTTTCAAATTTTTCATACTGCAGTTCAAATGCCTTGTCTGCCATCTGCTGTCTTATGATCTGCTGGCAGCTCTCTCCGAGCACTTCGATCCGTTTCTGGCAGAACCGGTTCACCAGTTCACAGACAAACTGCGACAGTAAAAGTGCTGCCACGCTTTTCACACATGCCTCATAATCCCCTTCGATCGCATTGTTTAAAATCTGTGCCGAAAAATAAAATACCAGAAACGGAATGGATGCCTTCATAAATCCGCCGGCTGCCATGACAACAGCCACATCTTTTTTCCCTTTGCTGATCATCTTTATAAAACTTTTAAATTCCTGCCATATCTTCTTCATGTGACTGTGCCCCTTCCTCTTTGTAATATCTGCTCTGTACCAGGAACATTTCGGCGTATCCGCCATTTTTCTGCATCAATTCCTCATGGGTTCCCTCCTCTGTGATCTTTCCGCTTTCCAGGAATAAAATATGGTCACAGAACCGCGTCGATGCCAGACGGTGTGAAATAAACAGTGCCGTTTTTCCAGTCAGCATTTCATTGTATTTCTCATACATCTCATTTTCTGCGATCGCATCTAATGCTGCGGTCGGCTCATCCAAAAGCAACAGTGCACATCCTTTGTAGAGTGCACGCGCAAGCATCAGTTTCTGTGTCTCCCCGCCAGAAAGATGGATGCCATCCTCACTTACCTCTTTTCCGATAAATGTTTTCTCTTTCTGTGGAAGTTTTTGTATTTTCTCCCAGAGGCCGGCATCTTTTAATGCCTCCCTACATTTTTCCGCATCATAATCCTCTCCCATGCTGCATGTTACATTGTCCGCAATGGAAAAGGAATAGGTAAATGCATCCTGAAAGACTGCTGCAAGCGACCGGTACCACGCATCAAGATCTATCGTGGCAAGATCCGTTCCGTTAATGTAAATGTGTCCCTCATCCGGCATATAAAAACCGCAGAGCAGTTTGACGATCGTTGATTTTCCGGCACCGTTGATGCCGACTAACGCCATCTTTCCGCCTTTTTTAATGCGAAAGCTCACATCATCTAATATCTTATGGTCTGTGCCCGGATAGGAAAAACTGACATGTGAAAATTCGACTTCCACTGCCTCCTTTTCATCCTTTAACCGGACTCCCTCGCCATGGTGATATACATTCTCTAACTCTGTAAATTCCTGCATCTGTCCGACCGGCTTTAAGCAGGATGAGATCTGGCTGATCATCATCGTAAGTTCCGAAAAATAGGTGGAAAATCCACTGACGATCCCGATATAAAGCACAAAACGTGCGATGGACATTCCCTGCATGAGCTGTCCGATCAGATAGCCGTAACAGACCACATCCCTGCCAAGCTGCAGCAGCAGTCCAAAGAGATCATCCGCAAAATAACATGCCTTTTCTTTTGCCAGCAGTGCCTGGTATTTTTTGTTCGCAGCACGGTAATGTCCGCTCAGCCATTCTTTCATCTGGTAAATCCTTACATCTTTTCCGTTTTCCACGGCATATGCCTGACGGTCCAGATAGTCCTGTGTCACCGTAAGTTTCGCCTTTGCATCACGCTGTTTTAATTCGTAATTATTTGCCAGTTTATAGCTTAAGATCTGGACCAGTGAAATGACAACTAAAAGCACGACCAGCCATGCCGATACACCGGAGATCAGGGATGCGTACAGGATCAATGCCCCGGCTTCCTTTAAGAGTTCAACGTCGTAATGAAGCACACCCTCGATGCCCCGGTAGTTTCCGCTGACTGCCTCTCCCGCTTTCTTTAAAAGCTGCTGGACTTTTTCGTCCTCGCACTGCACATAGTCGAGTGACATATATTTCTGATAGGTGCATTCAATCATTGTGCCGCAGCGGAATTTTACATACTGGAACTGGTTTCTCCGTTTCAGATATCCGGTTATGATGCACCAGATGCTGTATCCGACAAAAAATGTTACCAGTTTTGCGACTGCTCCGGGCAGCGCTGCCTGGGTGATCATACCTTTTTGATACTGCTCTAAAAACGCTACGATCATGGATGGGATCAGTACGGTGCCGAAGCCTTTGCCAATCTGGGTGATGATCTCGGCAAGGGCAAAAAAGATGGTGGATTTGTCGTAGTGCCATAGTTCGCGGAGGATGAAACGCTGGTTGGATATGGCGGTGTATTTTTTCGGTTGGTTCATGGTTGGTGGCTCCTCTCGTTTTGGGGGTGGTGGTGTGATATCACTTCTATGTCTATACTCTATCAGCTTTTTGAACTTTCACACAAAAAGTGCACGGAAGGTCATCTTCCGTGCACCAACGGTATCGCCAATATACAAAAGGCTGGAATGAAAAGGTGTGGCTGACGCACCTTTCCCCCAAGCTTTTTCCGAAAACTTTTACAGCGGCAACATAACCTCCGTCACAAACACTCCCGGCTCATTCTGTCTGTTAATGTACCCGCCATACTTTTCAACCACCAGATTGATCCGTTTTAATCCATGCCCGTGATTTCCCCGTTTTTTACTGATGTACTCCGAATCCATCTTGCGCACTGTCTCATTTGTCGCGTTCGACACCGAAATGTAAAGCTGTTTTTTGAGTACTCCGATATAAAGGCGGATAAACGGTTTTTCCGTGGTCAGTTTCTCACAGGACTCCACTGCATTGTCTAACAGGTTTCCGATCAGAGCACAGAGGTCAATATCACTGACAGCAAGTGTTTCCGGACATTTTGCCTGATAGTCGATCCCAATTCCGTTTTTCTGTGCTAAGGATATTTTCGAATTTAAAATAGCATCCAAATTGACATTTCCAGTCTCAATCAGCTGATTGACGTGATCTAAGTCCTGTTCTAGCAGTCCTAAATATTCCTCTAACCTGTCATATTCTCCCATCTTGACATACGCTTTCATTGCCTGCAGGTGATTGTGATAATCATGCCGCCAGCCACGCATGGTAAGATAGATATTTTGTACCTCCTGCACCTGCTTTTCAAGCAGGGCATTCTGGTACTCCATATTCTTCTCCTCTAAATATTTTGTAATCAGCGGTATTCTCATTTTTCACACATATCCCCATGTTCCATATAATAGCGGATAAACGCTTCATTTACACTCTTATAAGCATTCCTGCTCACCGGCACACTACTGCCGTCCGAAAGGATGCACTCTGTGCGCTGCACGCGCTCCACCGCCGCAAGGCTGACAATAAAGCTCCTGTGCGTGCTGACAAATTTTTCTGCCTGTTCCGGCTGATTTTCCATCAATTCTCCTGCTATTTCAGAAAGGTTCTTTTTGTATTCATAATCACCCGCGCTCGTGTGCAGACGGATATAATGCCCTTTCGCCTCCACACTGTAAATGGTATCGACCGGAATTTTTACAGTCTCCCCATCCACATTTTCGATCAGATAACGTTTTTCTTTTCCAAGTGTAGAAGAAATCTCATCTAACAGAGGAAACAGTTTTGTCTCCTCCACCGGTTTTAAAAGATAGCGCAATGCGCCAACCTCATACCCTTCAAACACATACTCACTGCGGTTCGTCAAAAAAACGATGGAAAGTTTTTTATCTTTTTTACGGATTTCTTTTGCGAGTGCCATGCCATCCATGCCGTCCATATCAATATCCAAAAGGAGCAGATCGAACGGAAAACTGTCCGGATGCTCAAACAACAGCTCCTTTGCACTGCCATAGCCAAAATACGTAACAGCACATTTTCCTTCATCTGCCCACTTTTTGATCAGTTGCTCCATATATTCTAACTGGATCTTTTCATCTTCACAATATGCAATATTCATTCTGCTCCTGATCCTTGCATTTTTGTTATTGTTCACACACCAGTATGAACAGTCACTTATTTTTAACTGATTTTTCAAAACCCCCGCTTACATCAGGGCATTTGCCACAGACTCACATCCTAATACACGCGCCACGTTTTTTATGCCAAGCGATACTTCTTCACGTGAATAATCATTATCATCTAAAAAACCTGCATCCATATCATTCAGATGCTCATAAAATGCCAGCGCAGCGCCTCCAAAATCTTCTCCGTTTTCTTCCAAAGCCTCAAAAAGCATATTCTCTGCCTCATTGATCTCTCCGGCATCTGCCATTCCAATCAGTCTGCGGTATAAAGCATCTTCCTCTGTATCATTTTCCTCAGAAGGAAGTTCGTAAGTGACGGTTGTTTTTCCAAGCAATTTCGCAATGACACGCAGCATTTCCCTGATTGTCCGCATCATATAGTCATTTTCGTATGCCATAATAAATCTCTCCCGCTGTTATTTTCTGTCTGATCTATTCTACATAAGACTCCAGATCCTGTGCCAGCAGATAAGTAGCATCAATGATCTCTTTGGTCTGTTTCATCGCATCTACTGCATGTTCTGCTGTCTGAAGTCCTTCTGTGGAGGAAGCCGCTATTTCCTCACCGGTTGCAGAAAGATTCGAAATACTCTGGGAAATAGTGTCCGTACTGCTTAAAATGGACTGCATGCTTCCCTCGATTTCACTGATCGCACTCGCTAACGACTGCATTTCTTCATTGATGATCTCAAATTTATCCTTCGTTGTCTCAATCAGTTCATTCTGTTCACGAATTGAATCCGTAGAATGTTCCATACTGTCCATCGCATGTTGTGCATCTTCATTCAGATCCTGAATGATATCCGTGATCCGGTTCGTTGCATCTTTTGTCTGCTCTGATAACTGGCGGATTTCTTCGGCAACAACCGCAAAACCTTTTCCTGCCTCACCGGCTCTTGCTGCTTCAATAGAAGCATTCAGGGCAAGAAGATTGGTCTGGCTGGAAATACTTAAGATGGTTGCAACAATTCCTTTTACTTCCTCCACGCGGTCGCTGACCTGCTTAGTAGACTCTGCTGCCTGGTTACTTGCCTGTTCCACATTGTCTGCCTGATCCTTTAATCCTGTCACCAGTCTTGCTCCCTCTGCAACGTTCTCCATCGCATGGTTTGCCTTTTCAATCATCGCTTCCGTCTCTTTTTCCGCACTGTCCGTATTTTTATGGATTTCCTCGCACATCATTGCCTGCTGCTGGATAGCCTCTGCAGTACTTCCTGTACTCTGTGCAATATTGGAAATAGACTCACTGTTGTTATTGATGACCTCCTCTAATGTCTCTAATTTTTCTTTGGCAGAATCAAAATGTTTTACCAGATTTTCTGCTGTAACCAACATCTTTTCAGATGCTGCAGCCTGCATTTCCAGATTTTCTTCATTAAATTTTGTAAGGAGGATAGATGTTTCATATACCGCATAAACTATTGTTGCAAGAATGATAATACTAAAAAAAAGTTCTATCCCATCGGCTCTTTTTGTAATAACCTGCACTATGATATGAATGATATTTCCTACTGCAGTTACACCAATACCATAATATACAAACTTTACATTTAAATACAAAACACATGCAACAAAAAGCGGGATTCCATATGCGTAAATAAAATTGGTATGATTCAGGAAAAGAAACACACAATATACAGCACTTCCTGTTCCGAGCAGGATTTCCCCACCCTTTTTTTCATTCCAAAACTTTTTTGCATAAGTATTCACAACAATAATTCCAACAACAGCGGCTGCAGCCTGAATCAGTATCGTAATCTCAAACTCCGCCAGACATGCCATAACAGACAGAATCGTCATCACTGCCAGCAGGATCATTACCACATTATATACTCTTTTATTTGCTCTTACATATTGTTCTTCTGTCATCTAAATCCCTCTTTCTTTCGCTTTTGAATGTATTTGTATAGTTATAGTACACCTATCAATAAACACAATCAATACTTATTACTTTTTTTTCATACTTTTCGACATATTGCGCCATAAAACGTGCTGTGATAAACTAAAGATATTTAAAATATTTCACATTTTACTGCTTTCAGATGAGGTTATTATGAACTTAAAACAATATATCAGACATCTTCTTTATGATAATACAACTTATGAATCACCAGATATTTATCAGCGTTTCCGTATTGTCTGCCCGGAATACTCACAACACGATATCGAAGTCAAGCCATACCCGCTTCCTGAATCAGAGCACATGTTTGGTCTGATCTGGGACATCCATGAACCACACACGGTTTCTGCCACAATCATCCCCTCCGATATCACCTTTACCTACGAAAAAAGATTTGAGCCGGGCATCCGCACCCAGATGCACTCCCATGAATATCTGGAACTTTTTTATATCGTAGACGGAGAATACCGCCAGAAGATTCTCGGCAATGAGTTTACTTTCCACAAGGGGGAGCTCTGTCTGATCGACCGCAACTGTGAACATCAGGAAATCCTAGACAGCGGTTCTTCCACAATCTTATTTCTCGGTATCACAAATGCCATTTTTAATGATATCATGAAACATTTGAGCACATCCGGAAGAATTGCTTCCTTTTTAAATATGGCATTGCTGGAGCAGAAAAATCTGCAACAATATCTGCATTTTAAGCCACAGCCAGAGGGAATAAAAAAAATGGAGCAGACACTTTATCTTTTATTGTCTGAATTAAAACAACATGATGTTGCCTCTCCTATTATCTGTCAGGGATTACTGTTGCGGATTTTTGGGATTCTCGGAACCAATTATGAATTTTCGTTATCAAAACAGTTGCGGAAACAAATGAACTGGATTTTATTTGAAGAGATTACAGATTATATGGAAAATCATCTGACTCAGATCTCCATTACAAGACTTTCCGAAGAATTTCATTTTCAGGAAGATTATTTTAACCGTCTCATAAAAACGCAGACCGGACTTACCTATACAGAATATCTGCAGCTTCTCCGTCTTCGCCGTGCGGAGTCACTGCTTCTTACAACTAATGCCACGATCGACCAGATCGCGGAAGCGGTCGGCTATCACAATAAAGGCTATTTCTATAAAATATTTACGGAACGGCACCAGCTTACGCCGGCACAGTTCCGCAAAAAGATGTAACTATTCTATTCTGTGTTATTTTACAGATTCCATTTCCAGTCTCTTACTTCCGGCAGATCCTGACCATACTCGTGGATGTACTGTTTGTGCTCTACGAGTTTGTCGTTCATCTGCTGAACCAGATAAGATCCTCTGTTGCCAAGCTGTGGCAGATATTTGATCGCATTCTTTACTAAATGGAAACGGTCGATCTCATTTTGTACACGCATATCAAACGGTGTTGTGATCGTACCTTCCTCCTGATAACCGTAAACATGGATATTGCGGTTGGTTCTACGGTAGGTCAGTTCATGGATCAGTGTATGATAACCATGGAATGAAAAAATGATCGGTTTGTCTTTGGTAAAGAGTGCATCGTATTCTGCATCACTGAGTCCATGTGGATGTTTCGTGTTCGGCTCTAATTTCATCAGGTCGACAACATTGATCACACGGATCTTGATCTCCGGCAGTGCTTCTCTTAAGATCGTAACTGCTGCTAAAGTCTCTAATGTCGGGGTATCACCGCAGCATGCCATGACAACATCCGGCTCTTCGCCCTGATCATTGCTTGCCCACTCCCAGATACCGATACCCTGTGTGCAGTGTTTTACTGCCTGTTCCATGGTCAGCCACTGCTGTCTCGGATGCTTGGATGTAACAAGTACATTCACATAATCGCGGCTTCTGATGCAGTGATCAAAGCAGGACAGCAGACAGTTGGTATCCGGTGGCAGATAAAGACGTACCACATCTGCCTTCTTATTTGCAATATGATCTAAAAATCCCGGGTCCTGATGGGTAAATCCATTGTGATCCTGCTGCCATACATTGGATGTAAGAATCAGGTTCAGGGAAGCAATGGACTGTCTCCACGGAAGCTGATTACATACCTTTAACCACTTTGCATGCTGTGCACACATAGAATCTACCACACGGATAAATGCTTCATAACTTGCAAAGAATCCATGACGTCCTGTCAGAAGATATCCCTCTAACCATCCCTCACACATATGCTCACTTAACATAGAATCCATAACACGGCCATCTGTAGCAAGGAATTCATCGGAATCCAGTTTTTCATTGTTCCAGTCACGGTTTGTCTCCTCAAAGACTTTCATCAGACGGTTTGACATTGTCTCGTCCGGTCCGAAAATACGGAAGTTCTTGGAATCCTCATTCAGTTTGAAGATATCACGGACAAATCCGCCAAGTTCTACCATATCCTGTGCCTCAACGCTTCCCGGCGCCGGAACATCAAGTGCATAATCACGGAAATCTGGAAGTCTTAAGTCACGTAAGAGCTTACCACCGTTTGCATGTGGGTTAGAACCGATTCTGCGGTCTCCGGTCGGTGCAAGTGCTTTCAGTTCCGGAATCAGTTTTCCATTCTCATCAAACAATTCTTCCGGATGGTAGCTGAGTAACCACTCTTTTAACATTTCCAGATGCTCCGGTTTGTCCATCATGATCGGAACCTGATGCGCACGGAAAGATCCCTCGATCTGCTTTCCGTCTACAACCTTTGGTCCTGTCCATCCCTTTGGAGTACGAAGTACAATCATTGGCCACTTTGGTCTTGTGGTATCGTGGTTTTCTCTTGCATTCTTCTGGATCGCCTTGATTTCGTCCATAACGGTATCAAGCGTCTCTGCCATCTTGCGGTGCATGGTCATTGGATCATCGCCCTCTACAAAATATGGTTTCCATCCGCATCCATCAAAGAAATGCTCAAGTTCTTCATGAGAAATACGTGCAAGAATGGTTGGATTACTGATCTTATATCCATTCAGATGAAGGATCGGAAGAACCGCTCCATCGCTCTCCGGATTTAAGAACTTATTACACTGCCATGAAGTTGCAAGAGGTCCAGTCTCGGACTCACCGTCTCCCACGATACAGGCAGCAATCAGATCCGGGTTATCAAATACCGCACCAAACGAATGTGCCAGGGAATATCCCAACTCACCACCTTCGTTGATGGAGCCCGGAGTTTCCGGAGCTACATGGCTGGAGATTCCTCCCGGGAAAGAGAACTGCTTACACAGTTTCTTCAATCCATCCAGATCTTCTCCGATATTTGGATATACCTCGCTGTAGGTACCTTCCAGATAAGTATTGGCAACAAAGAAGTTTCCGCCGTGTCCCGGACCGGAAATTAAAATCATATCCTGATCATACTTTTTGATCACACGGTTTAAATGTACATAGACAAAGTTCTGTCCCGGTACGGTTCCCCAGTGACCAACAATCTTTTTCTTTACCTGATCTCTGGTAAGCGGCTCTCGAAGAAGTGGATTATCCAGCAGATATAACTGTGCGGCACCAAGGTAATTGGCTGCGCGCCAGTAGGCATCCATCTTCTTCAGGTAATCTTCGGTTAACGGCTGTTTTTCAACAACATCTGACATCCTGACTGTCCTCCTGTAAAATCATATTATCATTAGATGCCTATATTTTAGGAAATCCATCCATATTCCACAATTTCCTATTCCCATTAATTTTCCAAAAAGTTACCTGTTCCGACTTGTATTTCCTGTTGTTTACTTATTTTTTCATTTATTTCCATTAAAACCATAGCCAAAAGAAAGGATTATAAAATTTCACACACAGCGATTACAGTTTTCCGTATACCTCCATAGGGACATATGCCCGAATGGAAATTCCTTCCGGCACATACTCTTCTGAGACAAGTTCTCCCTTATTTCGAACAAGCTGCAATACACCTGCCTGCGCATAGGGAATCACGCGTTCAATATAAATTTTATCTTCTCTTAACATTTCCTGCAGCACATCTTTTACTGCATCCAGTCCGGCATTTTCCGTTGCGGAAATCTGAAGAACATGATCCGCACGAAAATCCTGCAGTGGGTCATCATCGGTTCTGATATCGATCTTATTAAAAAGCGTCAGAATTTTTTTATTTTTAACTCCAAGATGATCAAGTGTCTCATAGACGATATACATCTGCTTGTCGCGCTGCGGATTGGAAGCATCCACTACATGAATAATATAGTCCGCATATTTGGCTTCTTCCAGTGTACTTTTAAATGCCTCAATCAGATGATGCGGCAGTTTCCGTATAAAACCTACCGTATCCGTCAGCAGCACCTGCTGGTGTCCTTCCAGTTCCAGCATCCGCGTCGTCGGGTCCAGTGTTGCAAACAGTTTATCCTCCTCTAAAACCTCTGCGTCCGTCAGATGATTCAGGAGGGTGGATTTTCCGGCATTCGTGTATCCGACAATTGCCACAACCGGAACTGCATTGCGCTCTCTTTTTGCTCTGGCAATTTCGCGGTGTTTGACCACTTCTTTTAATTCCCGGTTGAGCTGTGCAATCCTGTCATTGATCAGACGGCGGTCAATCTCAAGCTTTTTTTCTCCCGGTCCACGGGTACCGATTCCACCACCCAGACGGGACATGGATCTGCCAAGTCCGGTTAATCTGCTCAGGCGGTACTTCAGCTGAGCAAGTTCCACCTGAATTTTTCCCTCACTGGTTGTTGCACGGGCTGCAAAAATATCCAGTATGATAAGCGTCCGGTCCATCACCTTGGTATTTAACATCGTCTCCAGATTTTTTAACTGCGCAGGGGACAATTCATCATCACAGACAATTCCCGTTGCCCCCGTGTGCTCTAAAAGTTCTGCAATCTCTGCTACTTTTCCGGTTCCCACATAGGTTCCCGGATGGATCAGCTCCCGTTTCTGGATCAGCGTACCGGCAACCGATGCCCCCGCAGTCTTTACCAGTTCGGCAAGCTCAGCGAGCGAATCCTCTGCATCGTCTCCATCCTGCTCACTTACACCCACCAGAATAACTCTCTCTTTAAAATCTTCTAAAACAATTGGTTCACCCATTATCTAGTCTCCAAAAATGTATTCTCGTGTTTTGCTTCCTCATCATCCGGATAAGCCTTTAAATATTCCTTCATCATCTTTTTCGCGGAATCAAAGTCGCCACTGTACTCATATGCCGCAATGGCACTTTTCATGAGATTCTGCTTATTCGGCACTTTCTCCAGTTCCAGACCGGAATTAAAATAAGTCAGTGCATTCTTATAATTTCCATCCTGCATCTCCTGCATGCCAAGTTCATACAAATCATAGGATGTAGCCACTCCACTCTTTATATACTCCGCGATACATTTCTTTGCCTTGTCCGAATCTCCATTGGCATCATACGCAAGTCCCAGATAATACGATGCCAGCATCTGCTTATGTTCTTTTGCTTTTTCCAGATAACTGATGGCATCTTTGTTTTCACCGAGCAGATAACTGATTCTTCCTTTGTACAGTTCATCTTCCGGTTTATCCCCTTTGATCTCCATTGCAGCCGACAGATATTTCTGTCCCTCATCCTTTTTCTCGTGCCGGCTTAAAGACTCATAGATTCCAATGTAGATTTCATAATTTTTTTTGCCATGCTGCACAGCACTCTCAAAATCTGCTCTGCCCTCTTTTTCCTCTCCCATATCCATATAGAGATCTCCGCGCAGATAGTATGCGCGTGCATCTTTATTATATTTGATAATGGCATCATACGTTGCAAGTGCATCTTTTGTCTTTCCGTCCAGTGCCTGTGCTTTTGCCTTGTAAAAACAGATATCCAGTTCTTTCTCCCCGATATGTCCGATCGACTCTCCAAGCGCATTCTGAAATGCCTTGACCGCATCTTCATACTTTCCGCTCTCCATGCAGGTAATTCCATACTGCCGGTAGGCATCCTGTTCCTTTGTATCTTTCGTTCCGCATCCAATCACAGACAGCGCAAACACTGTTGCAAGCAGCACGGAAATGATTCGCTTCTTCATGTTCTATTCTCTCTTTCTGAAAACTACTTTTAGCATGCCACCGCTATATTTACCCAGTTGTCACCGATCCGCGGTCCATGCTCCCGGTAATAAGTACCACCGTAGGTAAATTCGTCCGGTTCCACTGCATAGGGAAGTCTGATCCAACACTTGGCAAATGAACCATCCGTGCCATACTCCGGGGATGTTGTGCTCAGATGCCGCCCATGCAGCCCCCCTTCAAATGCCGTCTTTGCAATTTTCTCATTTTTATTCATCAAATAATACATGCCGTTCTCCTTCTTCATTCCTATATCTTACGGTATTTTCCGTACTTTTGCAATCATTTCAGAAAAAATGGGAACCGGACATCCGGTTCCCAGAAACAGCACTTATTCGCGCTGTGCTTTCCGCGCTTTTTTAAACTGATACATTTTTTCATCCGCATTATTGATACATTCATTGAGACTTTTTTCCCCGCAGAGAACTACCTCATATCCGATACTCGCTTCCACATCAAATTCAGCATGAAGACTTTTTGATATTTCATCCAATGCTTTTAAAAACGCTGCCTTTAAACTTTCAGCCTGCGCTTTTTCACATCCCGGAAGCAGTACAACAAACTCATCTCCACCGTACCGCATGGAAACGGCTTCCGGCGGAAATACTTTACGAATCCCATCTGCTATCCCACGAATTTCCAGATTCCCCATATCATGCCCAAACGTATCATTGATATATTTCAGATGATCCGCGTCAATGAACATAACCGTCACCGGTTTTTTTTGCAATCTGCATTTTTCATACAAAGGCTCTGCAAACTCCTGGTATGCCATACGGTTATACAACCCTGTAAGAGAATCCAGCACATACAACCGGGATAATTTTTCGTTTGCTTTTCGAAGCCTGAGTTTGCGATACAGATATTCCAGGGATTCCAGATACGTATTCATTGTTTCAAACAAGAACTGATTTTCAAGCATATAATCGCAGTCTGCCAGAACAACATACCCTACTTCCCGCTCCCGGAAATGCAGTGGTACATACACATACAATGAATATTCCTGCTCCATTCCCTTTTCACAGATCACGTGCATGGTATCCGGATATCCATCTGTAATATAAGAAGCCTCACCCGTGGAATCGCTCAATGATTCCTCCACCAGATCCTGATTCATCCAGATACGCACGCCTTTACAACGCAGACCACAGACACATTTTGTAAAATACTGTGCCATCTGCTTATAATCTTCACACTCGATAAGATTGTGCTTTAATTCCATAATCTCATTGTGCAGATCAATTTCCCTCACTTCCTGAAAAATCCGGTCTTCAATATATTCACTCCTGCTTCTTACCTGTTCTGGTTTACAGCCACAACTATCCTGAAACAACATTTGTACAGGAACCGTTTTACAGTCAGCTGTTGTATTCTGCCCCCAGATCTGTACCAAAAGATCCATGGCTGCCTCAGCAATGACTTCTCTCTCGTATGACACCGTCGTAATCCGCGGTCTGTAATAAGATGCTTTATCAAAATTATCAAATCCTGTCACACAAAAATCAGCCGGAATTTTAAATCCTTCCTGCTGTGCCTGATGGCAGAGCCCCACCGCAATATTCTCATTTGCGCAGACAAAGGCATCCGGCAGCAGATGTTTTTCCTGAAAATGTATGAATGCACGGACACCGCTCTCCACTTCATAGCTTTCATTCCAGATTCTGTCATTTTCAAGCGGAATTCCATATCTTTGCAGGACATCTTCATAAGCCTGCCAACGCAAAAGATTTTCCTGGCTGTCTGCCGGTCCTCCCACATAGTTTAATGTTTTGCAGGAATGAGCCACTATCAGATGCTCCACCATCTGTTCCATTGTTGCGTAATTGTCCAGTCCTGCATGATACAATCCCGGAATTTTTTCAAGCAGCGATACTGCCGGTACCCCGGACTCCTGAATAATCTGTATGATCTGCTGCTTCTTTTTCTGATTCAGCATATTCGTAACTTCCAGAATAATACCATCAAACTGTGACAAATCCGGCAGATGGATGATATTGTATTCTCCTGCATTGAATTTTTCATCCCTGCTGAAATTTCCGAAACTGTGAAATACCGAAATTTCTATATCCAGCTCATGTTCTTTGATGTAATTCCTGCATCCCCGAATCCAGACATATGTAATATGTCTGCGCCATCCGTCTGCAATAATTGCAATTTTTCGTTTCATACCTTCTCCATCTGTGTCCTTTATTAAATAAAGTGTTCTGCTTCTTCACTGAGTACATCAGCTATTTTTTTATTATGCATGATTTGGCTGGAAATGTGTGAAATTTCTTCGGAAAGCGTGGCTGTATTTTTTGCAGCAAGATTAATACCTTCAGAGCCTTCTTCTACCGCCCTCTGAATCTGTGAAATATATTCCATTACTGACTCGGTGCGCTGTTTTAAATCTGCCGCCATCTGATGAAACTTCTCAACCACTTCATTAATATAGACTGCATCATCATTATACTGTGCCCCAGCGCACACAAAATTGTCATAATCCGGAAGTATATTCTGTTCCATATAAGTTACCAGCGCGTTAGCATTTTTTATCAATTCCTGCACGGTTCCAATCACGGTACTATTGATGGACTGGATATTAACCGCTGCGTCCCTGCTGGATTCCGATAATTTACCAATTTCAGAGGCAACTACTGCAAAACCACGTCCTGCTTCCCCTGCACGTGCTGCCTCAATGGATGCATTTAATGCAAGCAGATTGGTCTGATCTGCAATATTTAAAATATCATTAGTAAGTTCACTGACTTTTTCTACTTTTTTACTTTCCTGAATTGTTGTCTGCAGTTTTCCGATAATATCAGTGACAATTTCTCCCGTATTTTTTTTATTTAAAATTGCATCATTTTTGAGTTTATCCGCGTTCTGATCCATCGTATCTGAATAGGATAAAAGACCATCCGATTTTTCCGAAAGTTCTTTCGTACGATCTTCCACTTCTTTCATATTTTTTGTAATCCCGGAAACCATATCTGCAACGGAAATCATGGATGCCGATAATTCTTCCATGGCAGTGGAAATATCATCCGAATTTTCGTTTGAACTACGTACCTTGTCATCCACCTCCCGGATAATCTGGTTCATACGCAAAGAACTGTCTGTAATCCGTCCCATAACATTTTGAAGCGTATCAATAAATGCATTTACATTCCTTCCAACTTTACCAATCTCATCTTTTCCTGAAATCTTTAATCTTACAGAAAGATCTCCCTGATTTTTTTCAATATCTGCCACCATTTTCTGCAATGTGTGACTGATATAGTGCATCGGTCCTACAATCCCTTTCACACAAATCCAAAGAGAAAACAAAATCATAAGCATTGAAACTGCAACGAATACAATAGCAGAATTCCTTGAAAATTCATATTCTGCCTGCTGTACTTGTAATGAATGATTCATTGCCTGTTTCCGCATAGCAATCAGACTGCTGATTTTCTTTGCAAGATAATCTTCCGAAGGTTTCTGTATCACATTGATTGCCTCCGTTGCACCATCCGCATCGCCTTTTGAACTTGCGGTAAGGACCTGTTCCATTCCTTCTTTATACTTTTTAAAGCGATTTTGTAATGCCCCGAAATATTCTTTTTCCCGCGCTGTTTTTTTCTGTTTTTTATACTGTTTAAAATAACTATCCATAGATTCCAGCTTTTCATGGATGGTTGTTGCAAAGCTTTCTTTGGAAATAGAATTTTCCGCATCACAGTGTCCATACATATTTTTCCCCATGGATTCCAGCTCGGATGACATATCCATCAATAGTTCAATACTCTTCGAACAATCCTGCGAAATTACAACCCCCGCCTGCAACAGCCTTTTCGAATTTACAAGACTTGAAATACTTGCCAAAAGAATAACAATTCCCAAAATACAAATTGGCAGCATAACCTTTACTTTAATACTGATCTGATTCAACCACTTCATAGGTATTTCCTCTCTTTCTGCCTAAATTAATGGGATAATTCCGGATGCAATTGCTCCATCTTTTTATAAAAATCGTCCATTCCCTGCGCAAGTGAAATTTTACCTTCAAAATACGGATGCAGACACTGTTGAATCTGCTCATTGCAGTCCTTATCATAATCTGATATATTACTCATATCAATTTTCTTTGCAGCCTCTGCAAAAAGTGCAATATGATTTTGTCCACCAAGGAAATCCGACTGATAGTTACTTTTTGCAATCTCATCCATTGCTTTCTCATTATTGGTATAGTCCTGCGTATCCAATGTAATCTGCTTCATGGTTTTGATATCACACGTCAGACGCTTCATCAAATCCCTGATAAAAGGAATATTATCGGTTCCCTGCGCCGCACACATCCATGTACCGCCCCAATAATATGCCTGTGGACCTTCACACACGGCATAATCTCCGTAAATTCCATTTCCTTTTTCTGCGGGTTTACTACTGTCTGCCAATGCATTTCCCATCAGAGTAAAATTAATGCCCCAGGTCGAATAGAAAAAGCCAAAAACATTCCCATCCGGTCCCTGATCCTGCGTCCACTGCGGACTCCACAGTGTGGTATGATTGTTATAATCTTTTTGAGCATATTCCTTCGTCTGACGAATCCACTTCTTGATATTTTCATCTATAACAATCTTGTTACCGACCACCCAGGGATGTGAGACATTGTTGGAAAATGCCCGATAGGAATCATCATATCCCGATAACATTTTATATCCGGCGGCATTCATCTTCTGTGCAACCTGATCAAACTTATCCCAATCCTTCAGTTGCTTTTGTACCTGATCCGGATCGTCTGTACCCAATACCTTTTTTGCAATGGACCTGCGATACGCAAACAACCCCGGCGTTGCCTGCCAGGTCACTCCCTTTTGTATTCCATTTTCCGATACAATTTTCTTTGTATAATCATATTGCTGCTTCAGATCCTCATCGGTCAGTCCCACTGTTTTTTTTACATCAATGGAATTATCTGACTTTACATATTTTGATGCGTAATCTGCCTCAATTAAAAACAAATCCACTTTGTCATCATCAATACATGTATTCTGCTCTTTTAATGCTTCATCCAGATTGATCTGATAAGCATTATTATCACTGGAAATTATGACAAAGTTCACTTCAACATCGTGTTTTTTAGCAAGATCTGATGCATATTTGTCATAAATTTCCTTAAACTCATCATTCCAGCAATAAATATTTACAACCTGTCCTTCCTTACGCCCGGTATTTTTTTCCTGTCCGTTTTCTCCCGTACATCCACTTAATAATGCCGCACATATGACAATTGCCGCTACCTGTTTCCAACTCTTCTTTCTCATTCAAATGTCTCCTTTTATTACTCCTCTTCTCCCCCTTTTCTTCCCCCAATATGCAGAAAAACGCCATGACACGCCCCCTGTCGTAAAAATGGATTCTGTCATGGTGTCTTTTCTGTTTTCTTTTTAAACTATCTTTCTGGTACTACTCTGTGATCTTCTCAAGAGAGAAATTCGTCAGTGTAATGTCTGAAGCTGGTGTATTTTCACCACTGATTTTTCCCATGGAAATAAACATTTTTGAATCATTATCTGTGTCCTGCTGCATCGTAAATTCACAACTAACTTCCTTTTCCTCTGCTTCCCCCAGAGAAATATCTTCTCCGCCATACCACTTCTGGCAATTGTTATCCATTAAGCCGAGTTTTATGGTTCGTGCTTTCGTCGAAGTGACTTTGAATTTTACACGATATTTACATCCTTTTTCAAGTGTAAATCCATGCTGATTAAGCTGAACATCCCAGTCATATACGCCCGGATTTATCACATGAAACACAATACCGCCATGAGTAACTACTGTTGTTGCCTTCTGATCCGCATTTGTATTAATGCCCCATCCACTCGTTCCATCCGAAAAATCTCCATTGGTCAGCAGATTCTTTCCGGTTTCCTCCGGCTTGATCTCCGGTGCCTCTATCTTTTCCAGCACAATGTCATCCATACAGATTCTGTGCTGCTGTGTGATCTGTTTTCCACCGACTGCACCCATGGCAATATTAAAGATCGTTTCCAGATCTGTATCCTCTTTCATCTGAAACTCTTTCGTGATCGTCTGATATTCGCCGGTCAGATCTACGGTTTCCTGGCAGTATGGAGTCCAGTCCTCATTTCCATCTGCATCCTTATGGGTGCTTCCATCTCTCTGCAACGCATAAGACACTTTACGGTCGATAGAAGATTTCATTTTCAGGGAGAGTCGATACCATTGTCCCTGTTCGAGTTTTACCCCTGTCTGCTTTAACTGGATATGCCAGTCAGCTTCCCCGGTATCGTCAATTGTGAAATCTGCCGCATTGTCTTCGTTTAAGGAGTCAACAACATACTTTACATTGGATGGTGTATAGCAATAGACTTCAAAACCTGCCATACCTGCATTAAAACTTCCGTTTTTGATCAGACTGTCCTCATCAATCCGCACATCGTCGAGATATACGGTTGTCCCCAGCCCGAGATCAAAGGAAATATTCTTATCTGTCAGATCCGCTGCCGTCTGAAAGGAAAAACGGTAATTTTTCTTTTCATTGGTAAGTTCTGCCTGAAATTCCTGTCCGGCAACATGTACTGTCATAGTTTCTGCTTCGTTTGCCTGAGCCGAAAAACTGAGCACATATTCTGTATCCTCACTCAGAGCAAGCCCCTGCTGTCCTGCTGTTACCACAGTTCCTTTTGGGCTTACCACTTTCAGACGGCGTCCATCTTCCAGACCGGTTACCTCTGTGGTTGCATTTTCCGGTTTCGTGATGTCCCAGTAACCCAGACGGTTCTTCCCTTCCTGGAAGGAACCGTTGTAGACATAATTTCCGTCTGCAAGCACTTTCTTTGTGGTGTCTTCTTTGATTTCTTCATATCCGGTCTTTTCAATGCGCACATTGGAAAGGTGCACTGCTGCTGTGGAAGCAGCATTTCCCAGATTAAATTCCAGACGTCCGTTGGCATCATCGGAACCTGTCATCTGAAACACATAAGTATATGTCGTTTTCTGTGTTCCAAGTTCCACTTTTGTATCCTTCCAATACCTCGTATAATTATGATCCGGTCCGGAAATATCTGCAATCATTGTACGCGCCTCATCCGCATAAGCATCAAAGGTTACTTTATATGTTCCGCCTTTTTGTAACGGCACATCCGGCTGTACCAGCTGAATGCTGTAATCTGCGGTTCCCATATTTACTGTAGAAATAACCATCTCATGATTCTTAATTTCTGCTTTTCCATCACCATCTAAAGTGGTAAGAAATTTCCAGTTTTTGTCATCACTTAAATTCTCTGCTATGGAGAAATCACCGTTGTTAATATAATTTCCCGTTGTATCCGGCTCTCTTAAAATAACATTCTTTACCGGTTTTTCCACATTTTCGTCATAACTGTCTTTCTGATATACTTTCACATAATCCACTGCAAACTGCTGATCGGCATAGGTGGTCGAATCATCCGGATACCCTACCCAGCTGCCACCGACCGCCAGATTCAAAATCATATAAAACGGCTGATCAAACGGTGCCGGATAAGCCACTTCTCCCTGCCCGCTCTTTGCAGAAAACCAGTCGGACTCTTCATGAAATTTCACACCATCAATATACCAGGTAATCTTTCCTGGCTCCCAGTCACAGGCATATGTATGATACTGATCTGCAAAATTATTTTTTGCATCTACCGTACAGGTTCCCTGACTCTGATCATGCGGTTCTCCGTAATGAATGGTACCATATGCTTTATTTGTTTCCTGCCCCATCACTTCCATGATGTCGATCTCACCGCATTTTGGCCACTGTCCATACAGATTTTCGTCCGTCGGCATCATCCAGAATGCCGGCAGATAACCTTTTCCGGTCGGAACTTTTGCACGGCACTCAAAATATCCATACTTAAAATCATGTTTTCCCTGTGTATTAATACGACCGGACGTGTAGCTTCTGGTTCCGTCTGCATTCACCGTTTCCACCGGCTTGATCAGCAGTTTTCCGTCTTTGACCTGAATATTTTTGTCAGAATCCACATATTCCTGCCACTCACTGTTGACCCAGCCTTTTTCATGCAGTTCCACATTCCAGTCTGCACGGTTTAAAAAATTTCCGTCAAAGTTGTCCTGCCACTTCAGTTGATAGCCCTGTTTTAAGAGATCCGCTTCGGTCAGCTTTGAAGGTGTCTCAACTGTTGTTCCACCAGAAGAATTGCCCGAAGAAGAACTGCCGGAAGAAGCATTTCCGTCCGAGGTATCGTCTGTTTTCTGGTCTTTTCCATCCGTCTTGTCTTCTCCGGAAGTGTCTTCTTTCTTTCCCTTCGGAGTTATGGTGCAGGATTCACCGGATTCCACTTTCAGCGTTGTTCCATCCGCAATTTTTACAGATATTGCTTTCTTTGTCTGATTATCCACCTGTGCCTGTACATTTTTTGTACACGTTATGGATGATTTTTCCGCACCTTTTTTGAGCACAATGTTCACATCTTTCTTTGCGGTTATTTTCGCCGGTGCTGCCAGAATCATCGAAACGTCTTCGGCATTTACAACAACCGACACTGCCTTTTTATGGTTTCCGGAAAAGGAAACACTTTTGGCATTTTGTACCGTCACTTTCTTTATGGTACCATTGTTCTTGATCGCAACCGTTCCCTTACTGTTTACAACAATTTCTTTGACGGTACCATTATTTACAACGGCTGCCTTTTTTCCGACCACCCGAATGGTCACTTTATAAGTTCCCTTTGGAATCGTAATCTTTACGTTTTTCCCTGCTTTTACGGTAATGACCGCATTCTTCCCTTTTACGGTTTTTAATGCCTGATTCAGCTGCTTTTGAGAAGAAACGGCAAGCGTTTTACCGCCTGCCGCCTGTACCGGTGTCGCCGGTACGGTACTCATTACCATGGCAGCGGCAATTGCTGCCGCTCCCACCTGTTTCCATAATGTTTTGTTTTTCACTGTAAAAACCCCTTTCTTTTTCTATTATCCTTTTACGCTTCCCAGAGCAACCCCCTGTACAATATGCTTGGAAAGAATCAGATACACAACGATAACCGGCAGGATCGAGAATGTAATCATGACATATACCTGCCCCATATCAAACTTCAGCCAGTCTGCACCACGCAGCTGCGCGATCAGAATCGGAAGTGTCTTTTTCTTGTCATCATGCAGCACAAGTGCCGGTGTAAAGTAATTGTTCCAGCTGCTGACGAAACTGAAAATTGCCTGTACGGCGATCGCCGGCTTCATCAACGGCAGAACGATGCTGTTGAACGTACGAAACTCTCCGGAACCATCAATACGTGCAGCTTCTATCAGCGAAAGCGGAAGCGCACTCTCCATGTACTGTTTCATGTAAAAGAACGTAACCGGAGATGCAATGGCCGGAACAATCAGTGGAATAAAGGAATCCATCAGTCCCATGCCTGTAATCAGTTTGATAAATCCGAGTGCCGTAACCTGTGTCGGAATCATCATAATCATCAGAATAAACGGATAAATAAATTTCTTTAATTTAAAATCGTATGCATGAATGGCATATGCAGTCATGGTAGAAAAATATACACACAAAACTGCGGTTGCTGCTGCAATGATCAGACTGTTAAACATGCCCGACCAGATCGGCAGTGTTCCATGTACCAGATTGTTCCAGTTTGTCAGCAAATGATCGCTCGGCAATGCCGTAAACCCTGCTTTCAGCTCACCTTTAGAACGCGTCGCATTGATAAACATGATATAAAACCAGAACAGGCAGAAAAATGAAATTATAATTAAAACAATATATGCGATGGCACGTCTGGCATGAATACCAAGTCCGCCTTCCACATCTTTCTTACTTTTTGCCATCACAATCACCCCTTTCTCTTATCGTTTCCGGATACTTTAAATACAAGCAGACTCAAAAGACTTGTAATAATAAACAGTACCACGGAAAGTGCTCCTGCCATACCATAATTCTTGCTGTACAGATGCTTGTTCAGATACATGATCAGTGTCATGGTAGAACGCATCGGATTTCCGGTTCCGTTTGTCAGAATCTGTGGCACGTCAAAAAGCTGTAATCCACCGATCAGTGAAGTAATCACTACATAAATCAGAATCGGGCGAAGCAGAGGCAGTGTAATCTTAAAAAATACCTGTGTGGAAGTTGCTCCATCCACTTCTGCCGCTTCAAATAAAGAAGTATCAATTCCCATCATTCCGGCCATCAGAAGAATGGTTGTATTTCCGAACCACATCAGGCAGTTCATCAGTGCAATCAGGCCTCTGGCACTTCCGGTATGGGATAAAAATTTATATGGTTCTGAGATAAATCCAATCTGCATCAAAAGAGAGTTAATCGGACCTGCATCTGAAAACAGTGTAAAAAACAACATGGAAAATGCAGATGCCATAATCAGATTTGGCAGGTAGATCACGGTCTTAAAAAAACGTGATCCTTTCAATCGCAGGCGTACATCGGAGAACCATGCGCCCAGCAGGAGTGAAAAAAAGATCTGCGGAATAAAACACATAATCCAGAGGATCATTGTATTTTTAAAATAAATCCACACGTCTCCACTTTTGAATAACTCTCTGTAATTATCTAAACCTACAAATGTCGGTCCAACCTGGTTGAGACCGGACATATAATTTTCGAAAAAACTGTTATAAATTGTGCTGATCAATGGTATCAGCTGAAAAACGACATATACAACAATAAACGGGATCAGAAAAATGTAGCCCCATTTGTTGTAACGAACGACCTTTCCTTTACTCTTATTCATATTTCTACCTCCGCGGTATTGGCGG